>ERZ791903.1862-NODE-1862-length-17956-cov-4.012234_pt1 | contig 17956 bp, 2 predicted proteins | sample MGYA00510148_ERZ791903 | MGnify/ENA primary metagenome ERZ791903 (study PRJEB30046, sample SAMN00792080) | human gut metagenome | study: EMG produced TPA metagenomics assembly of the A metagenome-wide association study of gut microbiota in type 2...
AATTGACGGAATGTAAACCAAATAGAAAGTCGATATACTATAGAGTATGTCGGCTTTTTTAATGTTTAAGAAAAATTATAATTTAGTTAAAATTCTAACTAATGTTGTTAGTTTTTGATAAAAAGGAAATTTGTGCATTTTGTACAAAAGCTGAACAATAACAAACTTATTATTAAGAAGAAAAATTATCAATTTATTGTAAAATATAGAACATTTAGGCTTAAACAGTGGGGTCACACCTATATTTAGTGATAAAAAGTTATTATGGTAAATATGTATCAAAAAGTTTGCGTAAATAGACATTTGGATTGTAAAAACTGGTGCTTTTTAGTGGGTTTGAATATTGCTTTTTAGGTGAAATTTCGATATAATGATATTGACTACAAGAGGGTATGTTCAAAAGAAAGTGCTTTTGGCTAGATAAATTGAGGTGCAACGGTTTATTTGAGTGAAAAGGGCTGTTTTTTTTGCTCTATATCTTGTAGGGACACTCGAGTCCAAGGTGTCAACTTTATATAAAGGAGGAATTTTTTTGAAAAAGCGATTATTAGCTATGGCATTAGCTACAACGATGCTCGTTACATCATTTAATGTAGTTTATGCCCAAGACGCAGACGTAGCTACAGGCGAAACTACTGTAGAAAGCTCTGAAACATCTCCTAGTGACGCTACTGTTTCAGGTGTTGCAGTTACTAACGGAGAAGATGCTGTTGCTACTACTAGCGAAGATGGCAAATATGGTATCGTTGATGGCGAAACTTGGCCAACAACTTCTCCATGGAAAGCTACAGTTTTCGGTAGTGTAGGTACACAGGAAAGAATTGATAACTATGGTAATACTGAAAGTCCATTATACAAAAACGGTGTTATGCCTTACGATGTTAAGGAAAATGGTAACAGCGTTCAGGTAAGAATGGGTGTACCAGATTACAACGACCCATCAAAGGCTGTTGATAGTCAGGGTAAGATTAGTTCTGACCAGGATGGTATTGTAATGTACTATCAGCAGTTAAAGGCAGATGACGATTTCACAATTTCTGCTACTGCACACGTAAATGGTATTAACAATGCAAACAATCAGGTTTCTTTCGGTGCTACAGTAAGAGATAATGTACTTGTAAACGATGGTAACACTACAGATGGTGCTACACTTGGTGATTACGTTACAGCAGGTCCTATTGAAATGCTTAAGACAGTAAAGGGCGACGCTCTTCCAGGTGATATGAGTTTTGCATACACAAGAAAAGCTGGTGTACTTTCTGACAAGCAGACTACTACACTTACATCTGTACCACAGCCAGGTGATGATATTCCTGTAAGTATCAAGAAGTCTGGTACTAACTACACAGTTACATTTGGTACAGAATCAGCAGTAATTGACGGTTCTGGACTTTCAATGACTGATGATATTTATGTTGGTTTCTTTGCATCAAGATGTGCTGATATTACATATAACAATGTAAAGGTTAGTAAAGTTGGCGAAGCTGTTGAAGCTGGTGCAATGACTATCGGCGGTAACGGTTTCAACGGTAACGATGACCCATCATCAGCTAACTATGCAAGCAACTACAACAAAGTTGACAAGACTAGCGATACAGCTTTCAAGGTATATGTAGATACAGCTTCAGCAGGTAAGGCAATCGGTAAGTTATCTAACTCTGAAGATTCTTACACTTACTATGCGTCTGAAATTTCAAAGGATGACGACTTTGTAATGACAGGTAAAATGAAACTTGGTATGGGTAAGAACTTTAACCCTAAGGAACAGGGTGGTTCAGGTATTATTGTATTTGACAGCAAGTACAGAAAAGACGCATCAGGTGTTGCAACTGATGTAGCTAGTGGTGTAGCTGACGGTAATTCAGTTATGGCAGGTGCTATGGTTCCTGACAAGACTGAAGCTATGGCTTACCTTTGCACAAGAGTTTCTAATGACAAGAGTAACAAGGCTAAGTTCGATGCAACTCCTATCGGTACTAACCAGCAGGATTATGACGGTGAAGTTACTTATACTTTAAGAAAGAGTGGTACATCTCTTTCAATCACTATCAATGGTAGCAAGCAGGTTATTGACGTTTCTGACCTCTTTGCTAAATCTGAAAAGCTTTATGTTGGTTACTTCGCAGCAAGAGATGCTTACGTTAGTGTAACTGACCACAAGTTATCAGTTGGTAGCTCAAAGGTTAAGAGTCTTGAATTAAACTCTTTACCAAACAAGACTGACTACTATGTTGGTGAAGCATTCGACTCTACAGGTTTATCTGTAAAGGTTGTTTACGAAAACGGTACTACTGATATTATCGACAGTTTAGATGATATTACATTAACTGGTTTCGAAGATACAACAGGTGGTAAGAATACATTCACATCTGTTGGTGAAAAGGAAATTAAGGCTTCTGTAGGTTCTGCTTCTGTTACATTTAATGTAAATGTTACAGGTAAGAAGGTAACAGACCTTAAGTTAGATTATCTTCCAGTAAGAACTGACTTCCTTGTAGATACTGCATTTGACTCTAACGGTCTTACTCCAGTTGCTACATTCGAAGACGGTACTACAAAGACTTTAACAACAAAGAACTATAAGCTCTATGTAAATGGTAAGGAATTACCAGAAGGCACAGAACTTAAGTCTGATTTAGTTGGTACTCATACTGTTACAGTAATGTACACAGATGCTGATACAACTATTGACCCTAACAATGTTAGTGCAACTTACGATATTAACGTTAAGAATGCTAAGTTAGAAAGCATCAGAGTTGGTGTTGTTCCTGATAAGGTAAACTTCGTTCAGGGCGAAAGCTTTGATGATTCAGGTCTTATAATTGAAGGTAAGTATGTTCTTGAAGATGGTACTACAGTATACCGTACTCTTGACAAGAGCCTTTACACTTACTCAGGTTATGACCTTACTCAGGTAGGTAACCAGAAGGTTACAGTTACTTATAAGAATGACCCTAGTGTTACTGTAAGCTATGACATTCTCGTAACAACTGTTAAGATTGTTTACCCACAGATTGAATCATATCCATTACTTACTTATATGGTAGGCGATACTTTCAATCCAACTGGATTAAAGGTAAATCTTCTTTACAACACAGGTAGAACTCAGAATATCGATGTAGCTGAAAATGGTAAGACTATTTACTACTTATTCGATGGTTCTAACTACTATGATTCAGAAGGCAATGCTGTAGAAGAAGCAGTTGCTAAGGCTGCACATTACTACATTGATTTAAGCCAGTTCAACACAGCTTCAGAAGGTACAGGTAAGGTTTACATCAATGTAAATTCTAACGGTATTAGTTCATCTATCGAACTTGTAACTACTACAACTGCTAAGAAGGATTACGTTTGGAAGGGTATGTTATTCGGTGCATCTTCAATGGGTGTATCTGGTAACGCAGAAAGTAAATCTTCTCAGGTTATCTTAACAGATAATGAAGGTAACCAGTTTGTAAACGATTCTAAGAACAAAGAATTCGGTTCAATCAACATGACAGGCGGTAAGCTTGACAATGTAAGTTCTGTAAGATTAAATTCTTGGACACAGTCTGGTAAGCAGTCTGGTGACCAGGATGGTAAGGCTTACTTCTATACATTAGTAGATGCTAAGAAGAACTTCAAGTTATCTGCTGATGTAACAGTAAACAGATACGTTGCTGACCCTGATGACCCAGCTGATGCTGCTAGAATTGAAGCTAAGATGGCTTCAGCAGGTGTTGACCGTACAACAGCTATTGATATGCTTCGTACAGGTCAGGAAATGTTTGGTCTTGAAGCAAGAGACGTTATCCCATTTGCAGGTGGTATTGATGCAGATGGTAACTACACAGGTGGTCTTGGTAACCATATGACTACTGACCCAACAAAGGCTATGAAGGATGACGACGGTACTCCTGTTGATATCTATGAAGCTTATGTTGAAAATAAGACTGTAACTGATAAGAACAAGGATACATATGCTGTTTCTTACACAGACGTTGAAAATACTTTCGCATCTAACATCGTAGTTGCAGGTGCTACTACAGACTCTACATATCCAACAGATACAAAGAGTTCTACATACTACACTAAGACTCAGATGAACAGAATTAACATTCTCATCAGAACTGGCGTAGTTGCTACTGATGGTGGTGGTGAAAGAGTTGGTATCAAGGATACTACTGATACTGTTCCTGTAAAGGGTGACAAGTACAACATCACATTACAGAAGATTAACGAAGGTTATATGATTACTACTTATGACTATCAGACTGGAAAGACTCAGACTGAATATGATTCACTTAGTAATCTTAACATTAACTCATTATTAGATACTCAGAATGATACTTACATGACAGTAGGTTTATCTGCTTGTCGTTGGGCTGATGCTACATTCGAAAATATCGAACTTCACGAAATCGACCCTAACACAGATAAGGTAACTATTCCTGCTGATGAAAAGGAATATTCACCAAAGCTTACTATGATTTCTAGTAACTACTCTACTACTGTGGACTATATGTTAAGCTTCAAGGCTAACAACCCTCACGGTGGTCAGATTGACGTTTCTCAGAATGGTAACATTATCATTCAGGATGGTGCTGTATCTAAGAAGACTTCTATTTACAACACTACACTTGTACCTGATTCTGTAAATGAATTTACTATCGTTTACAAGCCAAGTACAGCTGATAACTGTGTATCTTTCGAACCGGTTGTAACAAGATTTAACGTAACTCAGAAGAGTAACATTAAAGACTTTAACACATTATATGTAGCTCCAAACGGTGCTGTAGATGGTGACGGTACTAGAGAAAATCCTCTTGACCTTGAATCAGCTATTGGTATGTCTAAGTTTGGTACTACTATTGTAATGCTTGATGGTACATACAACATCAAGAATACAGAAGCTGCTAAGATTGAAATCGGCGAATCACTTTCTGGTAAGGCTGACGGTAGAAAGACTATCAAGGCTGACGAAGGTGCTCACCCAGTTCTTGACCTTGAAGGCAAGTACGAAGGTTTCTCTGTATCAGGTAGCTACTGGACATTTGATGGTATTGAAGTAAAGAATGCTATGGGTAACGGTAAGGCATTCTACCTTGGTGGTCACTACGATGAAGTTAAGAACTGTACTTTCCATGACAATGGTGAATTAGGTTTCCAGATTTCTCGTTTAATTGCTACAGAAGTATCTGTAAGCGAATGGCCAAGCAACAACCTTGTATTAAACTGTGAATCTTACAACAACAACGACCCATCTAAGAACAATGCCGATGGTTTCGCTTGTAAGTTAACAGCAGGTTACAACAACGTATTCTCTGGTTGTTCATCTCACCACAACCTCGATGATGGTTGGGATTGTTATACTAAGCTTGCAACAGGTGCTATCGGTCCTGTTCAGGTTGAAAATTGTGTAGCTTATAGAAATGGTTACCAGTTAAATGACGATGCTTCAGAAACTGACTGGGGCAACGGTGCTGGTTGTAACGGTTTCAAGATGGGTGGCGAAAACATCCATGTTGCTCACTACTTAAAGGATTGTATCTCTTGGGGTAACAAGAGAAGTGGTGTAGACTCTAACTACAACCCAGGCTTCAAGATGAGAAATGTTATTTCTTATAACAACGAAGGTCCTAACATTAAGCTTTACTCTGGTACTGGTAACATCATGAAGGATGAAAACGGTAGCCAGACAGATGCTAATAAGAAGCCTTATAAGTTCGACTACGATATGAAGGGCGTTGTTTCTTGTGCAGACCCAGCTAAGGGTGCTATTAACTTCGACCAGATTGGTAGTGTTTGGACTGATAAGGGCGAAGCTGATACTACATATGGTAACCTCAGCAAGACTCCTATCGTAAGTGAAAACAACTACATCACTTACTACAACGGTGAACAGGGTAAGAACTCTAATGATGAATATGTAAATCCAGAAAACTTCTTCGAAAGTATTGACCCATATTCTTCTATTGATGAAAATATGCACTATACTAGAAGAGCTGATGGTTCATTCAACTGGGGTCCATTCCTTGCAAGAAAGGTTGCTTACGTTCATGACGCAGGCGACGAAGTTGTTTACCCAGATGTAGCAGAAAAGACAACAGCTACAACTGTTACTACTACTACAACTGAAACAACTACAGAAGCTACAACTTCTAAGACAGAAACTACTACTAAGAAGACTTCAAGTGGTGGTGGTTCAGGTGCTGTAATCAATAGTGGTGCTAAGGCAACAACTACTGAAGCTACAACAGTTGACGAAACTGCTACAGAAGTAACTACTGGTGAAGCTACAGAAACTACAACTTCTAATGCTGCATTCGCTGTTAACCCACCTAAGGCTGACGGTGCTGATGTAACATTCAAGGATGTTCCTGCAACTCACTGGGCAAATGATGCAGTTTCTACACTTGCTAAGGCAGGCGTTGTTAATGGTTTAAGTGCTGATACATTCGGTACTGCTACTAACAGCAAGAGAGGCGACTTTGTAGTAATGCTCGTTAGAGCTCTTGGTATTGACTCTACTTCAACAGCTAACTTCAGCGATGTAGATTCTAGCAAGTACTACGCAAAGGCTATTGCTACAGCTAAGGCTTACGGTATTGTAAACGGCTACAATGACAACACATTTAAGCCAGAAAATTACATTACAAGACAGGATATGATGGTTATGGTTGCTAACGCTCTTAATGCTATGGGTGTTGAACTTGATACTGACGTAGCTTGCCTTGATAACTTCAGCGATACAGTAGGTATTGCAAACTATGCAAGAACTTCTGTTGCTGCACTTGTAAATGCTGGTATTGTTAAGGGTTCTAACAACAAGATTGACCCTGTTAAGAACATTACAAGAGCTGAAATGGCTCAGCTTGTTAAGGGCGTTTATGATAAGGCTTTAACTATTGCAGAATAATCTGTTATTACAATTCGTATATCGAATTTGATAAAAGAGGGTGCTGACTTATGTCAGCACTCTTTTTTTTAATAGTGAATCGGAAAGATAAATCCGATGGCTTGCTTGTCAAGCCACAAATTAACAAAGTTAATTTGTTCTGAATGAAAAAAGAGGCTTCCTATTATCAAATCATATACAATAGGAAGAAACTCGTTTTTGTGAATAAAATTTATACATTTCTAACATAGAGTTAATATCTGTTTTTAGAGTTAAATTTAAGTACAGTTTATTACACTTTGTTTTTTGTGTATTTTTACAAGTAAATAGGGGTTTTCGGGAGATTATAGAGTGAGTAGTGTTACATTTATATTACAGAAAATCAGTAAATAAACTAGATACAGGGTGGATGGTACTAAATATAGAAATTATCTCATTTAGTTGGATATTTTGTGGAAAATATATAAAAATGTTGAAATAATAGCCTTATTATACGGGTTTTGTTGTGATAAATGAATAAAAAACTTCAAAATAATTATGTAGCAAAACAAGTTTCCTAAAAAATTTTACATTTTTTGTGCAAAAAGAATGAAAGAATTTTTAAAATAAAATTGACTTTTATATTAAAAGCAAGTATAATTCTACTTGAATAGATACTTTATAGGAGAAGATATGCACATTCTCTACATGGGGTATTTTCAAAATTTATAAAGGAGGAATAAAAATTGAAAAAATCTTTCAAGAAAATTGTAAGTGCTGTACTTGCAGCGAGTATGACTCTTACAAGCGTAATGGTTGTCAATGTTGCACCTGTTACGGCAGCTGAGGCTTTTTCAGGTAAGGCTACTATCAATGCTGAAACAGTTAAAACGCTTTTCGCATCAGGCTTAACTGATGGTAATGAACTTGGTTCAGGCGTTTCTATTGTTAATGGCGGTTCAGCTTTCACTTACAAGGCTAACAACTTAAAGTTTACTGATGGTTCAGCTTACTCAACTGAATTCCAGATTGGTAACGGTAACGAAAAGTTAAGCCAGACACTTAAGGCTGGCGATGACCTTGGTGGCGTTGTTGAAAAGGGTCTCAAGATTGAAGCTGCTAAGGCAGGTACAATTAAAATTTATGCAGGTTTAGGTTCTTCTGGCGTTATGGAAGCTCCTATGTGCCTCGTTGATGCAGCAACAAGCAAGGTTGTTGATGCACAGTCACTTATTAACACAGGTGATGCTAAGTCAAAGGTTTATAACACTCCTACATTTACAGTTCCTGCAGCAGGTACTTACTACCTCGTTCAGAACGGTAAGGTTTCAAGTATAAACCTTGCAGTAGTAGAACTTGACTTAAACGGTGGTTTTGCTCAAACTACAGAAACTACTACAGTAGCTCCAACTACTACTGAAACAACTACAGAAACTACAACTGTAGCTCCAACTACTACAACAGAAACTACTACTGAAGTTTCTACAGAAGCTGTAACAGCTAAGGTTGTTGTAGATAAGGCAACAGTTAAGGTTGGCGAAACAGTAAACGCTAACGTAGCTCTTGTTGGTAACAAGGGTTTCAATAACTACACAGCTTTCGTAGAATTCGACCCAACAATTGTTGAACCAGTTGATGCAATTGAAGGTACAATCACTAAGGAAGTTGCAGGTGTTACATATACAGCATCTGATGCAGCTGCTCTTAAGGGTCAGTTCGCAAACGTTCCAGCTACAGGTAACACAGACTTTACTGGTGCTGACGGTGTTAAGACACAGGCTCAGTTAGGTAAGGTTAAGTATGCTTATGTTGTTCCAGCACAGCTTGTAAATGGTACAGCATTACAGGAATTTAACACAGACGGTAACCTCTTTGGTATTTCATTCAAGGCTCTCAAGGCTGGCGATGCTAACATCAAGGTTACATTCGTAGGTAACCAGCTCTCAACAGTATCTAGCGATGCAACTATTGCAAAGACAGCTACTGTAGAAACAGTTGACGCTGCAGTTAAGGTTGAAGAAGGTTCAACTCCAACTCCAGTAGACGGTTTCAAGGGTCAGGCTACTATTGATTCTAACGCTATTAACGCTTCTGGCGTAACATCTCTTAAGAATGGCGACTCACTTCTTGATGATGGTGGTAAGAACTACGTTCAGATTAAGTTAGCAGCAGGTGCTTCTGCATTCACATTCAAGCCAAATGTTACTAACTTTACTGATGGTCAGTCATTTGACGCAGAATTCAAGAAGTTCCAGGTTGGTAAGGGTAACGAACTTATCCCTGCAGACCTTACAGTTGGTTCTGATGTAACAGCTGATGTAGAAAAGGGTATCTCTATGAAGTTAGGTGGCAGTGGTACAGTTACAATCCACGCTGGTTTAGGTTCTTCAGATGCAATGTCAGTTCCTGTTTACCTCGTTAACACAACTACTAAGAAGGTTGTTTCTATCTCTAACATTGATAGAGATGCAACAACAGCAAACTTATTCTCAGTTTGTACACTTAGCGTTCCTGAAGCTGGTGAGTACGTTGTAGTTCAGCCAGGTAAGGGTTCTAGCTTAAATATTTGTACTATCGACCTTAACATCGCAGGTGGTTCAGGTTCTGATGATACAACAACTACTACAGAAGTAACAACTACTACTGAAACTACTACAGAAACAACAACTACAACTGAAACTACTGAAACAACTACTTTAGGTGCTGACGGTGGTCTTGGTTTCCTTGCTGATAAGACAGTTAAGGCTGGTGACGCAGAAGTTACTCTTGACTTTGGTGCTAAGAGCATCAACACAGCTATGAGTGCTTTCACTGGTTTCATCGTTTACGATGCAAGCAAGGTAGAAATGGTTTCTGCTGAAGGTAATAACACTGGTATCGTTAATATGATTAACGAACAGATTGCATATGCTCCAAGTGCTTCTAACCCAGATTATCCTGGTGCTAACGGCACATTAACTACAGCTCAGCTTGGTAAGATGAAGGTTGCTTACATCTACAGCGATGGTTCAGCAATTTCTTCAATCGGTACTCCTGATGCTACACTTGCAAGCGTTAAGTTCACTCTTAAGAATGTAAACGCTGGCGATGTAATTCCTGTTCAGTTCGTTTCAACTGAATCAGATGGTAGCGTTGCTTACACAGTTGATGGTAAGCTTGCTACAGTTGGCTTAAATGCTAACATTATTGTAGCTGGTGGTTCTACAGAATCTACTACAGAAACTACAACAGTTTCTACATCTGAATCTACAACAGAAACAACTACAATTTCTACATCTGAATCTACAACAGAAACAACTACAGTTTCTACTACAGAAACAACTACAGCAGCTCCAGTAGTTCCTACTACAGAAACTACAACTGCTCCAACAACTACTACTACAACTGAAGCTAGCTCTGAAACTACCACTAAGAGAACAAATAATGGTGGTGGCGGCGGTGGCGGCGGTGGCGCTTCTGTAAAGAAGACTACTACTACTACTGAAGTTACTGAAGAAACAACAGAAGCTACAACTTCTAAGGTTGTTGAAGGTAGCACAGAAGCTACTACTAACCAGATTGTTATTAGTGACAACGGTGAAGTTAAGATTGTAACTCCAGACGGTACAGAAGTTAAGGTTAACGTACCTAAGGATGTTGTAAATAGTGATGTAGACTTCTCTGACTTAGGTAACTATGGTTGGGCTAAGGATTACATCAACAAGTTAGCTGAACTTGGTATTGTAACTGGTACTGAAGACGGTATCTACTCTCCAGAACTTGGTTGCAAGAGAGGCGACTTCGCTATCCTCATTAACAGAACTCTTGGTTTACAGGTAACTCCAACTAAGAACTTCAGCGATAACGAAGAAGGTAAGTACTACTATAACGACGTAAGAATGGGCTACACAGCTGGTATCTTAAGTGGTTATGGTGATAACACTTACAAGCCTGAAAAGTATTGTAACAGAGATGAAATGTTCGTTCTCGTAGCTAAGACTCTTGAATACTTAGGCGTAGACGTAACAAGCACTCCAACTTCTGTAAACAACAAGTACAATGACGTTGCAGATGTAGCTTGGTGGTCAGCTCCTTACCTTGCATTCCTTACTCAGGAAGGTATCGTAACTGGTAGCTCAAACGGTAATGTTGAACCTAAGAAGAACATTAACAGAGCTGAAATGGCTGTTATGATGTACAAGGATTACGAATACGTTAAGGATTACGTTGACGGTCTTGTAAAGGATGCAGCTACTACAACTACTGAAGAAACAACTGAAGAAACTACAGTAGATGAATCAGCTTCTACAACTGCAGAAACTACTACTGAAACTACTACAGTTGCAGAGTAATTGATGTATATACAAAAAAGGCGTTGACTTTTGTCAACGTCTTTTTTTGTGCTTATAAGATTGATAGTACATAAAAGAGTAGAAAAGAAAAAATCTGTGGTTTACATATATTTTATAAAAATAATAATTATTAAATAACTGCTGAAAATGGCATTTTTATTATAATATTTCACAAAAGACACCTTAATAATTTGTTAAGAAATTGGAAGGGTTGTATAAAATTTTATGATTGTCTAAAATCTACAATAAATTATTGATTTTAAAATTGGTTATGGTATAATATTACTAGATGGTGTAATTTAGGTGAGGAAAGACTATTTATAATTACACAATTCTGTGCTGAAAGGCACAAATAAAAAGGAGGTTTTTAAATGAAAAAACACACGAAAGTTGTTTTGAGCAGAATTGTTGCCTCAGCTTTAGTAGTTGGTGCAATGTTTTCTAATGTAATTGCTGACCCAGCATTAGATACTGCTCCTGCAGCAGTTGAAGAAGTTGCTGATTCCGTTGTTACTCCAGGTGGTGTATCTGTTGGTAACGGCGACGAAGCTACAGAAGAAACTACTGTAGTGGAAGATGTAACAGAGGAAACTACTGTTGACACAGCAGTAAATGCTCCAGAAACTGCTGAAGTTGGTGTAGATTATACATTTGACTTCAGAGATGGTAGTATTGTTCCTGCTGACACATCTTACAATGGTAATGCAGAGATAAAGTATGGTATCTTGGACATTCAGCCAGGTACTCAGAATGGTTTTGGATATAATGGTGCAGACCATGGTTCAATTTTCAAGGCAGGCAACACAATAGCTATTGAAGTTGCAGGCCCTGTTACATTGTCTATTGGTGGTTGCCAGTATTCAAAGGGCGATATTACAGTTACAAACGGTGACGGTACATACAGCGAAACAAGAGCTGCTGCTACTGCTAACTGTTTAGGACATGGTGATGATAGCACAATTGATTTTGCTTATACAGGTGGTGCATCTGTACTTACAATCAATTTCTCAGCTACTACTTATGTTCCTGTAATCAATGTTTTTGCTTCTCAGGACGGGTCAGAAGTTACAACTCCTGAAGTAAGCAGAATTTATAACTTTGATTTTACAAAGGATACAATGACAGCAGCCGGTACATACGGCTTTATGACTATTAATGAAGACTCACTTGCTGCTAACTTCAATGGTGCACAGCACGGTGTTGAATTTAAAGATGGTAATACTTTCACTTTCCCTGTAAGTGGTAATACAATCTTTAAGTTCGGTGGTTGCCAGTATTCAGCCGGTTCATTTACAGCAACAGCATCTGATGCAAATGGCAAGTTTGTTGAAAACCCAGTTAAGGGTCAGACTTCAGCTTGTTATCATCAGGACGGCACAACAGCTGACATTACATATGTTGGTGGTGCTGGTACAGTAACTATTGCAGTTACTGGTGGCAAGATGTATGTTCCTAATATTACAGTTGTTCCTGCTCGTTACAACATTGATGTTGTTCCTTACGAACAGAAGACAGCAACAGTAAATGTAAACGGAACTACTCTTACAGTTGTTACAGGTGCTACAATTACAGACAACGCTACAGTTACAGTAAGTAACGGCGAAGTTGTAAATGCTGGTGCTGAAAGTGCAAAGGTAAAGATTTCTTTAGGTAAGCAGACACTTAGTGATGCTATGCTTACAGAAGCTACTGGTTGTTCAGCAAAGGTTGTTGACGGTAGCATTGTTCTTACATTTGATAAGCCAGAGGCTAAGCCTTATACTTATACAATCAATGTAGCAGATACAGATGCAACAGTTGACCCACAGCCAGGTGATATGTTCAACTATCAGTTTACTGATAAGAATGTACTTCCTCAGGATACATCAGTTAAGTATTCTACATTCTCAACTGATGACGGTATTGTAACAGTTACTTCTCCTACAGAAACATTTGCTTTCCATGATGGTTCTCATGGTGCTAACCTTGGTGTAGGCGATAGTATTTCATTTAAGGTAGCTGGTAATGCAATTATTACTTTCGCTACTTGCCAGTATTCACAGGTAGATGCAGTAATGAACTTTACTGATGCAGAAGGCAACAGCTTAGGTTCTTGCTCATTTACAAACAATGGTGCCGGTGCTTGTGGTTCACAGACATTCTCTTACAAGGGTAATGCCGGTGTAATTACAGCTACACTTGCTGGTACAGCTGGTTTAAGCTACTTACATGGCTTAACAATTCAGAACGAAAAGCAGGCTGAAGATTCAAACGGCAAGATTGACGTTTGGGATTTCGGTGGTGCTGAACTTGATTCAAATATTTATAACAATAGATTAACTGCTGATATTATTAATGGTTTCTATGGTTCTTCTATTGCTGCTGGTTCAAGTGGTAATGTTGCTCCATCTAGCTTTAGTGCAGGTAACTTAAGCTGGGTTGGTGGTATCAACGATAGAATCAGAACTTCTAACGAAGCTATTACAAGATACGATACTCAGGTAGGTACTTCTACATTAGAGGGTGCAACTGGTAGATTATACATCAACAAGGCTGATGATTCTTCAAGATGCTTCTCTATTGCTTTAAAGGCTGATGATATTGTAACTGTATATGCAAACTCTCAGGCAGGTGGCTCTCTTACTTTCGAAAGAGCTGATGACCCAACTGCTCAGTCTGTAACAGTTGATAATCCATCTACTGGTGTTACTGCTACTTTCGTTGCAGAACAGGATGGTACATACAAGATTTACGGCAAGACTGGTAAGCCAAGTTATTACAGAATTGTAAGACAGGATGCTAAGTATTGTGACACAACAATTAATGTAGCAACTCCAGCCGGTTTCCCAACTGATGCTTCTCTTGTATTAACTAACACAACAACAGGTAAGAATTTTGATGTAGCTGTAACAGGTGCTACTGTATCAGCTAAACTTCCTACAGGTTACACTTATTCATTAAGCCTTAAGGGTGCTGATGAATATGTTGTAGCAACTCCAGCTACTATTACAGTTGCTGACGGCGAAGAAACTAAGACTGAAAATGTAACAATCAATGCTGTTGACCTTGTAACAGTAACAGGTTCTATTATAGGTCTTGATGCAGCTAACCTTGCAAAACTTGCAATCGTTGCAACAGTTCCAGAAGGTAAGATTTATCAGCCTAAGTTCGCTATTAATGCAGAAGCTGGTACTTACACAGTTAAGATTGAAAAGGGCGTAAGCTATACTTTAACAGCTAACGGTGTAAACGATTACTCAATCGGCATGAACACAATTTCAGCAGATGCTGATTCTACAAAGGATGTAGCATTTGCTCAGAAGACTCTTAACCCAGTAAAGATTAATCTTGTTGGCGAAGGTGCTTCTATCTCTAATATTGATGAATTAAAGGCTAACACTAAGGTTACATTTACTAACCTTAATGAAGAAGGCTATGTATATACATTTGGCTTAAATGATGAAATGTCATTAAGAGCCGGTACATATACTGTAGCATTATCAGGCTATAACAAGTATCCGGTTGCTCCTGGTCTTATCTCTAACTTAACAGTTACTGACGGTGCAGAAGCTACAAAGGATATTACTCTTAACAATGCAACTAAGTGGAGCTTCGGTTCTGCTTCAAATGATACTCTTACAAATGAATCAGCTTACAACGGTCTTGTATTTACAGGTTCTGTTAAGACTGAATCAGGTAAGGTTCATCTTGTTGCTCCAGCTGGAACAACAATCGAAGTACCTGTTAAGGCAGGTCAGAATGTAAACGTAGGTTACTACTATCAGGCAGACTTTACTGTAAATGGTCAGACAGTTACTTCTAACTCTGGTTCAACAAGCAAGTTTGAATCTAGTGACTTTACAGCTAATGCTGACGGTACATTAACTATTACAGTTAATACTTTAACTTACTTTACTGGTATTACAGTAGGTACAAAGGTTCCTTATGCTGAAAACATTTATGTTGGTGCTGATAAGGAATACAAGACAATTAATGATGCTCTTGCAGCTGTTCGTTTAATGGATAGACCAAATAGCGAAAGAGTAACAATCAATGTTGACCCTGGCGATTATCAGGAAATGCTTGTAATTGATGTTGATAACGTAACATTAAAGAATACAGCAGCTAACCCTGATACTGCTCTTATTAACAAGGGTGTAAACATTACTGAAAACGGTGTAAGAGTAACATCTTACTATATCCATGGTTATAACTACTTCTCAATGACTGACGATTGTAAGTATGATGAAGAAGTATTAAAGACAAACAAAGAAAATGGTTACATTTCATTTGAAAACCCAGGTTCTGGTACTACAAAGAACTCTTACTGGAATGCAACAGTTACTGTAAGAGGTGCAGGTTTCGAAGCTGATGGTATTATCTTCGAAAATTCTGCTAACCAGTACATTTCAACTAAGGAAGCTAACGACGTTGTTCAGGAATGGACAGTTGGTGGTAAGGGTACTAGACCTACAACTGCCGGCGATACTTCTGTTCAGAACAAGTCATTTGTTGAAAGAGCTGCTGCTATTGCTATTCTTGGTGATAAGGCATACTTCAACAACTGTAAGTTCGTAGGTAGACAGGATACACTTTACGGTGCATCTAATATTAGAGCTGCATTTAACAAGTGTACTGCTATGGGTGGTACTGACTTTATCTTCGGTGGTATGGTTGCAACATTCTACAAATCTGACATTATGATGAACACTTCTGAAGATAAAAATGATGTATCTTATCTTACTGCTGCTCAGCAGGCATCTGGTAGAGGTTACTTAATGTATGATTGTAACGTAGTTTCTACTACTCCTGGTGTTGATACAGCATCTGAATACGTAAGTAAGCCTGGTTACTTCGGTAGACCATGGCAGGCAACTACTTCTGAAGTTGCATTTGTAAACACTACAGTAGGTGTAGCTAGTGATGGCACATCTCTTGTTACTCCAGTTGGTTGGTCAGCTTCTTTAGGTGGCGAGGCTAACTGCTATGAATACAATACTAAGGAATTAGCAGGCGTTGATAACTCTGCAAGCAGAGTTGCTTGGTCAACTGTATTAACAGAACCTAAGCTTGCTGACGGTACTGAACTTGTACCATATACTTATACTCAGGGTACTGACGGTTGGAACCCAATTCAGATTGATGCTGGTAAGGCTTGGGGTGACGTTGACGGCAACGGTACAGTTGATGCTAACGATGCTGCTTTAACTTTACAGTATACATTAAGACCTGAACAGGTTACTGGCTTTGATTCAACAGTAGCTAATGTAAGTGACGGTACAGTAGACGGCGTAATTAATGCTTACGATGCAGCATTAATTCTCCAGAAATCTCTTGACAATAGCTTTAAGTTCCCATTCGAAAAGGGTGGCAGTGGTAGTGATGATACAACAGAAGCTACTACTGAAACAGCAACAGAAGTTACAACTGATGGTACAACAGAAACTACTACTAATGCTGAACCATCCGGTAACGAACCTAAGGTTTACGTAGTAGGTGATTCAACAGCTTGCCACTATGGTGATACTGATGATGTAAACTTCTACTATAAGAGAGTAGGTTTTGGCGATAAGCTCCAGAACTACTTAACAGGTGCTCAGGTTGTAAACCTTGCACTTTCAGGCAGAAGCTCAAAGAGTTTCGCAACAGGTATTAACGAAAATGGTGCTGTTGATGATTCAGCAGTAGCAAATTATACTCAGCTTAAAGAAAATATTAAGGCTGGGGATACACTTATTATTGCTTGGGGTCATAATGATGAAAAGACTGATTCTTACAGATTTACAGACCCTAACGGCGATAAGAATACAGCAGGTTCTTTCAAGAACTCACTTTACGAAAACTATATTAAGCTTGCTCAGGATGCAGGTGCTACACCAGTTCTTTGTACTCCAATCGTAAGAAGAACAGCATCAGGTGCTTGGGGAGATAATGACCTCCACGTTGCTAATGGTGGTGACTATGCTCAGGCTATCAGAGATTTAGGTGCAGAACTTGGTATTACAGTTATTGATTCACTTAATAATACTAAGAGCCTTTACGACACAGTAGGTGTAGGTACAGCTCCTAAGGATGCTGAAAACGGTGATAGCGAAACAGTAGCTCCAACAGGTTCAGCAGCATTCCATGCAACTGACCAGGGTCTTGTTGTAGACAATACTCACCTTAACGAATACGGTGCATCAATGGTAGCTTATATGATGGCTAAGGACATCAAGGCTTCTAGTATTTCTCTTGCATCAAAGGTAGGAGATATTACAGAACCTAGTGCATCTATGCTTACAAGAAATGCAGGTTGGGCTAAGTTCAACGAAGGTGTTTGGAACAGACCGGTACCAGCAATTTGGAAACTTTCTTCTCCATGGGAAGCTATGGCATTTGGTTCAGGCGTAAGTGGTATTACAGAAGATAGTCATCCAAATCACGATGCAATTCAGAAAGATGCAACTACATTTGAAATCGTTGTTAGAAATAACAAGGGTAAGATTGCAGGTAGCGAAGATGGTATGATGATGGCATTCCAGGAAATTGGTCCAAATGATGACTTCACATTAACAGCTACAGCAACAGTAGGCGAAGGCTTCAAGGTAGGAAACCAGATTGGTTTCGGTCTTATCTGTAGAGACAATATGTTCATTGCAGATAACTACAAGACAAAGGCTGACTATGTAACAGCTGGTTACACTCAGCAGTCTGTAAGTAGTGTTTCAACTCCAGTTGCTCCATTTGCAAGATTAAATGGTGCTCTTGATAAGGCAAACGTTCTTGAAACTGCTCCAGCAGCAGGCGA
>ERZ791903.1880-NODE-1880-length-17790-cov-6.371638_pt1 | contig 17790 bp, 9 predicted proteins | sample MGYA00510148_ERZ791903 | MGnify/ENA primary metagenome ERZ791903 (study PRJEB30046, sample SAMN00792080) | human gut metagenome | study: EMG produced TPA metagenomics assembly of the A metagenome-wide association study of gut microbiota in type 2...
TGTATCCGCTGGTTTTTCTGTATCCGCTGGTTTTTCTGTATCCGCTGGTTTTTCTTTCAGATTACCGACTGCTGCAGCTAATCTTTCTGTAACCGCATCAATCTCATCCTGCGTTGCCTTTTCGTTTGCTGCCACCTCTTTTGCTGCTGCAAGTGCCTCAGCAAAAACTTTATAGCTTTCTTCTGTATAGTCTGATGCATTTATTTTTTCAGCTTTGGCAATCTGCGCATTTAATGCTGTCTTATCAACCGGAACGACGACCGGTGCCTTATCTTTTACTGTTACTTCACATACAACATCATAATTTACACCGTTAATCTGTACTGTACCGTAAATCTGATAATTTCCAGCTTCATCAGCTTTTATAACCTTATCTAAGGAAGAATCCTCCCACTCTACTTTTTCCTGTATTACAGTTTCATCTGCCATCGTTACAGAAACTGTCTGCGGCAGAGTATCTTTCGTCAGTTCAGAAACATTCTCCACCGTTACCGGATCACAGGATATCGATTTCACGATCACTGCATCCGATACATAGGTACCGTTAACCTGTAATACCGTAACACCGATCCAGCTTTTACCGCCATCATTTGCAAGTACATTGATCCGCATATGACGTGCCACCGTGTTTTTCGGGAAAACATCTGTATACGGTTCTTTTGCTGTTGTATCAACCCCCGCTGCTTCCTCAGAATGATCAATCACTGTCGTCCAGTTTTCACCATCTTTTGAAACGTCCAGTGTATATTTTAATTTTGACCAGAATCCGGTCTTTACATTTTCAATGTTTACATCAGAACCAAAATCAATGGCAATCGCTCCCTCCTTTGTAGCAGATCCTGTTGTCCATGCACTGTTTCCAGGATTTAAATTCATAGTACGTGCATTGATAAATGCATTTTTTGCCGGTCTTACAGAATTTGTTTCTGTAACTTTGATCCCGTTCGCACCGTAAGCAGAAGTCAGATCTTTGGTAACCGTAATCTTTTTCTGAGCAGATACACCCCGGCTCTCACTTACCGCAGTGATCGTAGCTGTTCCCTCTCCCACTGCCGTTACTACACCGCTGTTTTTATCCACGACCGCAACGGAAAGATCATCAGAAGTCCACACAACTTTCTCTTCTGCTGTAGATGGCGAGATTGCTGCGGTCAGCGTTGTCTGTTTGTTGACATTTAACGCATCATCACCGCCTGAAATCTTAATTCCGGTAATCATCGTATTCTTCTCTAATCCGGTTACCGCATTGTTAAGATTCTCTGCTGCTTCGTTGATCGTACCCTGTTTTGCAGCATCCCATTTTTCTTCTTCAGATTTCTTTAAAATATTTTCTGCCTGCTCTAATGCTTTCTGATATGCCGCAAGGCTCTCTGCCGTATAATAATCATCCGCCTGGTCTTTTGCTGCCTTTGCATCCGAAATCGCATTTTCAAGTATTGTTGTATCTGCAAGTGTCTCTCCTTCGACTTTCACTGTAAAAGTTCCAGTCAGCGGATCACCTGCATACATTGTAACTTTCAGTGTGATATTTGCTGTACCTGCTCCTTTTGCAGTCAGCACGCCGCTCTCAGCATCGATCACTGCCACTTTTGTATTATCAGATGTCCATTCCACACCTGCATAATCACTCTCACCGTCACCGCCTGTCAATACCGGAAAGAATTGTTTCTTATCGCCTGTATCAAGGCTTACTGTCTGACCTCCGGTACCCATCTCATAGACAGCGTTTCCATCCTCATCTTTGATTGAGAAAAACTCTGATGCATTCGGGTTGTTGCTGATCGTAACCGCAATCTCTTTATAAATAGAAGGATCTTTTACGGAAGACACTTTTACCATACAGCTTCCGGTAACGATATCTTCTAATTTTTCATATGTATTTACGGCCTGGATCGTTCCATCCTGCGATACTGTTACAAGATCTGTGTCCGTTGACTCCCATAACATCTCCTGATCTGCCGATGCCGGAGCCACAGAGGCTTCTACTTTTGCACTGACACCACGTGTTCCTGCCACCGGGATCAGTTTTACAGAATCCTTATCTGCCTTTATCTCCACCGGAGCAACTGCTGCAGGATAAATGTTAAAATTATCCACTGCCGGATTCCAGGAAAGTGATCCACCATTTCTTCTTCCATAAAAATGAATTGCTGCAACATCTTTTGTATAAGAAGTTCCTGATACAAAAGCAATTTCTTTTGTAGCTGTCACACTCGCATCTGCCTTCGATGTAAGTGTCAGCGTTGTTTTTCCAGCTTCCATATCAATGATCGCATGCACATGGTACCATGTATTTGTCTTGTTAAATGCAGTTCCAAATTCCTGTGTATCGGAAAGTTCTCCTCCAGTCTCCATTGTTCCTCTGCTGCCATAAGAAAGAACTCCCTTGCTGTTAATCTGCAGTCCAAAATAACAATGATTACTGCTGTCCGTCACAGTCAGATAAGCCGGACCGCTGCTTACTTTGCCGACATTCCAGTCAAAATCCACGATCACTTCATCGCTCTTTACCGCTTTCTGGAATTTTTTCATCAGTGCACGGTCACCGGAACCGCCTCCTGTGATCTGTAAGAAAGCATTTTCATCTGAATCCTCTGTAACTGCTGCTGTCAGTGTTCCAAGTGTAACACTCTTTCCCATACTCCAGTTATCACCTGCATCACGATTGTCAAAGCTCTCGCTCACTGCAGGAACGTAAACTTTTGCTGTCGCTGCATGACCACCGTCTGCTGTTTTTGCCGTGATCGTTGTAACACCTGCTGCCACTGCCGTGACCTGTCCATAAGCATCCACCGTTGCAACACCCGGTGTATCAGATTCCCAGGTTACATCCGTATTGGTTGCAGTATCCGGAAGAACCGTTGCTTCCATTCGGATCACCGGTGCATCTTCAGATGCATTTTTATCTGAGAAGTAATCAGATGAGAAATAATAATTCTCCTGATCTAATGTCACACCACTGACCGGAATTGCATCTTTCTGTACCGTCACCTTACAACTTGCCTGATAACCTCCATTTTTTGTGGTTGCTGTGATAGTAATCGGACCACCCTCTGACACACCGGTAACATTTCCGTTTTCGTCTACTTTTGCGATCGAATCATCAGAACTCTCCCATGTCACTTCTTTATTATCCGCATTTGACGGAGTAATGATCGTATCGATCTTTTTACTCGATCCTGTCTGTAATGTAAGTGTTGTCTTGCTTAACGCAATACCTTCCACCTGTACCGGCAGTACATGTACTGTACAACTTCCATAAATATCCTCGTTGTCATCGGATATCGCCTTGATCACGGCATCACCGACTCCGACTGTACTTACCAGTCCGTTTTCATCCACAGTTGCGACTGAAGTATTTTCAGATTTCCAGTGTAATTTATATTTTGTCGTATTCTCTGGTGTCACAGTTGCTTTTAACTGTAAAGTACGTCCAAATCCGATTTCAGCTTCTGTTTTATCTATTGTTACAAACGTTGCATCCACCTTGCTCACATTTAACGTAAAACTTAATGTCTTTGATCCGTCCGTAGTCTTTGCCGTAATAACGGTAGTTCCAACAGATTTCATATTCAACTGTACCGCAGTATCTGTTTTTTCTGTTTCCTGACGCATGCTTCCTTTTTCTTCCTGCTGCCATGTTTCTCCCAGAAAGGAAGCAACCTCCGGATCTGATGAAGTATAAACAACTGTCTGATCCGTTACATTGCTGCCGGATAAAACAGCATTAAGCTGTATCTTATCCAGAACAACAGCACTCTTTGTACTATTATCCGTTACCTCTTTTCCATCTGCTTTTAAGGTAATTCCTTCTGCTTTTCCTGCCTCTGTCACTTTTACATCTACAACTGCTTCATGACCGCCTTTTACAGACGCTGTGATCTTTGCATCTCCTGCAGACACTCCGTATACAAAGCCATCCTGTGTTACTTTCGCAACGGAAGGAGCTGATGACGTATAAGTGATATTACTGTCAGAGAGTACTTTATCTGCCGGTGTAACAGTTGGCTGTAAGCGTTCCTGCTCACCAACAGCAAGTGTGATACTGTCTTTTGATAATGTAATACCCGTCGGATCTGTCACATCAACAGAATAGGTTCCTGCATCCTTTAACGGAGTGATCATATCTGCGGATTTGTTTTTCGGGCATCCACGCATCAGGTAAGCATACATGCTGTCCATCATGTCACCGACTTTTCCGTCTTTCGTACTTCCCATTTCCCGGATGCTGGTATCGCCATTATTAAACATGATACGGCAGCTGATATCACCGGAAGCTCCTGCCGAAGAACCGATTCCAGGTGTCGGGATCTCATCGACCTCCCAGTAATAAAAACCTCTGGTCTGCCCGTAAGCATTTGGTGTATCAAGTGCTGCCTGCATATAATCAAGCAGCCAGTTGTACTGACCATTTGCCGATGCATTATAGTATGCCGGCTGTCCCATGGATGAAGTTGCCGTATCCATAGTAGCCTGATATCTGGTGAAAGAAAATGCCGTCTCAACATTGACATAATCCATATAACGCAGGGCTGTATCCGAAGAAATCGCATTTGCCATGGAAATAATATTGCCGGATGATCTTCCTCCGTACAGGGAAAATGCCATACCATCAAATTGAGCTCCATTATTTAATAACCCTTTAAAAAATGTCTTCATCTGATTTGAATCATAGCCATTATTGGTATGCACATAAGCAGCCACACCCGGCATTGCATCTTCCGCTGCTGCATAGGATGCTGCGATCAGTTTTGCATGTCCCTGTGATGTTGATCCTTTTCCAACCGGCCATACAATACCGCCATTCTGCTCATTTCCATGTTTTACACCGCATACATTTACATTGTTATCTTTCAATGATTTCATAAAATCATAAACATAATTGTATACGATCGTCTGCATATGTGCGAGATCGGTATTTTTATAAGTGTTTTCATAGTCAGAATCCAGCCACTCTTCCGGAGTATATGCCTTCGCATTACTCATCCAGGTATCACTGTAATGAAAACTCGGAAGGTAACTCATTCCAAGCGCAGTCGCACGTTTTCCAAGTTCTAAGGAATGTTCCTTATCAAACCACGCCGTAGCTTCATCCTCTGGTGCGATCATCTTAAGTTCCAGCGGATTGCCCTGCTCATCTAACCATAATCCACCCCATGCTTCATTTAAGTATACTGTGTCCAGCGAATCTGTATAGTGTGCAGCTTTTCCAGCATGTACAAACAGCATATTCGTGATGGAGTTTACACCATGGTTTGCTAAAATTCTGAGGCAGTCCTGCTGTACACCATTTGCAAAATATTTTCCATCCAGATCTTCGACTGCCGGAAGGAACGATACATCTGCACCACGCAGATAATTTTCATCCTGGATACGGAATACATCAAAATTATCTACATATGCATAATCAGAACCATTTCCCTGCCAGTCGTCTGCCAGTTTCGTTCCGGCAGATGTATAAAGAGTCACTGAATCTTTATAAGTCTGATCATATTTCGTATTTGCATATATCTCAACTTCTGTCTGATTTTCTCCGGTCTCAAAGGTGATCGTCACAAGCCCATACCCCTCTGTTCCGGATGGTGCCTGTCTTAACACCGTACCATCTGTACTTCTGACACCAAGATTTACACGGTCACCTAATTCTGTGCGTGTTTCATTCTCTCCAATAATTCCCAAATTACCGGAAGCATCCGTACGGTAAGTACTTTTTACTTTCTCCGTCTGGAATGTATCCTGTTTATCTACCTTTGCACGCATCGTTACTGAATATTTTGTATTCGGCTCTACGGAAATCTTCTGTGAAATTTCACTGTCTGCGCCTAAACGCATTGCTTTTTCACCGGTATCTGCATTATTTTTGGAAGCAATCTCTGCACTTCCGGTTATTGTCCATCCGGACTCGCCTTCTTCAAACCCCCAGTTTGAAAGCGAATTGTCATCTGCAGAATCCATAACCAATTCCATGGTATCCAGATCAAGTGCTTTATCTCCTGCCTCAACAGTGACGGTCACCTGTCCATTGTATACCAGAACATTCCGGTGTCCCGTTTCAGTCCACGTATCCGCTTTTTTATACGCATCAAGCAATGCAACGGAATCCGGTCCTCCGGTTTCTGATACCGTAATTTTAGCATTTTTCCCTGCTGTTCCTCTGATCCATGCCGAAAGTGTGTAACTTCCCTGCCTGATATCTTTGATCGTCGTTGTGATCGAAGCACCTGCTTCCAGATGCACATATTTGCTTCCTCCCTGTGCACCTGAAGTTTCCTCCGTGACCGTTCCGGTTGTGTCCCATCCGGTCAGTCCATCCTCAAAATTAAAATTTGCATTTTCCATACCGGAAACTGTTTCTGCCGACACCTTCACCGGTTCCGGCAATCCGGCAAGCAGTGAAACCGCCATCATACCGGCAAGCAGTCCACTTATAAACCTTCGTTTCATCCTCTTTCTCCCTTCTCCTTTTTACGCAAATATATTTATTCATAAATATCTTCCGTTTGCGCAACCGCTTATTCAATTATAAATATTTCATATTTTATTTACAATTAACACATTTTAACAATATTTTTATCGCCTTTTTATTCATTTATTACAATATATTTTGTTTTTATTTTGGTGTTTTTTACTAATTTTTATCGTTTATTTTTAGTATTTTTCACGTTTTATCATCTTCCTTGTTGCGATCAAACTACATTATTGCGCAGTTTTTTTTATATTTTTTTGAATAAATATGCTTTTATTTTTTTATTTTTCCGCTTTATATACTTTTTTTCATGCATTTACAGCCATTTGCGATTTTTTATCTGTTGCATTACAGCATTATGGTTTACATACAAATTTCTGAATGATATACTATATTTGCGCAAGCGGTTGCTTTGTGTATAACACTTACAGATATCATGAAAAGAAAGGGCAATATGAAAACAGAAAAACTTTATTTTGGAGCTGCATACTATTCCGAATATCTACCATATGACCGTGTGGAAAAAGATATGGAAATGATGGAAAAGGCAGGGATGAATGTCATCCGTATCGCAGAATCGACATGGAGCACTTTAGAGCCAACAGAGGGGGTGTATGATTTTACACATATTGATAAAATGTTAGACGCTGCTGCACGCCACCATATTTCCGTGATCGTCGGAACACCGACCTATGCCGTACCGACATGGCTGGTAAAAAAATATCCGGATATCCTTGCGATCACACAGAATGGCCGCGAACGATACGGTCACCGTCAGAATATGGATATCACAAACCCTGATTATCTCTCCTACGCCGAACGCGTGATCCGCGTTCTGATGGAGCACGTGAAGGATGTACCACATGTGATCGGCTATCAGCTTGATAATGAGACCAAAAGTTATGGAACTGCCGGTCCCCATGTTCAGGCAATGTTTGTAGATTATTTAAAAGAAAAGTTTCCGGATATCAATGATTTTAATCATGAATTCGGACTTGATTACTGGAGCAACCGTGTAAATGACTGGGAAGATTTTCCGGATGTCAGAGGTACGATCAACCAGAGTCTTGCCGCAGAATTTTGTAAGTTCCAGCGCTCGCTTGTCACAAAATTTCTGGGCTGGCAGGCTGATATTGTCCGCGAATATAAACGTAATGACCAGTTTATCACCCAGAACTTTGATTTTGCATGGACAACCCATTCCATCGGTTATCAGCCTGAAGTGGATCAGTACGATGCCGCCCGCTGCATGACAGTTGCAGGTGCCGATATTTATCATCCATCCAACGAGGAACTGACCGGTGCTGAGATCACCGTATGCGGAAATATCTCACGCAGCCTGAAAAAAGATAATTATCTGATCTTAGAGACCGAAGCCCAGGGAATGACTCCATGGCTTCCTTATCCGGGACAGCTCCGTCTTCAGGCATACAGTCATATCGCAAATGGATCAAACAGTGTAATGTACTGGCACTGGCATTCAATTCACAATGCGATTGAAAGCTACTGGAAAGGCGTACTCTCCCACGATTTTTCAGAAAATGAAACTTACCGCGAGGCTGTTGTTATCGGAAATGAATGGAAAAAGATCGGTTCTCACTTAAAGAACCTGAAAAAAGAAAATAAGGTCGCTATCATGCTTGACAATGCTTCTCTGACCGGATTCGCACAGTTTCCTCTGGAAAATGCAGGTGTAAACGGCTACAACACTGTAATGCGCTGGTTTGCAGATGCCCTCTACCGCTTAAATATTGAGTATGATATGATTTCATCTAAAGAACGTGATTTTTCCGGTTATGAATGTCTGATCGTACCGGCACTCTACAGCGCACCGGAATCACTGCTCTCTGCACTGGATTCCTATGTAGCAGGCGGCGGACACCTGATCACATCCTTCCGCAGCGGTTTCTCGGATGAATATTTAAAAATTTATCCGGATATGCAGCCACATATGCTGCATAAATGTCTGGGACTTCATTATGACCAGTTTACACATCCGCATCATGTGGACATAGCACCGGTTCAGAATAACATCTCTGCGATCGCCAAAGAACACTTTGCAATCTCCGATGACCATTCTGCTTCCCTATGTGCTTCTGCAAGTGAATGGATGGAGCTTATCACCTGTGATACCGCCATACCGGTATTAAAATACAGCCATCCGGCATACGAACGCTATGCTGCTGCAGCAATAAATCAGTATGGTAATGGTTCGACACTTTATTTTGGAACGATGTTTGATAATCATGAACTGTTAGAGTCCGTGCTTTTATCTTTCCTGCATGAAGCCGGTTTTTCGGGTGCAGATCTATCATCCAATGCACCGCATTATCCACTGATCGTAAAGAAGGGCGTCAACGACCTCGGCAAAGAATTGTGCTACTATCTGAATTATTCAAAAGATCCGGTTTCTGTGGTTCATCACGAAAAAAACGGTGTGGAATTGATTTCTGAAACGGCTATTGCCTGTGGAGATAAGATCAATCTCGACGGATGGGGTGTTGCCGTAGTTGAGATGTAACATTTCTTTTATTAATTTTATCAAAACAGCTGTAACTCCTTTTATTTATGGGGGTACAGCTGTTTTACCCTACTCTGTTTTTCTCCCATATATCTCAAAATATTCACTTGCCTGCTGCATTGAGATATTAAGTTTATCCTGTAACTTCCTTAAAATATCTTCTTTAGAAAAGTTCATTTCAAGACAGATCTCTATCAGTCCTTTTGCCTCTCCTTTTGCTTCTCCCTCTAAAATAAGATCTTCGATTGCCTTACACATCTCTATCTCCTCCATTTCTTCCGATACCTCGATTGGTGTATTTGTGATTGTCTTTATCACCCTTGCTGCATTCATTTCTATAGTCTTACGGGTATCTTTCCGCAAAAATTTCATCAATTTTTCCTTATCTTTTGAATACTTGATATACCCCATAACTTCCTTTAAACTTGTAGAAAACTTATTTAATTCTTCTTCCGTCAACTTTGCCGGATCGATCAGATGGATCCGATAGTTTTCCACAAAACTCAGGATTTCCATATCCCTTGTCGCCATCATTTCATGCAATGACAACGGTCCGTCCCATTCCTCCGCTCCAAAATGAATCACAAGGGTAATGATTGGTCTGATATGATCTTCTTTAAAAAATCCGGAGAGATATTCGCCATTACTTTTTCCTGGAAAATCCTTTTTGTTCCGACGGTGATCTGCCGCTATATCCGCCACCTGTCTGCCATATTGCAGTGCATCATAAATAACATTTCTGACCGGCATTGCATAATGCACGTCCGTCTGGTTTTCGATGCCCAAAAGAACGTAAGACGTTTTTTCATCCTGTTTGATTACCATAGATTTGAAAACATCACGGTATTTTTGTACGGCATCCATTTTCACACCCACTCTACTGGTATTTTTCTTTCTTACCGATTCATTTTTCACAGAGCTCCATTCTGCTTCCTGCTCTTTTCTTTTTTTCTCTGCTTTGACTTTTTCTGCATTTCCAAACGGCAGTGCTATCTCTGTTGAATCAATTTCCGTCAGTTTTGCAGGATCAATGACCTTTTTCCCATTGTAGATCAGATAATTAAATGCATCTGCAAATACGGTATTTTCCCTCATATACTCTTTTGTTACTATATCCGCTGTTCCCATTCATTTCTCCTTCTTTGTATTGCTTGGGAGAAATCTCCAGGTTCTAAGAATTCTCCCTGCTTAAATGTGTGGATAATAAAAGCATTGAAAATTCTTACGATTTTGATCTGTGGATAGAATGGCATATATGCCTGTATAGATAATTCAGAATGTCATGCTTTGTATGGATTTTAGCATATTGCTTATAATATGTCATTAAAAAGACATTATTTTAATGATATTTGTAAGTATTGTACAAAAAATCTGTATCTAATTTCTCCATATAACCTGAAAAACTCCTGCGCATCACAAACGCAGGAGTTTTCACTGTCTGATTTACAACTTCAGTCCTAATATCTGTTACTTCGTCACAACCATTTTCACTTTTGACCAGCCAGAGTATATCTTTGTTGTCTTTCCGTTCACTTTTACTTTTTTATACGTACGGACACGAACATAATATTTCTTCTTTGCCTTCAGTTTTTTCACGTCTTTTGCTACAGCAGTTTTCTTGGAAATATCAACCCTTTTTGTCCTGTTTTTAGAGAATTTACTGTTATCCGAATACTGGATTTCATATCCACTGGTCTGATTGGACTGTTTTTTCCATTTTACCTGAAATCCTTTTGATTTTCGTGTAAGTTTTACGATCTCTGTTTTTGAAGGACAAATATTAAATGTTTTTGTCAGCGTACCAAAATAATTTCCAGACAATGTAACCGTAATTTTTGCCTTTCCGACATTTCTGTTATTACTGTAAGCCACCGTATAATTTGTCGTTCCAATCTGATTTCCCTTACTATCCCACAATACGACAGACGGTTTCTGCTCCTGTCCATTGTAAGTATAAGACTTCTTTGCCAGTGCGATCTGTGCCGGGCGGTAAATCGCAGTCTTCTCCGTTGCACCACAAACACCACAGGTTTTTGTGATACTTCCGTCCTTCTGTGTTGTTGCTTTGACTGTCACCGTTCGAGTAATTGTGTGCCCTTTCGCAGGTATTACTGTCGTTGGAGTAATTACTGTCCCACACACTGAACAATGACTTCCCTCTGTTCTGCCTGCAGTTGTACAGGTTGCTGCAATTGCTGCATCTTTTACCACCTTATGTGCAGTTTTGGCAATTTTTTCTGTATAGGTACTTCCACAGGAACATGTATAGGTTTTTATTCCTTCTTCTTTACATGTAGCCGCTTTCGTCACTTTTGCAGCATACTGATGTGTATGTGTTTTTGTAACAATCACTTTACAGGACGCAGTCTTTCCACTTCCATCTGCAGCTTTTGCCGTTATGGTTGCACTTCCCGCTGAAACAGCTTTTACCGTTCCATTGGATACCGACACAACTCCTGCGTTCGAAGATGTCCATGTAACATTTTTATTTGTAGCATTTCCCGGCTGCACAGATGCTGTAATTGTCGCTGTCTGACCAACTTTTAATGAAAGTGAACTGTGATTTAATGTAATCCCCGTTACATAAGTGACCGGACGATTCGTTACACTAAAGTCAACATAAACCGCCGTTCCGCCGGTTCCATTCGCACTGTATGGTTTCATCCAGAGACGGTAGTTGCCGGTTCCCAGTCTTCCTATGTTGTAGCTGTTTCCTGTTACATAGTGATCGATCAGATCCTCTCCGCTTTTTGGGTTATAGCGTAATGTAAAACCATATGAGGCAGTATTTGCAGGGGTATTCCATGAAACAACCACATCTTCATCTGTATAATAATTCGATCTTGCACTGATAGACAGACTACCCGGATTCGTACTTCCCAAATAAACATATCCTAAAAATCCGGCATTTCGAGATGCAATATTTGAAACATTTGTTGTAAATATTCCACAATATCCATGTGCAGCATCACTATACCCTGTGCCGCCCTCACTTATATAAGCAGTACTTCCTTCAATTTTTTCCAGGATTGCCACATGATTTGACCAGCATACTATTGCCGGAGCTAACGGAGTCTGCCCTGTTTGAAAGCCTTCTCTTCCATTGCCGCCATTCCACCAGTTTGTGCCCGCTCGAACGATATTTCCTTTTCCTGTCAGCTGATTTACCCTTGCTGACGCAAACCATGCGCACCCCTCGTTAGTATACGCATATTGCCCCCAAGAATAACTTTGAAATGTTGTATATGGTGCTGAATTAATATCAATGCTAACTCCACCGGTACCATTATTTTTAATTCCACTACTACATGCTGCGGATACTTCCATAGCACTTTGCGGTTCCAAAATAATGCCAATTACGATTAAAAAGACCAACATTACTGTACCAATTCTTTGAAATATTTGTTTCATATCTACATTTCCCCCTTACTTCAATTTATCTTATTTTTAAACATAACTGTCTCCTGTTTTCAAATAGAACACATTGAAATAATTAGTTATAAAGGTAGCAGTTGCCGAGGATATATTCCTCAAACCACCCCATATATACATCTGTTATTTTTATTTTTATAAATCTGGCATTTCCAATATCTACTTTAAAATGCTTATATTCCTGTGTTGCTGTAATTGTTTCTGATGTATAAACCAACTGATCATCTGCATAAATCTGCATCACAGCATCCTCTGTCTTCGAATCGGCGCACGCAATATCTCCCTCTATATATTGATATAACCCATTCAGAAAATACGTTAATTCTGATTCTCCATCAACTTCCGTACTTACTAGTAATGCATTTGTATAACTTCTTTCCAAACTATCTTTCACAGTTGTTGCTTTTTTATGGTATGTTTCATTTCTATAATACTCCTCCATATCATATAACGCCTGCTTCGCCACCACATAAATCTGTGCCACCGATTTATTTCCAACCCGGTCTACTGCCTGCACCGTATAATATCCATTCTGTGTTACCGTAAATTTGCGGACTTTTGTAATGTTATATGCCTGATTGAACTTTGCACTGGATGCATCACTGATCGCACCTTTGATCCATTTTACGCTCTTGATTCCACTGGCATCAGATGCAGACACGGAGATCAGCACTCCACCACTCACAACGGACTGGCTAAGTTTTACAGTCGGTTTTTTCTTATCAATATTTGTTACCGTAATTCTTTTGATCGTTACATTTCCTGCTTTGTCGGTAACTTTTACAGAATAGGTAGCATTTGAAGTTACCTTTTTCTTTTTCGCCTTTGTTATATTCGACGCCTTTTTCCAATAACGCGCATTGCTTTTTGAAATTTTGCCTTTTTTGATCAAAATACTTTTGATCCCGGACTTATCCTTCGCCTGTACCTGAATATATACATTTCCTCTTGTATATCCTGTCTTGTTCAGATACAAAACAACATTCGGCTTTGTCTTATCCTTTTTTGCGGCTGCTACCGTCGTTGAACTTCCCGGTCCGAAAACAACACCAGCTAACAGTATGATTGCCAACATTCCTGCGCCAAATCTTTTTAAAATCTGTTTCATAACCAAATCCTCCTTGTTCTGTTCCTTCATTTTGTTACATTTGTACTATATACAGTATAGTACTATTTTTTAGTAGTGTAAATACATTTTGTACTAGTTTTTAATATCATTTCTGAATAAAATCCATCAGTCTATATAATATATTGATTAAACATTTCATAAAATAAGGGGATTTATAAGAATGACATTTGGAGAAAATCTGCAATTTTTACTCGAAGAACGCGACATTACCCAAAAAGATTTTGCTTCCATGCTAAACATTGCAAGGACAACATTAAACGGCTACATCAAAAGCAATCATGAACCGGATTTTGAAACTGTAAAAGCTATGGCTGGTGCCCTGCATGTCTCCACAGACTGCCTTTTAGGCTACACTTCTCCAGATACCCCGACTTCTAAAGAATTTATGCTGATAAACAAACTTCGTCAGATGACACCGGAACAACGCAATATCATCTACGATCTTGTCCTCGTCATTGACCGTCGTTCTGGAAAAAATTAACTTTCAGATTTACAAAAAGCTTCTGCGCATCACACGCAGAAGCTTTAATGGTTTTACGATCTCTATAATCTTTTGTGTATCAATATTCATACTCATACTTCCTTTTTCATTATGCCATATCACAACACCTTACTCTGTTTTTCTCCCATATATCTCAAAATATTCACTTGCCTGCTGCATTGAGATATTAAGTTTATCCTGTAACTTCCTTAAAATATCTTCTTTAGAAAAGTTCATTTCAAGACAGATCTCTATCAGTCCTTTTGCCTCTCCTTTTGCTTCTCCCTCTAAAATAAGATCTTCGATTGCCTTACACATCTCTATCTCCTCCATTTCTTCCGATACCTCGATTGGTGTATTTGTGATTGTCTTTATCACCCTTGCTGCATTCATTTCTATAGTCTTACGGGTATCTTTCCGCAAAAATTTCATCAATTTTTCCTTATCTTTTGAATACTTGATATACCCCATAACTTCCTTTAAACTTGTAGAAAACTTATTTAATTCTTCTTCCGTCAACTTTGCCGAATCGATCAGATACAAAGGTGATGACTGGTCTGATATGATTTTCTTAAAAAAAACCGGAGAGATATTTGCCATTACTCTTTCCTGAAAAATCCTTTTTGTTCCTGCGATGATCTGCCGCTATATTTATAAATATTTCCGTACCAGGATTTTCCCAATCGTCTGACTGCCTGCTACAATATCAGAATTTCCTGTTATATCCACGGGATTTCCTTTATAATCAGTAACTTTTCCACCCGCTTCTTCCACAAGCAGCATTCCGGCTGCATAATCCCATGGTTTTAAACTGCGTTCAAAATATGCATCAATCCTTCCGGCTGCCACGTACGCAAGTTCTAATGCCGCAGAGCCAAGTCTTCTGATGTCTGCGCAATCTGTAAATACCTTTTCAAAAACTTTAAAATTTTCCTTTGCAAGTTCACGATGATACGGACTTGTTCCGATAGAAATCAGACACTCCGAAAAATTTTCCCTGCTGCTGACCGATATCGGATTTCCATTTAACCAGGCCCCTTTTTGCCGTTCTGCTACAAAGATTTCATCGGAATACGGATGATATATGATTCCAAATGTAAGTATACCATTTCTCGCAAGTGCCAGTGAGAGTGTACTGTTCCGAAAATCATGGATAAGATTTGTTGTCCCATCCACCGGATCTAAGATCCAGACGTCACCCGAAAAATCTATGTCACTGTTATCCTTCTCTTCTCCCATAAACTGTATATCCGGATACAATTCATAAAGTGCCTGCTTCACCTGTTCCTGCACTTTAAAATCAATCTGTGTCACAAAATCTGCTACACCCTTCACCTTGATATTTGATGACCCCTCACGGTCTGAAAATAATGGTTTTACCTTTTTTACGATCTCTATAACCTTTTGTGTATCAATATTCATGCCCATACTCCCATTTTTCACGATGACAGATCACAACCATCCAGCCCTACTTTGTGTTCTTCCCATATATCTCAAGATATTCACTTGCCTGCTGCATTGAGATATTAAGTTTATCCTGTAACTTTCTTAAAATATCCTCTTTGGAAAAGTTCATTTCAAGACAAATCTCTATCATTCCTTTTGCCTCTCCTTTTGCCTCTCCTTTTTTCTCTCCCTCCATCCTTCCACGAGACTCACTCTCTAAGATCAGATCATCAATTGCCTTACACATCTCTATCTCCTCCATCTCTTCCGATACCTCAATTGGTGTATTTGTGATCATCTTTATCACCCTCGCTGCATTCATTTCTATAGTCTTATGGGTATCTGTCCGCAAAAATTCCAACAGCTTTTCCTTATCTTTTGAATATTTGATATATCCCATAACTTCTTTTAAACTTGTAGAAAACTTATCTAATTCTTCTTCTGTCAGCTTTGCCGGATCGATCAGATGGATCCGATAGTTTTCCACAAAACTCAGGATTTCCATATCCCTTGTCGCCATCATTTCATGCAATGACAACGGTCCGTCCCATTCCTCCGCTCCAAAATGAATCACAAGGGTAATGATTGGTCTGATATGATCTTCTTTAAAAAATCCGGAGAGATATTCGCCATTACTTTTTCCTAAAAAATCCTTTTTGTTTCTGCGGTGTTCTGCCGCTATATCCGCCACCTGTCTGCCGTATTGCAGTGCATCATAAATAGCATTTCTGACCGGCATTGCATAATGCACCTCTGTCTGATTTTCGATGCCCAAAAGAACGTAAGACATTTTTTCGTCCTGTTTTACTACTGCAGATTTTAAAAGATCGCGATATCTCTGCACAGCATCTGTTTTTATGTCCACTCTACTTGCATTTTTCTTCCTTACTGATCCATTTTTTACAGAACTCCATTCTGTTTTCTGCACTTCCCATTTCTTATCTTCACCGACTTTTTCTTCATTTCCAAACGGCAGTACAATCTCTGTTGAATCAATTTCTATCAGTTTTGCAGGATCAATAACCTTTTTCCCATTGTAGATCAGATAATTAAATGCATCTGCAAATACGGTATTTTCCCTCATATACTCTTTTGTTACTATATCCGCTGTTCCCATTCATTTCTCCTCCCTGATGTTATTCGGGAGAAGTCTCAGGTTTAAAGAATCCTCCCATACTTTGTGTGGAAGAAATCTCCGGATTTTAAGAATTCTCCCTGCTTAAATGTGTGGATAATAAAAGCATTGAAAATTCTTACAATTTTGATCTGTGGATAGAATGGCATATATGCCTGTATAGATAATTCAGAATGTCATGCTTTGTATGGATTTTAGCATATTGCTTATATTATGTCATTAAAAACACCTTATTTTAATTATATTTGTAAGTATTGCACAAAAAAATAGCATATAATTTCTACATGCTATTTTTAATAAAATATTTTATCTGCATAATCAGTAACTATCCGCTTATAACTTTTACAATTTTCTTTTCATTCTGCGCAAAATCTCTTTGTCATCAGCCGATATACGGTAAGATTCTATCATTTTCTGAATTGCCTTATTGTATGTCTCATCATCCAGGTGATTATTAAGCAAAAACGCATGTGTCTCCTTTGGAAATTTTGCATATGCAGTTGCAATGCCCCACGCGACTCCCATTTTCCGGTAATACCCCGGATGATCAAGACTATCCCACACAGACAGCACACGCGTAATATACTCCTCTGTCAGGAAATGATCCATCAGCATGACGGCAACGACACGCTGCGCAAATTCCTGATCAGATTTTGCATAAAGCATCAGAAAATCCCATACTTTTTCACGGTATTTCTGTGCAATTTTAAAAGTAGCACAAAAGCAGTCATTGACTGACCAGTCATGTATCTTCGGGATAAACGTCCGTACATACTCCAAAAGCTCATTGATTTCTCCCTTTGCATATCCAATCACGAGCCCCTGCAGCATGATTTCCTCATAAGTATCACAGACAGCATGATCTAAATATCCCCGCCAGTCCTCTTTTGCAATCTTTTTCGCAAGAGTTCGCAGTTTTGGGATACGCACACCTAAAATCCGGTCTGCTCCGGGAATCAGACCGGATGTAAACTTCTGAAATTTTGATTCTGCTTCCGCATCTAACCATGCACGGATTTCTTCATTTGTCATATGTAATTCTCCTATGTTTATCATGAATTACTCAACAAATGCTGGTTTGTGGGTGACATGAGTTTCCTTGTGTAGGGTGGTTCTGGGGGGTTACGATTGGCAAATTGCATCAAGCCGGGACTGTTTTGTTCCGTTGTACGAAAATAAG
>ERZ791903.1888-NODE-1888-length-17678-cov-3.775407_pt1 | contig 17678 bp, 15 predicted proteins | sample MGYA00510148_ERZ791903 | MGnify/ENA primary metagenome ERZ791903 (study PRJEB30046, sample SAMN00792080) | human gut metagenome | study: EMG produced TPA metagenomics assembly of the A metagenome-wide association study of gut microbiota in type 2...
ATGCATAAATATAATACGTTATACATGCTAAGTTTATAGCACATGTTTTGACCCCGACATCTAATTATATCACTAATGTATTTTTTGTCTTGGAAATTTATTAAATATGTAAAATAAACTGTATATAAAAATTCGGTGTTTTACAATAACAACATACTTTCTTGCATATTGTACAATCTCACCAACTATGGTAAAATATTCACCGAGTAAATATTATTTTGTATGCCACAGGATAAGGGGGGAAGTATTTATGAGAGAGCTATTATATGGCATTACGGAGATAATTGCCAGAATACATAATTACATAATGCATATGAATGACCGGTTTGAATATGATTTTTCGGACAAGGATTTACATTTTCTGGTTATAGGAATACTGGGCATGCTGATGATTTTTGTTGTGTATCCGCTGTTTAAATGGCTTGCCGGTAAGAAGCATGTTATGGTGATTGCGTGGATATATGTATTTACACTTATTATTGTAATCACATTTGCAATCGAAATCGGTCAGAAAATAAGCAATACCGGCAACATGGAATTTGCTGATATAATGTTTGGTGTAATGGGATTTATTGTGATGTTCGCAGTCTTTGCGGTGATTCGCGGTATATATCATGGAATAAGGTGGCTTGCTACCCATAAGTTTGTTGAGAAGGGGCAAGCTGGTGGCGAAGATGTGAGACAGGAAAATTCGGATAGCTGTAGTTGTAAAGTGAATGATGCGTATAAGAATGAATCAGCTAAAAGTGAAAATGTGATACAAGCTGATAATCAGGCTTGTACACAATATGAGTATAAATTCAGCGATGAGGACATACAGCTGATAACGAAGCTTTCCGATAAAGAAAATGATAATGCTGATACTGAAAAAGTAACGGAAGAATTATAGACACCCCATTATAGAAAAACCCCATAATTGCATTGAAACAAAATGCAATTATGGGGTCTTTTATTTCAAAAACCTGCGGGATGTACACCGGAAGGAGAATTATGGCACTAAAATATAATACTCAGTGTGCTCCGATGCCTGCTCCGGCCGTCTCGGCATCATACTTTTTCTTGAGGTCTGAGAGTTCATCATCGGTGTGCAGGATTTCGACTTCACCGAGGGTGTACTTGCGCCCATTTGCTTCGAGAAAGCGGTATGCCATCATGAATGATATGTCATCAAAGTTGGTCATGTAAGTGTTGTTGATTCTGCTGATATCCCATGCAGGTGTGTTGTAGGATGTCAAATCAATTGAGCGGAATATCTGGTCGAAGGAGTCGATGCAGATACGCTTCTGCTGGGCCATATCAGATGAGACAGTCTGGACGTCAAATACCTTCAGGTAGACACGGAGCCAGCCGCCGATAGGTGCCTTGTACCACTGGTGTATCGTCTGGTATTCCTTCTGCATTGACAGTATGAGATATTCCCAGTCGGTCGATACATAAGAGGCATCGACGATGGTCTGAATCTGGGATGGGGTCAGGGTGAGATTGTATTTATCATTGAATTTTTCTACAATCCTGATTCTCTTCGGAACTGCGTTCGGAAGCTGCTCAGACTTAGGAATTGTGCTGTTTCGTACCTCTTTTGCCTCTTTTTTAAATTCCTTATTTTTAGCTGTTTCATCGGGAGCAGAGATTGACTTAATAATCCGGTAAATAACATAAGCCGGAATAAGAAGTGAACCAAGTCCGAATGAAAGACTGAAAAGACTTCCGGAAGCATTTGAAAAGAAGAGGGCGATAAGTATGAAAATTATGAGTCCCTTCTTTTTTTTCAGCTTACTGAAAATTTTTGGATTGTTGCGCGCGTACGCGAAGTACCAGATTACAAAAAATATTATTAATCCCATTATTTCTCTCCCTCAATTGCTGAAAATAGATTATTTGATAAATCAAGCTGTTGAAAGTGTAACACCCGAAACAAAATTTGTAAATATTTTAGTTTAAATTAAAACGCGGTGTCTTCTGTCAGGTTATTGTACTGCGCTTTTATACGCATTGCCATGTTGGCAAGTGAAGCGTCATAGTATGGACCTACAAAGAAGATGTAGGCAAGACCGCTTGTAAGCATTGACAGGAATATCCATCCGATGAAGGAAAGGTTAAGAATGAATAAGTTCATCTTGTTCCCGTCCATCATCCTGCGGCTCAATACGAAAATCTCCCTGCGGTCGATGTCCGGATTTTCTGCGAGGAGATATGGAACCATGAATGTTTCATAGCTTTTTATCACTCCCGGAATTATAAATAAAAGCGACCATAAGAAAATCTTTAAATGTCTCAAAAACTGGATAAGCACTGTGTTGAGATAATTTTTTTCAAAGGCAGTGATAAGTGTGCGGAATTTCGGCTCCTTATAATGTCCTTCCATGTAAAAGCTGCAATTACCCACCTCAAATGGATATACCACAAGAAAATTGTACATAAGCCTGATAAGGTAGGAGACTATACTTGCGATGGCGAAGCGTCGTAGCATTATCGAATATGTATCATATCCTACGGACTGTACCAATGATGATATGCGGTTATATATTGTGGAATATAATTCATCTACGGAGGAGGCGGACATTAATGATTGATAAAATGCTTCTGTATCGAATGCATTGCTGACCTGCATGCTGCCGTCCAATATGTAATTAAATATAAGAAGTATTCCTGTTCCTGTTATAAAGCTTGCAAGTATGCAGCGGAAAAAATATGAACCTAATATTCTTTTGGCAGCTTTTTTTATACTTGATATTGAATGCTCTCCCATAAAAACCTCATTTCTGTTACTTTGTTACTAATATTTATTAAGGATGATTGTAAAATCCGGGTATGAAATTATGTAAGCCGCGGTTTTAATTAACAATACTGTCTGCTATTATATTCTAATACAATGATTATTTCAAGTTTGTAATGTATAGATAATTGCGAAACTCAATTTTGCCGGCAGAATCGTACAAGGTGCGACGGTCATACACCGGGTTTTGCAATCATCTGTGCGGTATTAAAGCGGGTACAGCTGCTAAATATTTGTCAATAGTACATTGACAACAGGTTTCTATTATGATAATATTATTCAATCCTAAATGATACGGAAAATTATTTGTCGCAGGCAGAAAGCCCGGCACAAAAACGGAGGAAAATATGGCTAAGAATACAGCTAATGAGACAGAGAAGAGCAGGGAAATCAGGAATACCAATAAGAAGCAGGTTGAGAGCGTACAGCTTGAGACGAGGAAGCAGCTTATTGAGCAGCTCATCAGTTACCGCAAGGCCAAGAAGATTACACAGGCAGATATTTCAGATAACACAGGAATCCAGAGACCTAATATAAGCCGTCTTGAGAGTGGCAAGTACAATCCTACTCTTGATATGATTGTACGTGTTGCCGACAGCATCGGACTTGAGGTTGAGATTACCCTTAAGGAAAAGAAAAACCAGTTAAAATGAAGCAGGAACGAAGAATTCTAAGAAATATTATATATGCTTTTGCTGCACAGGGAATATCACTGCTTTTAAGCATACTCACATCACTTATTCTGCCTAAGTTTTTTGACAAGGCGAACTATGGCTATTGGTCACTCTTTCTGTTTTATACAGGGTATACAGGCTTTTTCCATTTCGGACTTAATGACGGAGTATATCTTAAGATTGGCGGAACAGAGTATGAAGACATGGATAAGAAGCTGTTAGGCGGACAGTTCTGGTTCGGTGCATTATTCCAGTCGGTCATAGCGACAGGAATTGTGCTGTGGACTGTTTTGTCGGGAAATGGTGTCGATACAGAGTTCGTATTCATAATGACTGCCGTTTATATGCTGTTATACAATCTGACATTGTATCTTGGATGTGTGTTTCAGGCCGCTAACGAGACAAGACTATATTCCTTGTCCGTTATGATTGACAAGATTGTGTTCATGGTATCCATTCTTGCTCTTTTCATTGTAAAAAGCAGCGATTACAAGACCTATGTATGGCTTTATATATCAGCTAAGCTGTGCGCCATGCTTTACTGTGTGTACAAGGGACGTGAGATTGTGTTTGCCGGGAGAATGGCATTTGGTACAGTAGCGCGTGAGGCATTGGACAGTATAAGAATAGGTATCAACCTTACCATTGCCAACATAGCCGGCAATCTCATACTTGGCGGGGGAAGATTCATAATAGACAGATATTGGGGGATAGAGGATTTTGGTGAGGTTTCGTTTTCATTGACGCTTACCAATTTCTTTTTACTGTTCGTATCTCAGATTTCGATGGTACTGTTCCCGGCACTCAGGCAGATTGATGAGAAGAGGCAGAAGAGTCTTTTTGAAATGTCCAAGCATGTTCTTAATGTGATACTGCCCATCGTTTTTCTGGTGTATATACCGGCTAAGGAGATACTTGAGCTCTGGCTTCCGCAGTATGAGGCCAGTCTTGCGTATATGGCAATTTTACTGCCGATGTGTATTTTTGACGGCAAGATGAACCTTGTGTGTGCGACATATTTTAAGGTACTGAGAAAAGAGAGATTTCTGCTGTATGTCAATATCTTTTCCATGGCGCTTAGCGTCGTACTATCTATTGTGGGTGCGTATGGCCTGCACAGTATAGATTCGATTATTCTGTTTATGGTATGTTCGATAGGTGTGAGATATTTTATTTCACAGCTTTATCTTGAACGTCTGCTTGGTGAAGCGTCCGGACAGGCAGGCGCGCGCGTGGGAATGGCTGAGGAGCTTGTGCTGGTGGTCATCTGTGCTTATGCGTGCTGGAAGCTGCATTCGGGATCTGCTTTTGCGATAACAGCTATTGCGTATCTGATATATCTTGTGCTCAACAGAAGGAGCGTTGGATATTTATGGGGAATGGTTAAGGCTAAGATTACAAAATAAATTGTATTTGTAAGATTAGAAAATAATATTTTATTGGGAGGTATTTTGTTATGGGAATTATTAAAGAGGTATTCGGTCATGATAGTCATGGTGAGAAGGTATACTCATACACTGTGACGAATGAGCATGGAACGAGAATGAGAGTCATTGAGATTGGGGCGGCACTTCAGTCGCTTGAGGTGGCGGACAGAGACGGTAATTTTGCAGATGTTGTCCTTGGCTTTGACAATGTGGAGCAGTATGAGAAGGAAAATGGCGCTAACTTCGGAGCTGTTGTGGGACGTAATGCCAATCGCATCAAGAACGGACATTTCGTGATAAACGGAAAGGAGTATCAGCTTGCCATAAATGATGGCAGGAACAATCTTCACAGCGGTCCGGATGGATACAGCTCAAGGAAATGGAGCAGTGAGATTGTTGAGGATGAAAGAGGTCTTGCGGTAAGATTTTCACTTATAAGCCCGGATGGGGATCAGGGAATGCCGGGTGAGCTTCATATATCGGCTATGTATGTTCTCACTGAGGATGACAGCGTAATTTTAGAGTATGAAGGAGTTGCCGGTGAGGATACCATAGTAAATCCTACCAACCACTCATATTTCAATCTGGCAGGACACGCTTCCGGCACGGTATATAATCAGGAAATGTGGCTTGCGGCGAAGGAATTTACACCTTCCGATTCAGGTCTTATTCCTACAGGGGAATACAGAAGCGTAAAGGGAACACCTATGGATTTCACTGAACCAAAGGCAATAGGTCGGGACATCGAGGCCGATTATGAGCCGCTTGTGCTTGCAGGTGGCTATGACCATAACTTTGTTCTTGACAACAAGGGCGAGGTGGAGCTTGCGGCAAGCCTTTATGACAGCGGGAGCGGAAGATACATGGAAGTGTTTACCCAGATGCCGGGTATCCAGATATATACAGGCAATTTCCTTAGCGGAAAAGTGCGGGGAAAGGATAACTGCTGCTATGGAAGAAGGAGCGGAGTATGCTTTGAGAGCCAGTTCTTCCCGGATTCGGTGAACAACATGGCATTTGAATCGCCGGTTGCCAAGGCAGGGGTACCATTTGATTTTGTGACAATTTATAAATTCTCCGTAAAATAATCTTTATTAGATTATAATATTCGAGATATAACTCGAAATAATCAGCATTAGCGTGGAATATAAATGCGTTGATAGTAAATTTCCGGGAGGCGGGCACATGAGACTGGATAAGATAAATACAGAAGAAGCGTTCCGCTATCTTGGCTATGGTATATCGGCTCCTGATGAGCAGACGGCGGAGATTGCCGCCGATTGCGAGAGGAAGCTTCTGGAGGTTATTGACGCAAAGTATACATATAAGTATTTTGAAATTGATAAAAATGACAGTGAGCCGGGCAGTATTGCACTGTACGGTACATCGTTAAGACTGTGCGGAGGAGCGATTTTCGAGCATTTGGAGGGCTGTAATGGTGTGATACTGTTCGCAGCGACATTGTCGGACGGAGTTGACAGGCTTATAAGGCAGCTGTCAGTCAGAAGCATGGCTTCTGCTGTCATCACGGACAGCATGGCTTCGGCAGCGGTTGAGCAGGTGTGTGATATTGCGGAACAGGAGATTATAAAAGAATTTGCCGGTAAATACACCACCTGGCGCTTTAGTCCGGGGTATGGTGATTTTCCACTGGAGACACAGGCGCTTTTTTTGAATGTGCTGTGTGCTCAGAAGAGAATAGGAGTTAACATTACAGGGGGTGGACTTATGACTCCCTGTAAGTCTGTTACGGCGGTTATAGGTGTCTCTGATTATGAAATTGAAAGAAAAAGACGTGGCTGTAGTGTGTGCATGATGAAGGACACCTGCAGATTCCGCAAGAAAGGTGAACACTGTGGAGTTTAAGGAATTACTTGAAAAGAAAAATAAGGCAGATAAAAAATATATATTGCTGGATGGTGCCATGGGAACCATGCTTCAGGCATCGGGACTTAAGCTTGGACAGATACCGGAGGTATTATCCTTCACCAACGAGGAGCTTCTTGTCGGAATACATAGACAGTACGTTGAGAGTGGTTCGGATATAATCTATACCAACACCTTCGGCGGCAACAGATATAAGCTTGAGGGCTGTGGCTACACAGTGGAGCAGGTCATAAAGAAGGGAATTGAGAATGCCAGAAAGGCATGTGAAGGGACAGACTGCATAGTTGCACTTGATTTGGGACCTATTGGAAGACTTGTTGAGCCTACAGGAGATTTGAAATTCGAGGAAGCATACGATATATATAAGGAACAGGTAATCGCAGGCCGTGAGGCAGATGTCATTGTGTTTGAGACGATGACGGATTTGTTAGAGCTTAAGGCTGCCGTACTCGCTGCGAAGGAGAATACAGAGCTTCCTATTATCTGTACAATGACCTTTGAACAGAATATGAGAACCTTCACGGGCTGCCAGGTATCTTCGATGGCACTCACTATGGAGGGACTTGGAGTTGATGCACTGGGTGTTAACTGCTCATTAGGACCGGATGAGTTATACCCGGTTGTTGAGGAGCTTGGCAGATATACAAGGCTTCCGCTTGTTGTAAAGCCTAATGCAGGACTTCCGGACCCTGTGACTAATGAATACAATGTAACTCCGCAGGAATTTGCTGCAAAGATGGCTAAGATGGCTCAGATAGGCGTAACCATAATGGGCGGCTGCTGCGGTACGAGTCCTGCATACATAGCAGAGCTTAAGAAGGCTCTTGACGGCGCGGAATTTGTTCGGGAGGAAAGAGCCATCCCATCTGCGGTATGCTCAGCGAGCAATACAGTTGTGATTAATCAGCCCAGAATTATCGGTGAGAGAATAAATCCTACCGGAAAGAAGCTGTTTAAGCAGGCACTCAAAGACCATAACCTTGATTATATTATGAATCAGGCACTTGAGCAGATTGATGGCGGTGCGGAGATACTTGATGTCAATGTAGGACTTCCGGAGATTGATGAGAGGAGCATGATGGTTGATGCCATAAGAGCTATCCAGTCCGTATGCGACGTTCCTCTGCAGATTGATAGTACTATACCTGAGGTTTTAGAGGCAGGGCTAAGAATATATTGCGGTAAGCCGATTGTCAATTCAGTAAACGGTGAGGAAAATTCCCTAAACAATGTCCTGCCGCTTGTCAAGAAGTATGGAGCCTGCGTGGTAGGTCTTGCACTTGATGAGAACGGAATACCTAAGACCGCACCGGAGCGTGTTGCCATCGCAAAGAAGATTCTTGACAGGGCGCTTGCAATCGGAATACCTAAGGAGAATGTGTTTATAGACTGTTTAACTCTCACCGCCTCCGCAGAGCAGGATGGTGTCATGGAGACATTGAATGCGCTTCATGCCGTACATTATGAGCTTGGACTTAATACGGTTCTCGGAGTGTCGAATATCTCATTCGGACTTCCGTACAGAGAGCTTGTTAACCAGAATTTCCTTGCTATGGCGCTCACCTATGGACTTACACTGCCGATTATCAACCCTAATGTGGTTTCGATGACAGGTGCGGTGCGCGCATACAGGCTTCTGACCGGCATAGACCGCAACTCCATGGACTATATCCGGGCATATAACGGATATACCCCTGTGAAGGCAGGAAAACAGGAGAATGCGGCTAAGAGCAACTCTGCCTCAGATTCATCAACTAGTGGAGCACCTGAGAAGGGAACACTCGCATACGCTGTTGAGAACGGGCTTAAGAATGATGGTGCCAGACTTACGGCTCAGATGCTTGAGCACATGGAAGCTCTTGATATAATCAATGGAACGCTCATACCTGCGCTTGACCGTATCGGCAAGAATTTTGAGAAGGGAAAGGTGTTCCTGCCCCAGCTCATTCTTGCAGCGGAGGTTACGCAGGCTTCCTTCGAGGTTATCAAAAAGAAGCTTGCGGCTGATAACAAGACTCCTGTAAGCAAGGGAAAGATTGTCATGGCTACGGTAAAGGGCGATGTCCACGATATAGGAAAGAATATAGTGAAGGTAATCCTTGAGAATTACGGTTATACAGTTATAGACCTGGGCAAGGATGTCGACTATATGACAGTTGTGAATGCAGCGATAGAGCACAAGGCTAAGCTTGTAGGTCTGTCCGCACTTATGACAACAACCCTTGTCAGCATGGAAAAGACGATTGAGCTGCTTCATGAGCACAAGGTCGACTGCAAGATTGTGGTTGGCGGTGCGGTGCTCACACCGGAGTATGCAAAGCAGATTGGCGCAGATTACTATGCCAAGGATGCCATGGATACCGTCGCAGCGGCTAGAGAAGTATTTGGTGAATAGAAAGAGAATATATATAGATGAAAGAGAATCAGTTTTTTGCCCTGATGGGAAGAATGAAATATATCAACCGCTGGGGACTTATGAGAAATACCAGAAAAGAGAATATATGTGAACACAGTCTCGATGTTGCCATGATAGCGCACGCGCTTGGTGTAATCAACAATGTGTATTTTGGTGGCAGCTTGAATGCGGACAGACTTGCCATAATGGGAATGTACCATGATGCCACGGAGATTATCACGGGAGATATGCCGACACCTGTAAAATATTATAATCCCCTTATACGCCATGCGTATAAGGAGGTTGAGAGCGTGGCTAAGGATGAGCTTTTGTGTGGACTTCCGGAGGAGATGAGAGCTTACTATGAGCCGGTGCTGCAGGATACAGAGAAGGAGGCGGTTCTGTGGCTGTATGTCAAGGCGGCAGATAAGCTGTCGGCACTTGTCAAGTGCATTGAGGAGCGTTCCATGGGAAATCAGGATTTCCTGAAAGCGGAGGAGACAACGCTGCAATCAGTTCTGGACATGAAGCTCCCTGAAGTCAACTTTTTTGTGGAGCATTTCATTCAGGCATACGGTCTTACACTTGATGAGTCGAAATAGGCAGCTTTGGTACTGCTTTGATACGGGATGGGTATGGATGCTGGCCGGGGCAGTCTTTATTGGAGTATAATAAATGGGTAAAGCTTTATTTATAGCAGAGAAGCCTAGTGTGGCACAGGAATTTGCCAAGGCATTAAAATATAATACAGTGCGCCGCGATGGCTACGTTGAATCGGACGAGGCTGTTGTGACATGGTGTGTCGGACATCTTGTCACAATGAGCTATCCTGAATGTTATGACCCGGCGCTTAAAAGATGGAGTCTTGATACACTGCCTTTTATTCCGACTGAGTGGAAGTATGAGGTTATCGAAGGAGTAAAAAAGCAGTTTGATATTGTTTCAGGGCTCCTTAATCGTCCTGATGTAGATACAATATATGTGTGCACGGACTCCGGGCGTGAGGGAGAATATATCTACAGACTTGTTGAACAGCAGGCTCATGTTGAGGGCAAGAAAAGAAGACGCGTGTGGATAGACTCACAGACTGAGGAGGAGATTTTAAGAGGAATACGGGAGGCGAAGGATTTATCCGAATATGACAGCCTTGCGGACGCTGCATATCTGCGCGCGAAGGAGGATTACCTTATGGGTATCAATTTTTCGCGTGTCCTGACCTTGAAATATGGAAATACTATATCTAATTACCTGAAGCTTCAGAAAGGAACCGTTATAGCGGTCGGACGCGTTATGACCTGTGTGCAGGGCATGATAGTAAAACGCGAGAGGGAAATCAGGCAGTTCGTTGAGACACCGTTTTACAGGGTACTGGCTAAGTGCAGCTTAGGCGGAAGCGTATTTGAGGCTGAGTGGCGTGCTGCGGAGGGCTCAAAATATTTTGCCTCTCCTAAGCTGTACAAGGAGAATGGATTTAATAAGGAGGAGGACGCAAGGGCGCTTATCGAGCAGATAACAGAAGTGAAAATGCCTGATACCTCGCGGAATCTGAGCGTTGCTCCGCCGGCTGACCTTGTTATAACAGGGCTTGAAAAGAAGAAGGAGAACAAGAGCGCACCGCTTCTGTTTAACCTTGCAGAGCTTCAGAATGAGTGCTCAAGATTGTTTAAGATAAGCCCTGATGAGACACTCAGGATAACTCAGGAGCTGTATGAAAAGAAGCTTGTCACATATCCAAGAACGGACGCGCGAGTTTTATCCACCGCCGTTGCTAAGGAAATATATAAAAATATAAATGGGCTTAGAGGATATGAGCCTGCCGCCGGGTATGCAGCGGAGATTCTTTCGGGCGGCAGCTATAAGACGATAGCTAAGACGAAGTACACGAATGACAAGCAGATTACCGACCATTATGCGATTATACCGACAGGACAGACAGGGGCTGTGAGGGGACTTTCGGCAATGGCTCTCAAGGTGTATGACACCATTGTGAAGAGATTCCTTGCGATATTCTATCCGCCTGCTGTATACCAGAAGGTTGCGATTATTATGAAAAAAGATACGGAAAGCCTTTTCTCAAGCTTCAAGGTGCTTATATCGGAGGGCTACCTTAAGGTTGCGGGGATACCTGCTTCGCAGAACAGGGGAAATAAGAACAACGATGATGAGACAGAGGATGTAAAATGTGATGCAGCGATGCTTGAGCTTTTACAGAAGCTGAAGAAGGGTGACATAATACAGGCAGGAGAATTTTTTGTCAAAGAAGGAAAGACATCACCGCCTAAGAGGTATAATTCCGGTTCGCTGATTCTTGCGATGGAGAATGCGGGACAGCTTATCGAGGATGAGGAGCTTAGGGCACAGATAAAGGGCAGCGGTATCGGAACGAGCGCAACGCGTGCCGAGATATTGAAAAAGCTTATCGACAAGGGCTACATCAGGCTCAACGGCAAAACCCAGATTATCACACCTACACTTCTTGGAGAGATGATATATGATGTTGTGGCAGCATCGATAAAATATCTGCTGGATCCTACACTCACGGCGAGCTGGGAGAAGGGGCTTACAGGTGTTGCCGATTCGAGCATATCAAGCCGGGAATACTTGGATAAGCTCGAAGGCTATGTTACCAGAAGAACGCTTGCGGTTAAACAGGTGAATAACCAGTATATGCTGAGACCATATTTTGATTATGCGGCATCATTCTATAAGTAATTAGGATAAATAGATTGTTTTAGGTAAACTTATGTGATAGAATAATTCTAATTTGCAGGAAATTTTTGAAGGAGATTGCATTATGTCAGAAGAGCTTAGAATAGAGAAGCTATATAATCTCAGTGAGACGATAGCAGCAGAACTTTTTGAGGGACTTGATTATCCGTGGCAGGCACTTCCGCTTATCGGCGAATTTATCAAGAAGCTTGGGAGAACGCTTGATAAATCGGAATATGATGAGACAGCGGAAAATGTCTGGATTGCCAAGAGCGCTGTGGTAGCACCTACTGCATACATCAACGGACCATGTATTATAGGAAAGAATGCAGAAGTCCGTCATTGCGCATTCATCAGAGGAAATGCGATTGTGGGCGAGGGAGCAGTTGTAGGAAATTCAACAGAGCTTAAGAATGTGGTACTATTTAACAGGGTTCAGGTTCCGCATTATAATTATGTTGGGGATTCAATCCTGGGCTATAAGTCCCACATGGGAGCAGGCTCAATAACCTCGAATGTGAAGTCTGATAAGGCTTTGGTCAAGGTAAGGTGTAACGGACAGGTGATTGAGACGGGACTTAAGAAGTTCGGTGCCATGCTTGGAGATAATGTCGAGGTTGGATGTGGTTCAGTGCTCAATCCGGGAACAGTGATAGGACGTGGAAGCAATATCTATCCTCTTTCATCCGTGAGAGGCTATGTTGCCGGGAACAGCATATATAAAAAGCAGGGCGAGGTTGTAGAAAAGCAGTACACTGAAAATGGAGGATTGAAGTGAGTAAGGTAGCGATAGTAACGGACAGCAACAGTGGAATAACGCAGGCATGTGCAAAGGAACTGGGAATATCGGTGCTTCCTATGCCTTTCTATATAAATGGCAGGCTCTATTATGAGGATATTGATCTTACACAGGAGCAGTTTTATAAGGCATTGGGCGAGGATGCAGAGATATCGACATCACAGCCATCGCCGGGCGATGTGACAGATCTGTGGGACGGACTACTTAAGGAGTATGATGAGGTTGTCCATATTCCTATGTCAAGCGGTCTAAGCAGCTCATGCCAGACTGCGATAATGCTTGCAGATGATTATGACGGGAAGGTTCAGGTGGTAAATAACCAGAGAATTTCCGTAACACAGAGGCAGTCTGTGTTAGATGCCATGGCTATGGCTGAAAAGGGCTATACAGCTAAGCAGATTAAGGATAAGCTTGAGGAGACTAAGTTTGAGTCAAGTATATATATAACTCTTTCAACATTATATTATCTTAAGAAGGGCGGAAGAATAACACCTGCCGCAGCGGCGCTTGGCACATTGTTAAAGCTCAAGCCTGTTCTCCAGATTCATGGCGAGAAGCTTGACGCATTTTCTAAGTGCCGAACGCTCAAGCAGGCGAAGCAGACTATGATAAATGCTGTTTCGGATGATTTTGTCAAGCGCTTTGGAAGCTCGGAAAAGGGAGAAAATATGTATATTGAGATAGCTTATTCCGGAGAGCCTGATGAGGGAAAGCTGTTTTATGATGAGGTGAAGGCACTTTTTCCGGAGCATGATATTGTGATGAACCCGCTGTCGCTGAGTGTGTCGTGCCATATAGGACCGGGGGCAGTGGCACTTGCCTGTGTGAAGAAGCTGGATATATAAGAATATGAAATACAGAATATTGGAATGAGGCGTAGTGTGAAAACAAATTGCTTTGATGGCAGATGAGAAATCGCCTATGCGAATTTCTCATCGCCTCCTCGCGATAAATCGCTCGGAAATGAGGATTAGTATGGAAAATATAGTTTCTAAACTGATAATGTACGGGGATATGCCGGCGGATTCCATATTGATGAAGCTGTGCGATGTCTCAAAAAGAGCTAAGGATATGGATGCACCTAAGGATGAACTTGTGATTGAGGCTTACAGACAGATTAAGAGACTGCTTGTGCTTGCGACATCCTACGGCTTTGACAACAATCTATGGCATAATTATCTTACATTTCTATTGATAACCGATGAGAATCCGTTCAGTATAACCTGCGAGAAGGTTGGTGCCAAGGATGGTAGTGCCAATATCTTTGCAAAAAATGATTTTAAGGCATTTTATGAGCTGTTCCATTATGATTTTTCATGGCTTCAGGAGAGGCTTGGCATAGACAGCTTTGACATTCTCGAGAATTATAAGGCTATAGGCAAGCCGGAGCTTATGTACAATAAGAACGTGAGCGAAAAAGTCAGAGGGCTTTCCCTCAAGCTTGGTCAGGCTGAGGATGCGGATGAGATTTTTGAGCTGGTTACAGGCTTTTATAAGGCATACGGTGTCGGAATGTTCGGACTTAACAAGGCGTTCCGTTTCTCATCGGATGCGGAGGGACATATCAATTTCCAGCCTATCAACAACATGGAAAAGGTTATGTTAAATGACCTTGTCGGCTACGAAATCCAGAAAAAGAAACTTGTCGATAACACCAAGGCGTTTGTTGATGGAAAGAAGGCTAACAATGTACTCCTTTTTGGCGACAGCGGAACAGGTAAGTCCACAAGCATTAAGGCAATTGTAAATGAGTTCTATGACCAGGGGCTTAGAATGATTGAGATTTACAAGCACCAGTTCAAGGATTTGTCGAATGTGATTGCGGCTATCAAGAACAGAAATTATAAGTTTATCATCTATATGGATGATTTATCATTCGAGGAGTTTGAGATAGAGTATAAGTTCTTAAAGGCAGTCATTGAGGGCGGTGTTGAGACAAAGCCGGATAATATACTTATATATGCAACCTCCAACAGACGTCATCTTATCAAGGAGACATGGAATGACAGGGATGACGTGCAGACAGACAATGGAATGCACCGTTCAGACACAATGCAGGAGAAGCTTTCGCTTGTAAATAGGTTCGGTGTTACAATTAATTACTCTAAGCCTAGTCAGAAGGAATATTTTAATATTGTCATTGAGCTTGCCAGAAAGAGCGGAGTTAACATGACCGACGAGCAATTGTGTACAGAGGCAAATAAGTGGGAATTAAGCCATGGGGGAATCTCAGGACGAACCGCACAGCAGTTTATCAATTATTGCCTTGGACAGCAGTAGAAGGGTTATTGGTTTTGTTTATATCTGGAAATATGACAGGCAGTGGAATTCTTTTGCAAGGAAGGAAATAATCTATGATTAAAGGTGTAGACATATCTACCTTACTTGAACTTGAGAGACTAAAGACAAAATTCTATGATAATGGCGCAGAAGGAAAGCTGGAAGACATATTGGCATCACATGGGGTCAACAGTGTGAGGCTGAGACTGTGGAACAGCCCTTTTGATATTGACGGTGTAGCATACGGAGGTGGGAGCGATGACCTTGTGACGGTCATAGAGCTTGCGCGAAGATGTAAGGCTGTCGGAATGAGCTTCCTGCTTGATTTCCATTACAGCGATTTCTGGGCGGACATGGGCAGGCAGATGAAGCCTAAGGCATGGAGAGGGTATGACACGGATAAGCTTTGTGATGCGGTTAAGCGGTATACGGTATCGGTTCTTGAGTATCTGACCGCTGCCGGAGTGTGCCCGGACATGATCCAGCCCGGCAATGAGATATCGAATGGTATTCTGTGGCCTGAAGGAAGATTTCCTGAGTATGGGACAGCATGCTCTATTTTGCAGTCAGCGATATCGGGAATACGCATGGCCGCTCCGGCTGCTAAGGTGATTTTACATACAGCCGCAGAGCCGGAGCATGAAGTGTATACAGGGTTCCTTGATAAATATGGCAGCAGGCTTGACTATGATATTATCGGAGTTTCTTATTTTCCTTATAAAAAGACCTATGGACTCAGTGCTTTGGAGGAGAACATAGAGATTCTATCGAAAAAATATAATAAGGATGTGTGTATTGTTGAGACAGCTATGCCATATACAACTGAGGATTACGCCGGTTTAGAAAAGCTGGGTGAAAATGCACGAAAGGGAATGGCAGCCGGAAAGAACTCCGCACTTGATAATTCCAAGTACAGTATAAGTCCGGAAGGACAGTCAGAATATATGAAAGAGCTTATAGAGATGATTGGCAGACATCCACAGTGTCTGGGCTTTTATTACTGGGAACCAGCATGGATACCTGTTGTCGGCTCAGGATGGGCGACAAGTGCTTCCATACAGTATCTTGGAGTGAAGGAGCCTTGCGGAAACGAGTGGGCTAATCAGGCACTCTTTGATTATGAAGGGAATGCGCTTCCGGCGCTTCACAAAATTGGGACAGGGGTCTGACACCCTGTCCCATTTTTTGCTTTGGGACAGGGTGTCAGACCCCTGTCCCAATTTGCTTAATTCGGTGCTTTTCCAACGGATTCTCTCAGCACCACGGTTGAGTGAAGAAGCATGGTGCTGACAGGCAGACCGGACATAAGGTCTTTTAACAGTGAGAATGCCGACTTTCCGAGGGCGAAACGCTCCTGCCTTATGGTAGTAAGGGGAGGGGCAAGATACTTTGCCACCGGCAGATCGTCAAAGCCTGTCACACTTACATCCTCCGGCACACGAAGCCCGAGCTTGTGAAGCTCGTTTATGGTTCTTGCTGCGATAAGATCACTGGCACACATTATGGCTGTAGCTCCTCTGCCTGTGAAGCCTTTCACAAAATCAGCCACTGTCTCATCCGGATAGTATACGGTATGCCCTATAAGCTGCATATCAAGGTCAAGCTCTGCCTCATTCATAGCCTGTATGAAGCCCTGATATCGCAGCGCTGATATGTAGCTGTTTTTGGAACCATTCAAAAATGCAATTTTTCTATGACCGTTTTCCTTCAGATATCTTATCAGGGTCGAAAATCCGACGTGTATATCTGTACCTACATAAGCTATATGTTCATTGGAAATATAGTTGTCAAACAGGACTGTGGGAATGGTTGTCTTTTCAAGCTGCTTCATATATATCTCATTAAGCTCAAGACCAAGAAAAAAAGCTCCCGAATAACCATTCTGCTTCATAAGACTGTCATAGGTCTGCCATGTCTGGAAGTACTGGTCAATAGGAACGATGTCAACTTCAAACTGGGCTTCGCTTGCTACAAGCCGGAAACCGGCGATAAGCTCATAACCGAACTGGTTGATATTCGCGTATTCCATATTTTCTACAATAATACAGACCTTCTGCCTTGTGGCTGGGTTCTTTTCTTTAATTATATAACCCATTTCTATAGCGGTGTCTAAAACCTGTTGGCGCATTTCTTCGCTTATATCACTTGCGCCATGCAGTCCCTTGGAAACGGTACTTATTGAAATGCCGAGTCTTTCGGCAATGTCTTTAATAGTAACCATACATCATCTTTCCTTCTCATTGTTCTACACAAGTTTTCGAAAACAAAAACATAAAATTATACGAAAATGATAGCACACTTTTTCTTCATTGTAAATAATAACATCAAAATATCCAAAACAAATAATATAAGCAAAAAAAAATATGCAAAATGCACAAAAGGCTATTGACTTTTGCAAAATAGGGGAGTATTATCAGTACATAAGCTTTCGAAAGTTTCGTAACAGCTGTTTTAGAAGAGTTTTAGAAGAGGAGCTTACGAAGTTCGGGAGGAAAAAAGAAAGAGAGGAAATTTATTATGAGAAAGTTCAAAAAAGCATTATCAGTTGCACTCGTAACAGCCATGGCTTTTACATCACTTACAGCGTGCAGCAAGAACAACAATGCAGGTAATGGTGAGACGACACCAACGACACCAACAACAACAGCACCTTCTTCATCAACATCAACAGATGGCGAGACAGAGACAACCAAGACTGCCGCATCAGACAGACCGACACTTGCAGATTATG
>ERZ791903.1898-NODE-1898-length-17592-cov-24.185094_pt1 | contig 17592 bp, 19 predicted proteins | sample MGYA00510148_ERZ791903 | MGnify/ENA primary metagenome ERZ791903 (study PRJEB30046, sample SAMN00792080) | human gut metagenome | study: EMG produced TPA metagenomics assembly of the A metagenome-wide association study of gut microbiota in type 2...
CAGAAAAATTGCAGGAGCAGTCACAAAATATGCAAAAGAGAACCATGCAGATATAATTGTTTTCGAATACCTGGAGACAAAAGGAAAGATATCCGGGAAAAAGAAACAGAAACTGCATCTGTGGAGAAAACGGGATATCCAGAAACGCTGTGAACATCAGGCACATAGAAATGGAATGCGGATATCGAGGATCTGTGCGTGGAACACCAGCAGGCTTGCATATGATGGAACAGGAACAGTTGCCCGTGATCCGGGAAACCACAGCCTGTGTGTATTCCAGACAGGAAAACGATATAATTGTGACTTATCAGCATCGTACAATATTGGAGCAAGATACTTTATCAGAGAACTTTTAAAACCCCTTCCGGTAACGGAAAGGTCTTTGCTGGAGGCAAAAGTCCCTGCAGTAAAGCGTAGAACCTCATGTGTTTATGCGGATTTAAAAGAACTTCATATACAAATGGAGATCTTAAAGGCAGCATAAACGCAGGCAGATATACAGCGGATTACCTGTCATGTGGGAACCTGCCGTATCCGGCATGGAAATATGCGCATGACTGCGCACCTAAGTTACAGGCGTATCCGCCGATATTTAGTCTGACGCCTAAAGCGTCCGGAAGCACGTGACTTCAGTCATGTGAGGATAGAGTTTTTAATTCACAGTGGATTAATTAAAATGAGCATTCCAGATAAGCCGAAAAGCCCGAAACAGTTATTCTATTCGGAATAATCTTCTACCAGACACCTATGTCTGACCTCTAAAATACGGGACATCATCCCAGTGGCAGCCAGACACACGTCCTGGCTCCGCTGGGATAATTTGATTCAAAAATACTTTTCCCACCATGCGCCGCGGCAATCTGCTCGACCACATGTAGTCCCAGAATATGCGGTGTATTTTCAGTGGTTTCCTGCAGATTCAGAGCCGCAAGAATTTCCGGGGGATAGCCTTTGCCGTTGTCGATTACTGTCAGGTACAGGAAATTTTCTCGTATTTCAGTTTCGATACAGATCTTGACAGATTCAGAATTATGCCGCACGCTGTTGCTCAACAGGTTTTCGAGAAGCCGAGCGAGCAGGGCACGGTCGACAGAAATCTGCGCGTGTTCGGCGGCATTTGTCTGATTCAGCGTAATTTCGCAGTTTTCTGCCAGGGGACTGTCGTAGAATTGAGCGACCAGTTCACGGAACAGCGGTCCGGCGGTGAAAGTTTCTTTTCGGAGTGGTTGTGCACCATATTCCAGTTTGCTGGTTAGATTCAGGTCGTCAATAAGAGAGCGGAGTTTTTCACATTGAGTACGAATCCCTGCGGCCTTGTGCCGTACTGTATCGGGCAGGGAAGAATCCTGTTCCAGCTGTTCTCCCCATCCAAGGATCAGAGCCAGTGGTGTGCGTACATCATGACTGACACCTGCAATCCACTGTGTTCGCGTGTCATCCCGCCGCACAAGCATTTCATTTCGTTTCTGTAGATGAGAACTGGTCTGATTCAGTTTCTGAGCCAGTTCTCCGGTAAAACCATCTGTCGGTAACTGGACAGTCTGTCCGTCGGCCAGTGCATCCAGCCCTTCCGCTACAATTCTTAAGCGTTTGGTTCCACGCCAGCCAATCCATAAACAAAAGATCAGAACCAACAGCAGCATGCCAAGAATAACCAGTGGGATACCGTGGACGATATCCTGGAGAACATTTGGTGAATTGTAAAGATTATATTTCCAGAGACTTCCCTTGGTAAGACCAGCCACAAACAGACCATAATCTTCGGACCAGCAGAATACCGGATAATCATCCAGATACCAGCGGGAAAAACTGGCGATGTCGCTGGAAGAATAATGGTTATCCAGTTCGTCCGGCAGATTATAATTCCATTTCACGTTTCCTTTTTCGTCAAGGATCATAGCCCATGCATAACCGTCCATCCATTCTTCCGGAGCATGTTCTGCTCCAAAAATCATTCCATTGTCTGTTTCAACCATAGAATCTGCAATTTCGCTATAGGAATATTCGCGTTGCGGCTGGAGATATCCTTCGCGCCAGCTGATCCATCCCAGAAGTGAAATTGTCAGGACCAACAGCAGAAGGACAACACCAACTGCGGTCAGTACATATCGCCAGATCAGTCGGGCAAAAGTTTTCACAGCAGTTCCTCCTTTGCCAGTTTATAGCCAATGCCCCTTACAGTCAGCAGACAGCGCGGCTGGTTCGGATCCTGCTCCAGTTTCTGGCGCAGATGTCGGATATGAACACCAAGGCTGTTTTCATATCCATAGTAATCCGCACCCCAGACAGCAGAGCAGAGGGAATCATAAGTCACGATATGCCCGCGGTTATCCGCCAGTTTGCGAAGCAGTGCCAGTTCTGTAGCTGTCAGAGGAATCGTATCTCCGTTTGAAAGTGTGACAAGAGCATCGTTCAGATCCACGCTTCGATCTGCAAGTTTCAAATCTTTTGACTTTGTGCGGGCGAGTTCTGCGCGATAAGTTCTCAGCAGGATATGCTGAACACGAAGAAGTAGTTCCTGCATCAGAAAAGGCTTTGTCAGGTAATCATCTGCACCAAGTCCGAGTCCAAATAAACGGTCCGCATCGGCATCTCTTGCGGAGAGAAAAAGAGCCGGAACGTCTGCTTTGGCATGCAGGGCACGGAACAGGGAAAAACCATCGCCGTCCGGAAGGTTGATATCCAGGATCATCAGTTCCGGGATCTCAGCTGCAAACAATTTTTTTGCCGCAGCACAGTTCGCTGCGGTCTGAATATGCCTGTAACCTGCACCAGACAACTGCTCGCAGAGCAGATGGAGCAGATCTTTATTATCATCTACGATCAGAATTCGAACTTCATAAATACTGTTCATAATCAGAATCCTTTCAAATCATCAGTCAGTCTTGAATTCAGTTTTACTATACCATACTTTCAAACACTCTATCTGAAAATCCCAAAAACTTAAGCGAAAATTAAGGCAGGATTTGAGGAGGCTTAAGGCAGCCGGTGTAAGCTTTAAATTGTCGAAGAGAAAAATAAACAGGAAAAGGAGAGAACATTATGATTTCTGTTATCGAAACCCACGACCTCTGCAAAAGCTACAACGGTCGTATCGTAGTGGAGCATCTGAATCTGTCAGTACCGCAGGGCTGCGTCTACGGTTTTCTTGGTCCGAACGGTGCCGGAAAATCAACAAGTATGAAAATCCTGCTTGGTCTGGTACATCCGACCAGCGGCAGTGTAAAACTGCTCGGGCAGACGATGAATGAGGAAAACCGCATCGCATTGCTGAGAAAGACGGGAAGTCTGATCGAGTCCCCGTCAGGTTATCTGCATCTGACAGCACGTGAAAATCTTAAGATCATCGCAGACTTGAAAGATATCGACCACAAAGACATTGACCGTGTTCTGGAGATCGTACATCTGACTGCCGACGCAAACCGCAAAGTCGGGCAGTACTCTCTTGGCATGAAACAGAGACTTGGCATTGCAATGGCATTACTTGGCAATCCCAGGCTGCTGATCCTGGATGAGCCGACCAATGGTCTCGATCCTGCAGGAATCCAGGAAATGCGCGGTCTCATTGCATCTATGCCGGAGAGCACCGGAGCGACGGTACTGATCTCCAGTCATCTGCTCGGTGAAATGGAGCAGATGGTCACGCAGCTTGGAATTCTGGATCATGGAAAAATGATATTCGAAGGTTCCCTGCAGGAACTGCGTAAACACAGCCGGGGCGGCATCCAGATCCGGGTACTGGATGTGAAAAAAGGCATTGATATACTGAATCGTCAGGGTATTCTGACACAGCCAATGACACATCATCTCGATATCCTGCAGCTGCCGTCGATTTCTGATGAAAAATTGGCAGAACTGGTCAGAACCCTTTCTGAAAATAATGTCGGAGTTGTCGGACTGACTTCTGAGACAAAAAGCCTGGAAGAAATTTTCCTGAGTCTGACACAGAACGGCAGGGAGGTGGCATGATATGGCAGGTGCTTTTTGTGTAGAATTGCAAAAAGCTCACCGCAGGCATGATCTGCTGTTCTGCCTGCTGGTTCCGTTGATCGTAATGCTGTGGACAGGCAGTCTGTTATCGCCCGGTCCGGATGAACTGGCAAATGCGTACAGCGCATTGTTTTACAGCATCCCGGTTGCCAATGTGCTGATCTTTCCGATCGTGATGGCAGTACTGGCAAGCCGGTTATGGGATATGGAAGTCAAAGGAAGTACCTGGAAACTTCTTTATACTCTGCAGAGCCGTAGGAGTCTGTTCCTTGGAAAAGCTTTGTTTGGCATCATGGAAGTTCTGCTTGTAACCTTTCTGGAAATGGGAGGCGTATTTCTGACAGGAAAAATATATGGTTACACGGAGGCTTTTCCAATCAGTCAGCTTTTTTATCTGACAGGCTGTACACTGGCGGTGGAACTGATGCTCTTTTTTGGAGCATTTCTGCTCATGCTACTGGCTGGAAATCCGCTTCTGGCACTCTGTGCAGGAATCATAGCATCATTAACCGGGCTGTTTTCTGCTTTTATGCCAAAGGTTGTCAGCTATTTTGTTCCTTGGGGTTATTTTGTTCCGCTGGGAACTTATGAAGTTGCGAACTGGGACCAGGCTGCACATACGGTTACTTATGGAACGCGGCCGTACAATTGGGGACTGCTTGTTTTTACTGTGGTACTGGTCATGCTCTTGTTCTATGCAGCATGGCGAAGAGTACAGAAACAGGAGGTGTAAAAGATGTTAAAGCGCTGTATTCAGGCAGAAAACCGAAAACTGCATGCGTCTCCGATCTGGGGGCTGTTTTTTGCACTGCCGCTCATTTCAGCAATATATGGAACTTTTAATTATCTGCAGAATCTGGAAATTCTCAAAGATGGCTGGTACAGTCTCTGGACACAGCATACATTGTTTTATTCGATGTTTTTCTTTCCTGCAATGGTGGCTGCTTATGCAGCTTATCTGTGGAGACTGGAACATCTTGGACACAACTGGAATCTTATTATGGCAAGTCCGGTCAGGCCGATAGATTTTTTTCTGGCGAAATTTGTTGTGGTGGCAAAACTGGCCCTTCTGACGCATCTGTTTGTATTTTTGCTGTATGCATTTTGTGGAAAAGTTTTTGCACATTTTCCGGGATTTCCACCGATGATCCTGCTTGCTTTTCTTCTTCGCGGTGCAGTGGGAGCACTTGCGGTCATTGCGGCGCAGCTTGTGCTGGCTATGGTCATCCGAAGCTTTGCCATTCCGATCTTTCTTGGGCTGGTGGGCGGCATCACCGGTCTGCTGGCAGGGAGCAAAGGTCTTTCTCTGTTCTGGCCCTATGCACTGATGCAGGCAGGCATGAATGCAAACAAGAGTAATGATGTGCTGTCTGGAGGCGGATATATTTTATTCTTTTTCAGCTGTATTTTCTGGCTGGTAACAATGGTTCTAGTTGCTGGAATGTTTCTGAAAAAAAGGGATGTAAAGGCATAAAGTCGTTTCTTAATAACATGGCACATGATATACTACAGGAAGAAACCTGGAATGAAAAAGCATAGATAATAACAGGAGAGGGGAGATCTGAAATGAAAAATATACAGGGAATTCAGTTGATCATGGAAAGCAATGAAGAGTTACTCCCGGATTTTTTTATGGATTTTCCCTATATTTGCTCCTGCGTGGAGTTTGATAAATATATAGATCCGGTCGTGCCCTGGCACTGGCATCATGCAGTAGAATTATTCTATATAAAAAGTGGCAGAGTAGAGTATACAACGCCAAATGGGAAATGGATATTCCCGGCGGGGACAGGCGGGTTTGTTAATTCCAATGTACTGCATTCATCAAGAGTGAGTTCTACAAAGGATGGAACCGTGCAATTACTGCATCTGTTTGATTCGGAACTGCTGACAGGCGGGATATCTAATCGAATAGAAGAAAGGTATATTCGTCCGTTGACGGACAGATCCGGGCTTGAAATGATCTGCCTGTCACCCGAGGATCCCGGGCAGGCGGCTCTTTTGCAGAAGATTCAAGCCGGCTTTGAATTGGAGGAAGGCAGCTGGGGCTATGAGATCACTCTTCGGCAGCTGCTCACAGAAGTATGGCTTGGTTTATTGGAACTGGCATGTGCTGAGACAGAAGATATACACAAAAACAAAGATACCGCTGAAAAAATGAAAGCAATGATGTCTTATATTCAGGATCATTATACGGAGATGATAGCGGTTGACTGCCTGGCGAGGGAAGCGCATATAAGTAAAAGAGTCTGTTTCCGACTGTTTCAGGAGAATCTTCATATGAGTCCACTGGAATATATGAGAGAATACAGACTTCGGAAGGCATGTATGGAACTGATAGAGACAGAGAAATCTATTACAGAGATCGCAAGTGACTGTGGATTTGGAAGCAGCAGCTATTTTGGAAAGCTATTTCGGGAGCATTTCAACTGCAGTCCTGTAAGATATCGTGGAAAATGGCACGATTGTAATAGAAACAGACACGAATAATATAGATTTGCACTGGAAAATGCATTATCCTGTTATTACAAGAAAGAGAGATCTTTTTTCGTATTACACACCATGGAAAGGGGCTGGTCATGAAACCAGCTCCTTTTTCATAAAGGAGGAAATGTATGAATCTGACTTATCGATACAGTGCGATCCAGTTTACACATTGGGCATCATCTTCTGGGGCAGCAGCTTTTGCAACAACGTATCTGTTGAACAAAGGGGTTCCTTCAGGAATGGTAGGATTCCTGCTGGCATTGGCAGGGCTTTGTTCCTGTCTGTCACAGCCAGTTCTGGCATCTCTGGCAGACCGCGCAGAAAAATTTGTCCTGACAAAAATGCTGCTGATCATGTCTGTTCTGTGCAGTGTATGCATACTCCTGCAGTTACTGCCGGGAATTTCTATCATGCTGATGGCTGTTTTGTACATGGTCAGTATCTGGAGCAGTGACGCGATGGTTTCCTTATTAAATGCCATCAGTGTCGCATACAACAATGCGGGCTATTTCGTGGATTATGGCGCAGCCCGGGGAATTGGAGCAGTAGCGAGTGCTGTCTCAAGTCTGATCATTGGCTGGGTGATCGCAAAATTTGGCACAACGTGGATGCTGGTGCTTTTATTGGCAGCACGCCTGGGGAGTATGATCGCCCTTGCTGGATTCCCTGAGATCCAACAGAGCAGATCAGCAGTCAGTGCAGATCACAGAAGTCTTTCCATCGGTGCATTTTTTGGACAGTATCGCTGGTACTGTCTGTCGTTACTTGGAATTGCTTTTTTGGGTATGTATCATGCAATGACGGAAAATTATATGATCGTGATCATGAATGCGCTGGGCGGTAACAGTAGTCATGTAGGAGTTGCCCTGTTTATTGCGGCTATGGTAGCAGCTCCGGTGATTTTCTTTTTTGAAAAAATACGGAAGGTTTTCAGAGACACAACTGTTTTGAAGATAGCAGCCGTTTCTTTTTTCATAAAGGCAGTTGGCTTTTATTTTGCGGGAAATATACAGACGATCTATCTGTTACAGTTCTTTCAGATCTCATCCTACGCGCTTTTGGCACCTGCTCAGGTGTACTATGCAAAAGAGAAAGTCAGAGACAATGATATGGTAAAAGGACAGGCATTTATAACAGCAGCCTATGCGCTGGGATGCGCGGCTGGTAATTTTGCCGGCGGTCAGCTTTTGAGTCAGGGGGCAGGTGCAATTCTTATGGCAGGTATATGCATGGCGGCGGTTGGAACCGCAATTGTCTTTGCGACGGTAACAAAATCCGATTTCTGTTTATAATGCAGGGTATATATGTTATGATAGATAAATATGTACGATAACATATATTTGAATAACTGCGTGTCGCATTCTCGTTACTTCCAGTGATGAGTTAGAAACGCAAATTTTTTATAAAAAAATAGAAATAGGGAGTTTTATTGGACTTAATAAGGAGTATAATAGAAAATACAAGAACAAATAGGACTTATTTGTATCGGTACAAGATAGAAAGGTTAGGAAGCAGATATGAAGATTACCTCCAGCTATGGCGTGGAATTACGAAAACAGAATATCCCGATCCGTCAGACACTGGATGTTTACAGGTCTGCTGTCAGCTATCTGACAGAGATTTATGCGCAGGTATGGGAAGAACTGGAAAGGATAGCGGAAACGAAGAAGCGTTTTAATGAAGCGGAGCACCTGATACATACAACAAAAAAGAATCAGGCTCGTTTTAGCTTTGATCTCCATTTTCCAAAGATGCCTTCTTACCTGAGAAGGGCAGCCATCCAGCATGCGCTGGGAACTGTATCCTCTTACAAAACCCGACTGAGCTTTTGGGAAAAATCAGGTCAAACAGGAGGCTGGCCGAAACTTGTATATGAGAATCATGCCATGCCGGTCTTTTATCGTGATGTGATGTACCGGGAGGATAAGGAAGGGAAGGATGCTGCTTATCTGAAATTATATGATGGGCATGACTGGAAATGGTTCCATGTACGGTTAAGCCATACCGACATGGAGTATCTGAGAAAGAACTGGTCCGGGAAAAAGGCATCTGCTCCGACATTGGAGAAAAGGCACAGGAAATATTTTCTGCGTTTTTCTTATACGGAAGATGTGATACTCACAAAAGCACCAGTCGAAGAACAGATTATCTGCGGTGTAGATCTGGGGATCAACACCGATGCAGTCTGTACCATTATGCGGTCGGATGGAACTGTCCTGGGAAGAAAGTTTATCGATTTTCCCAGTGAAAAAGACCGGATGTACCGTGTACTGGGACGGATACGGAGATTCCAGAGAGAACATGGATCTGCACAGGCAAAGAGCAGATGGGCTTATGCAAAACGCCTGAACATAGAACTGGGAAGGAAGATTGCAGGAGCAGTCACAAAATATGCAAAAGAGAACCATGCAGATATAATTGTTTTCGAATACCTGGAGACAAAAGGAAAGATATCCGGGAAAAAGAAACAGAAACTGCATCTGTGGAGAAAACGGGATATCCAGAAACGCTGTGAACATCAGGCACATAGAAATGGAATGCGGATATCGAGGATCTGTGCGTGGAACACCAGCAGGCTTGCATATGATGGAACAGGAACAGTTGCCCGTGATCCGGGAAACCACAGCCTGTGTGTATTCCAGACAGGAAAACGATATAATTGTGACTTATCAGCATCGTACAATATTGGAGCAAGATACTTTATCAGAGAACTTTTAAAACCCCTTCCGGTAACGGAAAGGTCTTTGCTGGAGGCAAAAGTCCCTGCAGTAAAGCGTAGAACCTCATGTGTTTATGCGGATCTGAGAAAACTCAGTTCAGAAATGAACTTAAGAGCAGCATAAACGCAGGCAGATATACAGCGGACTACCTGTTATGTGGGGACCTGCCGTATCCAGCATGGAAAATGCGTATACCTGCGCACCTAAGTTACAGGCGTATCCGCCGATATTTAGTCTGGCGCCTAAAGCGCCTGGAAGTACGTGACTTCAGTCATGTGAGGATAGAGTTTTTAATTCACAAACATAGAGAAGAGACTTTCATTATGAAAAAAGAAAAAGGTAATGCCATTGCACTCCTGCCAATTGGTGTATTTCTCATATTATACCTGGGCCTTGGCATTTTATTTGAGTATGTGATGAAGATTCCGATGGGATTCTATAATGTACCGATCGTGGTCGCATTTCTTGCCGCGATCCTGGTTGCCTGTCTGCAGAACAGGGAAGTAAGTTTTGACAGGAAACTTGAGATCATGGCGCATGGTGTCGGAGACAAAAATATCATCACAATGCTTCTGATCTTTCTCACAGCAGGCTCTTTTGTCGGCGTGGTAGGAAGAAGCAGCGCGGAAAGTGTGGCATATTTTATGCTGACGCTGATTCCGGCGAGATTTTCTGTGGCGGTTTTATTTGTAGTTGCATGTTTCGTATCGGTAGCGATGGGAACTTCTGTAGGCACGATTACACTTCTGGTGCCGATCGCGGCGGCTGTTTCCAGTGCGTCAGGTTTTGATCTCGCATTTTGTGTGGCTTCGGTCATGGGCGGGGCGATGTTCGGCGATAACCTTTCTTTCATTTCCGATACCACGATTGCAGCCTGTAATGGACAGGGCTGTGAGATGAAAGATAAATTCCGTGAAAATTTCTGGATCGCATTTCCGGCAGCACTGATCACACTTGTTCTGATCCTGATCCTGTCTTTTCAGACGGAAATTCAGGGACATGTCAGTCAGTCCTATCATCTGCTCCAGATACTGCCATATCTCCTGGTGCTGGTCGGAGGTATCATCGGTATCAATGTATTTGTGGTTCTTCTGACAGGAATTGTTTCCGGAGCGATCATCATGCTTGCCGGAGGGCATATCACGCCAGTGGATCTTCTGACGAATATGGGTTCCGGTGTATCCGGAATGTTTGAGACCTGTATGGTGGCGATCCTGGTAGCGGCAATGTGTGCGCTGATTCGTGAGTACGGCGGTTTTGATGCACTTCTTGGCTGGATCCACAAAATCTTCCGTGGCAGAAAAGGCGGGCAGCTTGGTATGGGACTTCTTGTCGGAACCATGGATATTGCGACTGCGAATAATACGGTAGCCATTGTTATGGCAAATCCGATCGCCAGAGAGATGGCACAGGAGTATGGGATCACACCAAGAAAAACTGCCTCCCTGCTGGATACTTTTTCCTGCATCTTTCAGGGAATCATTCCATATGGTGCACAGATGCTCGTGGCAATCTCAGCGGTCAATGAGCTGGGTGGTGAAATTTCCGCTTTCCAGATCATTCCGAAACTTTTTTACCCGATGTTCCTTTTGCTTATGTCGATCATTTCGATAATGAGAAGTGAAAAGACAAAAATGTAAAACCGGAGTTCTATAATAGAAATATGAATAAAAAAGTTTTACATTATGAGGAGGACAATTACCCATGAAAAAGAAAACAGTTATTACAGCAGGGATTCTGGGAGTTCTGGCAGTTGCAGCAGGTGTGTGGTTTTATCATCCGGCTGGCAAAGTAGATCAGGAGATCCTGAGCCGGCTTGAAGGCGATTATGGAATTCCATACGATGATGATATGGATGACGAGGAGTATTACGATAATGAATGCTTCTGGGAAATGGCTGTTTTTACAAAAGCAGATGGATTTTTTACAACGAAACCGCCGGCACTGATGATCTATGATGCAGAAGCGGGAGAGCCTGGCCTTGCCGGAACGATCATAAATCTGGATGCGGATACAATGGAATTGAAAATAGATGATCGCATGACAGACAAAGACTATTATCCGTCTGGATGGGACATTGAAACGTCATCAGATACCATAGAGTTTACTTACGAAGAAACAGAAGATGGTCTGGAACTGACCAATCATGGCAAAACGTTCACTTTTGTAAAATATCAGGAAGATTAAACAGAAAAAAATAAAAAAACACTTGACCTTCCACCTTATGGAAGCTGTATAAAACAGGTACAGACAGCGATATGAAGAGTTTTCAGACTGTCAGGAAAGTAAGAGGTAGCGCAATGAAGATCAAACAGGTGGAAGAGCTTGTAGGAATCACAAGAAAAAATATCCGTTTTTATGAAGACCAGGGGCTTCTCAATGTAGAACGTGCAGAAAACGGATACAGGGAATATCATCAGGAGGATGTCATCCGGCTTCAGGAGATCAAATTATTCCGAAAGATGGATATTTCCATAGAAGAAATGAAACTTCTCTTCGAAAAAAAGAAAAGCCTGCAGATCTGTCTGGAACAGCATCTCAAGGAACTGGAACACCGAAAGGAAGGTCTTTTGAAGATGCAGGACATGTGCGAACGTCTGATCCTGGAACATCGGTCACTGGAATCTCTGAATGCAGAGGACTGTCTGGAAGAAATCGAGCAGATGGAGAAAGAAGGTGCAAAGTTTATGAACGTTAATAAAACAGATGTGCATAAGAAAAAGAGAACGGGAGCGATCATCGGTGCAGCAGTTATGACAGTGCTCATGCTGGTGACGATCATAATCGTATTCTGGGCAAACGCACAGGATCCCATTCCGCTGGGGCTGCTTTTGCTGATCGCAGGGATCCCGGCAGTCATCATTGCAGGAACGCTCATAGCACTTGCAGGAAGAATGAAGGAAATCGAAGGAGGAGAAGAAGATGAAGCTTCTAAGTATTGAATATATCCCGGGCGTGGATTTTGAGCCGCTCGGAATCGTAAAAGGAACCGTTGTGCAGACCAAGAACGTCGGCAGAGATTTCATGGCAGGCATGAAAACCCTGGTTGGCGGCGAGATCGTAGGTTACACAGAAATGCTGAACGAGGCAAGACAGATCGCTACGAAGCGTATGGTAGATGAAGCCAAGGAGATGGATGCCGATGCCGTGATCGGTGTTAAATACGGCTCCTCCCAGGTCATGTCAGGAGCAGCAGAAGTGATCGCTTATGGAACTGCGGTGAAATACAAATAAAAATGGTCAAAAGAAGCTCACATCATAATGAAACGAGATGTGAGCTTTTTTTCTGTACGAAATATATGGTGAAAACATATAGCAAACCATGTATAATAAGACTCATGGATGATGAAAAATAAAAACGGATGAGGAATTTAATTCATGGAGGGAAATTTAACAAAAGGTCCTATTCTGAAAACGTTGACAAAACTTGCCATTCCGATCATGGCATCGTCGTTTCTTGGGACTTTGTATAATATTACGGATATGGCATGGATTGGGCTGCTTGGCTCGAAGGCAGTTGCCGGTGTTGGCGTTGGCGGTATGTTTACCTGGCTTTCGCAGGGGCTTGCTTCTATGGCGAGGATGGGCGGTCAGGTGCAGGTTGCACAGTGCATTGGACGTGGTGACAGGGAAAAGGCGCATGGTTTTGCACAGGCAGCAGTGCAGCTGGCAGCGGCGATGGGAATGGTGTATGCAATTCTTTCACTGGTATTTACGAAGCAGATGGTCGGCTTTTTTCAGTTGACGGACGCTGAGGCGTATGCAGCGGCTATGTCGTATACGAGGATCGCGTGCGGACTGATCGTATTTTCATTTATGACTCTGACATTGACAGGACTTTATACGGCACAGGGCGATTCCAAGACGCCATTTCTGGCGAATCTGATCGGGCTTATCACAAACATGATCCTGGATCCCGTTCTGATCCTTGGACCGGGACCTTTTCCGAAACTGGGCGTGATCGGAGCTGCAATTGCAACGGTAATGGCACAGGCGATCGTTATGAGTATTATGGTTCTTGCGATCATTGTGCGGAAAAAAGAAAATGTACTGAAGGGTATAAAACTTTTGGCAAAGATCCCGGAAGAATATCTGAGTGGGATCTGCAGGATCGGAATTCCGACAGCAATCCAGGGAATGGCATATTGTGCAATTTCCATGGTGCTGACACGAATGGTTTCAGGATATGGTGCAGAGGCGGTTGCCACACAGAGGGTCGGCGGGCAGATCGAGTCGATTTCCTGGAATACAGCAGATGGTTTTGCGGCAGCGCTGAATGCTTTTATTGCACAGAATTATGGAGCCGGAAAGAACGATCGTGTGAGAAAGGGATATAAGGCAGCTTTGTGGACAGTTGGTGTATGGGGAGTGCTGATCTCACTTGCATTTATATGCTTTCCCAATGCGATCGCAGATATCTTTTTCCATGAACCGAAGGCAATCGAGACAGCAGTTGGATATCTTGTGATCATTGGATTCAGTGAAGCTTTTATGTGTGTAGAACTGACAACGGTAGGTGCCTTGTCCGGACTTGGCAGGACGAGACTTTGCAGTATCATCAGCATCACCTTCACCAGTGCCAGGATCCCGCTGGCGATCATTCTCGGCGGAATGATAGGACTCAGTGGAATCTGGTGGGCACTCTCTGTAACATCGATCGTCAAAGGAATCATCTTCACATGCACGTTCCTGTGGATCACAAGGAAGCGTCAAGTAAATAAAATATAAACTTACAGAATGATATTTTTATAATTCTTTTACTAGTGTGAAAAATCCATCCATGTTATACTTAGAAAAAAAGCAGGAGAGTGATGGATTGAAGTTTGAATGGGATCAGGAAAAGAATCTGATTAACCAGAAAAAACATAAGATATCATTTGAAACAGCAGCATACGTATTTGCAGATAAAAATTATATAGAAATGTATGATTTTGAGCACAGTATAGATGAGGACAGATACATTGCGATAGGATGTGTTGGAGAAGTACTATTTGTTGTGTTTACGGAAAGAAAAGAGAATATTCGTTTGATTTCCGCCAGACTGGCAACAGAATCAGAGAGGAGGCTCTATTATGCTCAAGACATTTACTATTAATAAGGGACAAAAACCGACAAAAGAACAATTACAGGAAGTTATGGATGCAAAGAACTCTCCGATAATAACTGATGAAGACGCACCAGAATTATCACCAGCGATGCTCAAAGCATTTAAGAGCAGTGTGATTCAGAGGAACCGAAAGAAAAATGCATAAATTGAAAATCCTGGAGTAGAGATAGACTCTGGGATTTTCTGCTATTTTGCAGATAATACAAAAGAAAAGGTAAATTTATGAAAACAGCAAAAAAGATTTTTAAGATCATTGGAATCATAGCAGGGGTGGTTGTGGCCGTGTTGATCGTGTATATCATCTACCTTTATGCAAGCTATCACCGTATCGAAGACAACCTGTCGCTGGAGGTGGAATCTCATGCACAGGCAAATGCATATCTGACAACGGAGAAAGAATACTCCGCACTTACATACAATATCGGTTTTGGTGCATACACACCGGATTTCAGCTTTTTTATGGACGGCGGCAGATCTTCCTGGGCGAAGAGTAAGGACAGTGTGCTTGAAACGGTTCAGGGTGCAGGAGAACTGGTCAGATCTTATGATCCGGATTTTGCCCTGATTGAAGAGGTGGATCTGAATTCAACCAGAAGTTATCATGTAAATGAATATGACATATTGAAGGACTGCTTTGCAGATTACGATACTGTATTTGCACAGAACTATGATTCTGCATTTTTGTTCTATCCATTTACACAGCCACACGGCAAGAGCAGATCAGGGCTGGCTCTTTTTTCCAGATACCCTGTCACAGATTCTCTGAGAAGAAGCTTTCCGGTATCTACGTCATTCAGTAAGTTTTTTGATCTGGACCGCTGTTACAGCATTTCCAGAATTCCAGTGGACAATGGCAAAGAATTCGTAATCTTTGAACTGCACATGTCTGCCTATGGGAACAGCGATGAGATCCGGGAAGGCCAGATCCGCATGCTGACCGAAGATATGCAGAAAGAATACGAAGCAGGAAATTACGTGCTCTGTGGCGGCGACTTCAATCATGACCTTAAAGCAGATGAAAACGATTCTGCAGAAAGAGAATCCTGGGCATATCCATTCCCGAGATCCGAACTCCCGGAGCATTTTTCCTTCGGTATGGATCAGCTTTCCGAGCAGGAAAAACAGGATTTATGGGACAGCGCGCGTAATGCAGACATGGAATATGTACCGGGTGAAACCTACACAGTTACACTGGACGGATTTATCATTTCCGATAATATAGAATGCGTATCTTACGAAGACATCAACACAGGCTACACCTACTCCGATCACGATCCGGTCTACATGAAATTTAAACTTACTCAGTAAAATGAATAAAAATACAAAAAATCATTCCCCAGAGGCATCTTTGGGGAATTTTTTTTGCAAAAGATATAAAATTCGAGTATAATCCAAATTAGTTAGGTACTGACCAAAGGTCATTAATAATTTCTGGATCGACAGGGATTATATTTCTGAAACAAAACAGCAGGAAGCATGGAGGAGAACAGTATGAAAGACAAAAAACGTTTTGTCTGTGCCAATGCGTTTTATGAAGGAAGGGAATACTATTACTGTTTGAAAAAAATCCCGAGTTATAACTGGACGATGCTGTTTCTTGTGTCAGCAGATCATGTGGCGACGAATACCATGGACATGGTGAATTCTATCATTCGCACGTTTGCACTGGTTGCGGCATGTGCTTTTGCAATCCTGTGTTCAGGTTTCTTTGTCTGGTACAGAAGCCGCAGGACACGCGCGATGTATGAGTTTGAGGTGCGGACGAATGAACGTCTGTCGGAAGTGAACCAGGAACTGGAAAAAGCAAAAAAAGTGGCAGAAGAGGCATTTCATATTGCGGAAGAGGCGAACCAGTCCAAGAGTCGTTTTCTCTCCAATATGAGCCATGATATGAGAACACCTATGAATGCGATCGTAGGTTTTACGACGCTGCTAGATAATGAGAGCAAAAATCCGAAAAAAGTGCAGGAATATACAAAGAAGATCGCTTTTTCCAGCCAGCATCTGCTGGGACTTATCAACGATGTGCTGGATATGTCCAAGATCGAGGCAGGCAAGATGAAGCTGACGCTGGAAGAAGAAAACATGGATGGGATCATCGAGAATATTGATGCCCTCGTCCGCACGCAGATGGTCCTTCGTAGGCAGAAGTTTGAGATCATTGTGGAACTGCTTAAAATGGAAGGCGCAGAATGTACTGTCTGCGAAAATGGACAGCTTGCGGTAGAGACATTTACCGCATCGGAAGAAAACGCGATCAATCTGCTCCTGATGGATGTACAGATGCCGGTGATGAACGGATACGAGGCGACGAAAGCAATCCCAAGTTCAGGTCATCCGATGGCTGAGACAATTCCGATCATTGCGATGACTGCAAATGCTTTTGTAGAAGATATCCATGACGCATTGGACGCCGGAATGAATGCACATGTGGCAAAACCGGTGGATATGCAGGTGCTGAAAGAAACCGTGGCACAGGTGATCGGAGGAAGAGCATGAGATGCAGTAATATAAAAGGACATAAAAGGAGCACGTATGCGTAGAATATGGGTAACCAGTGACCTGCATATTGGTCATAACAAAGAGTTTGTATACAAAGAGCGTGGGTTTCAATCAATTGAAGAGCATGACAGCGCATTGCTCTCTAATTGGAATGAACTTGTCAGCCCAGATGATGCCGTATATGTTCTGGGAGATGTGATGTTAAAAAAAGATCTCGAAGATGAGGAATTCTCATATGCCCTGAATATATTAAAACAATTAAATGGTGAGCTTATTATACTTCGAGGTAACCACGACAGTGAGAGTAAGCTCAAAAAGTACGAAACCTGCGAAAACGTGATCAAAGCAGGTGAAGCTGCATGTTATCTGAAATATCCGGCAGTTAAAGGCTATCAGTTTTATTTGTCACACTATCCAACTTTAGTTGCCCATGAGAGGCTCAAACCTGTAAGAACCGCTCTTATTAATTTATATGGTCATACTCACCAGAAAGAACACTTTTATGAAGAACACCCTTATATGTATTGTGTGTGTTTAGACGCACATGAAATGAAGCCTGTGCTTTTGGATGATATCATTGAAGAAGTAAAAGATAAAAGGATTGCGTATGAAGAAAATATTTTATAACAAATTATGGGGGCTGATGCTGCCAATCGTGCTGCAGAATCTGATGCTGGCACTGGTTGCTGTTGCAGATGCATTTATTCAATGCGTCGTAAAACCCCTTGCTTTAGCTCTTAACTTGACCCATATTTATACAAGATAATTTCGATAAGCAAGCAATGA
>ERZ791903.1899-NODE-1899-length-17592-cov-5.467070_pt1 | contig 17592 bp, 8 predicted proteins | sample MGYA00510148_ERZ791903 | MGnify/ENA primary metagenome ERZ791903 (study PRJEB30046, sample SAMN00792080) | human gut metagenome | study: EMG produced TPA metagenomics assembly of the A metagenome-wide association study of gut microbiota in type 2...
CTGCTGCGCGCATAATTTTGCCGCAAGCGGCAAAATTCCACACTGGCAGCCTGAGCGGTATTTTTCCCCACGCGCATGTCGCGGTGAAAAATGATTGAAACTTTTCGCGTCTGCGGACGCGAACTCTGCGAGGCTTTTTTGACAAGCTGTAAAGCTTTTATTTTGCCAGCGGGGCGGTTTTCTTGCTGCCCAAAAGCAACGATGTGATGAGCGCTGTCAGCGGCACGGCCAAAATTACGCCAATGCTGCTGGCGATGCCGCTGATGACCTCCGTCGCCATATAGGGCGAGCTGATGAGCTGCCGGGGATCCAGCCCCAGGGAGCACAGGTAGATGATAAACACCAGTCCGCTGCCCAAAAATGCCAGGATCAGCGTGTTGGTCATGGTGCCCACCATGTCCCGGCCGATGTTCATGCCCGAGCGGAAAAGCTCCTTGCCGCTGCGATCCGGAGCCACGGTATGCACCTCCGTCAATGCCGAGGAAATGCTCATGGCCACATCCATCACCGCACCCAGGGCGCTGATGACCACCCCCGCCACCAGCAGACCCCGCAGGCCCAGAGGGGTGCCCGTCTGCCGCAGCTGCAGCAGCGGCTCCACCTCCGCCAGCCGCAGCCCATCAACGTGCAGAAGCCCCTGTGTCAGCAGGCCGAACAGCAGGGCCAGAGCCGTACCGGCGATGGTGCCCAGCGCCGCGCAGATGGTCTTGCTGGTCACGCCGCCCAGGATCACCATGGTCACGACGGTGATATATGCGCACACCAAAAATACCGTCAGCAGCGTAGGCGCGCCCTTCATCAGCAGCGGAATCATAATAAAGAACAGGCACACCAGCGTAATGGCCAGGGCCACCAGGGATTTTGCGCCCACCTTGCCGCCCACGGCCACCGTGGCCAGCAAAAACAGGCCCACGATCACCGCCAGGCCCACGGCCCGGTCATACTCATATACCGTGGCGGTGTGGTTGCCGTCAGAATAAGTGGAGATCAGCACCACCGCCCGCTGCCCCTCCTTCAGGGCCTGGCCGTACAGGGGGCCCACATAGTTGCTGACCTGCATGGTCTCGCCCTTGTACTGGCCCGTGCGGATCTCAGCCAGCAGCAGCTGCTCGCCCCGATAGCCATTGTCGGACACGGGATCCTGCTCGGTGCTGTCCGACAGGATATCGGTGATGACGGCGGTCTCATACTCGGCGTAATCCTCGCCCCGGGACTGCGGCTGCTCATGGGTCGCCGCCAGGGCCCGCACGATAATAAACACCACCACCGCCGCCGCCAGGATGATGCAGCTGAGACGATTTTTGCCCCACCAGGCTCTTGCGTCCGGCCTTGTGCTTTTCCCCTTGGATTTTTTCATAGGAGCAACCTCCGTGTCCTCATTTTTTTCAGCATAGCAATTTCTCCACCCGATGTCAAGAGGCAGGTTCCGGCGAAGCAGTTTAGGCATTTTTCATAAGATAAGCACATTTTTTCCGCCGTTTTTCACTAAAATAAAAAAACCGGTGGCAATCTGTATCGGGATGTGCTAAAATATCTCCATCAACACAAAAAGTTTGCTCTCGTTTCCCGGCATCCTTCACAGCCTGCTGTCCTGGTCGACGGAATTCCAAGTAGCATTTCTTACAGCGGTTGTGCAGGGTCGTCTCCCCACGCAGTTGGGGCAGGCGGCTTTTTCTGTCTCTGCGGATTTCACCCAGGTTTAACAGAGGCGCGGTTTCGGATTTTTCATAGTGGCTTTATGATGAAAGAACGGACCCGCCTACCCGGGCCCAGGGGGCAAGCTACCGTGTAACAAGCTACCGTGTAAAATGAATAGGAGGGATCAGATTTTGAAGAAGAGAGGACATAGCAGACGTCTGCTATCCGTGCTGCTGGCACTGGTGATGCTGCTGTCGCTGCTGCCCACAGCGGTGTTTGCAGACACAACGCCGAAGGCAACGCTGATAACGGACGCCTCCACGCTGAAAGCCGGCGACCAGATCATTCTCGCGGCGTCTGCCAACGGCAAGACCTACGCTGCGGGCAGCCTGTCCGGCAAGCTGCTCACAAGTATTGAAACCAACCCCACTGACCCGGCAGACACCGTGGAGATCTTCACGCTGGGCGGCGAGGCCGGCAAGTGGACGCTCACCGCGTCCGACGGCAAGCAGATCTATACCGCTGATGCCAAGGCGCTGAACAACACCGGCAAGGGAACCGGTACATGGACCATCGCCATTGACGACAGCGGACTGGCCACTGTGGCCAGCACGGATTCGGCCTGCGGCCGCATCCTGTACAACGTCAAGTCTCCCCGGTTCCTGAACTACACCTCGGCCACCAACGTGAGCATGCTGCTGCCCAGCATCTATCGGCTGGAGGTCTCCTCCGCCCGTCAGAGCGGCATCGTCACAGACCTGACCACCCTGCGGGATGGTGACAAGGTGGTCGTATTCAACCCCTCTGTCAAAAAGGCCATGTCCGCCACAGCGGTAGCCACTTATTACCGCGCCGGTGTGGATGTGACGCTGGATAGCGCCAATAAGCTCACCGGCTACGGCGATACCGAGCTGTGGACCCTGGGCATCAAGGACGGCAAGTATACCTTTACCACCGCCGATGGCAAGAAGCTCTCCATGGGTGCCAGCTATTCCAGCATTCCCCTGGATGATGTGAACACCGAGTGGACCATCACCTCCGCCGCCACCGAGGGCTGCTTCTACATCAAGAATGTCGTCCGCGGCAACGCCCTCCAGTGGTATGCCGACAAGGGCAACTTCAGCTCCAAGGCCTCCATCAGCACCACTGACGAGGCCCTGTTCGCCCAGCAGCTCTATCTGGTGATCGACTCCGGCAGCGAGACCCCCGACCCTGAGCCGGGACCCACCGCCCTCATCAAGGACGGCAAGTATGTCATCTATAACCCCGGCAGCGGCAAGGCCATGTCCGCCGACGCCACCGGCACCTATTACCGGGCCGGTAAGGATGTCACCGTCACCAACGGCAAGGTGACAGACCCCGCCGAGGACCTCATTTGGACGGTCACCTCCGAAAACGGCGTCTACACCATCACCACTTCCGATGGCAAGAAGCTGTCCATGAACGCAGACCGCAATAGTCTGCCCCTGGACGAGGTCAATGACACCTGGAAGGTGGAAAAAGCCAAGACCGACGGCTGCTTCTACCTCATTAACGCCAACCGCCCCACCTATTATGTGGAGTGGTTTGCCAAATACACGGAGTTCACCACCTATACCTACAAAGCATCCGACGAGAGCGTCTACGCCCTGCAGTTCATCCCTGTGGATCAGCCTCTGGTGGCTGATGGCAAGTATGTCATCTATAACCCCGGCAGCGGCAAGGCCATGTCCGCCAATGCCACTGGCACCTATTACCGGGCCGGTAAGGATGTCACTGTCACCAATGGCAAGGTGGATAATCCCTCCGCCGACCTGATTTGGACGGTTAGTTCCACTGACGGCGTCTACACCATCACCACTTCCGACGGCAAGAAGCTGTCCATGAACGCAGACCGCAATAGTCTGCCCCTCAACGAGGTCAACGACACCTGGAAGGTGGAAAAGGCCACCACCGACGGCTGCTTCTATCTCATCAACGCAAATCGCCCCACCTACTATGTGGAGTGGTTTGCCAAATACACGGAGTTCACCACCTATACCTACAAAGCATCCGATGAGAGCGTCTACGCCCTGCAGTTCATCCCTGTGAGCGGCTCCGACCAGCCCTCCGGCGGTCTCCCCACCGTGGGCGACCAGGTGGTCATCTACAACGCCAACGCAGGCGCCGCCCTGGCAAAGCAGGACGACAACCCCGACAGCCCCTCCATTACCAAGGCAGTGGCCACCATTGCCGACGGTAAGCTCACCGCCGGCAACGGCGCCGTGATCTTCACCGTGGAGGCAAACGGCGAATATCTCCGCTTCCGCAACGAGACCTACGGCTATCTGTGCGCAGGCGGCACCGGCAACAACGCTTTTTATAGCGCCACCGCCAGCGAGGACGCCGACTGGCTGGTGCGCACCTGCTCCGGCGGCGTGGGCGGCTACGAGCTGGAGAGCCGCACCGCCAAGTACAAGGGCCATAGTCAGTGGCTGGAGTATTACAGTGACAGCTTCAAGGTCTATTCCATGTATAATGTCACCGACTACACCATCTACTCCTTCTTCTTCTACCCCGTAGCGGAGGGCACTAAGACTGTGGACGGTGTCGTGAATAACCCCGCCGTGGTCCTGGGCGACCTGCCCTATGCCTATGTGGGCACGGACTATTCCTTCACCTTCACCGTGGACGCCCCCTTCGGCGTGCAGGGTGACATGACCGCCAAGCTCAATGGCACATCCCTCAGCGTCACTTTGGGCGAGGACGGCACCTACACCGTCACCATCCCCGCCGCCTCCGTCACGGGCGATAAGCTCACCGTGAACATCAGTGGCACGGACAATAAGTACATTCCCATCTCCGCCGCCGCTGAGATCACCGTTAAGGACGAACCCGTCTTTGCCGATCCCACCCCCGCCCGGGGCAGCCAGACCGGCAAGAATAAGCGTCCCGCCATTTCCGTGGCTCTGGCCAATGCCGGGGAGGCTCCCACCATCACCATGACCGTGAACGGCACCGCCGTCACTCCGGAGTATGCTGGCGGCCGCGTCACCTATACCCCCGCCGCTGACATGGCTGACGGCCGCACCGAGGTGAAGGTCACCGCTACCCGGGCCGACGGCAAGTCTGCCGAATTCAGCTGGTTCTTCACCGTGGGCAAGACCACCTACCAGCTCTACTTCGGCCAGCTCCACGGCCACACCCAGTATTCCGATGGCGCCGGCTCTCTGGACAGCGCCCTGAGCTATATCAAGAACCTGCCCGACAGCGCCAACGTCCAGTTCGTGGCCTTCACCGACCACTCCAACTATTTCGATCCCAAGAACGACCCCAATGTGGAGGCCGCCCTCTATGACACCTCTCTGGTCAAGGATTCCGATGCCAACCACAGCTGGAAGACCTACAAGGACACCATCGCCCAGTTCAACAAGGACAACGCCGGCGACATGGTGGCCATCGGCGGCTTCGAGATGACCTGGTCCGGCGGTCCCGGCCATATCAACACCTTCAATACCCCCGGCATCGTCTCCCGCAACAATAAGACCCTGAATAATAAGACCGATGACGCCGGCATGAAGGCCTATTACGCCCTGCTGAGCCAGACCGAGGGCGCAAACTCCATCAGCCAGTTTAACCACCCCGGCACCACCTTCGGCAACTTCAAGGATTTCAGCTATTGGAATCCCGTCATCGACAGCCGCATGTACATGGTGGAGGTGGGTAACGGCGAGGGTCAGATCGGCGCCGGCGGCTACTATCCCAGCTATGAGCAGTACATCATGGCGCTGGATAAGGGCTGGCACCTGGCCCCCACCAACAACCAGGATAACCATCAGGGCAAGTGGGGCAATGCCAACGATGCCCGCGACGTTATCCTCACCGATAACTTTACCGAGGAGGGCATCTACAACGCCATCCGCGCCCTGCGTATGTATGCCACCGAGGATAAGAACCTGGAGCTGGGCTACACCGTCAACGGTCTCATGATGGGCTCCAGCATCAAGACGGTGCCCGGCAAGCTGGACATCGAGGTCAGCGTTTACGATCCCGACCGCACGGATTCCATCGCCAAGGTGGAGGTGGTGGTCAACTCCGGCAAGGTGGCCCATGTTTGGGACGATCCTGCCGAGTTCAAGAGCGGCACTCTCTCCGTCACCCTGGCCCCAGAGTACAGCTACTACTTCATCCGCGTCACCCAGAAGGACGGCGACCTGGCTGTCACCTCCCCCGTGTGGGTGGGCGAGAGCCTGAAGCTGGGCATCTCCAACCTGGTCTGCGGCACCGCCACCCCCGTCACCGACGAGGAGCTGACCCTGACCACCACTCTCTTTAACAGCGAGAATGCCGACGCCACCGTCACCTCCCTGGTCTACAGCATCAACGGCAAGGTCATCGGCACCGACACAGCCGGCTACACCATCGCCGCCGGCAGCACCCTGGACATTCCCTTTAAGTGGACCCCCGACCAGGCCCGTGTTGCCACCGTCCTGGTCACCGCCGTGGTAAATCAGAACAACAAGGACTACACCTTCACCAAGACCATCAGCCTGGATGTGCTGGATGCCAGCAAGCTGGTCTACATCGGCATCGATGCCTCTCATTATAATGAGTATGTAAACGGCAACTATAAGGACAGCATGGGCAACTTCGGCAATCTGGCCGCGGAGTACAGCGTGCGCACCGTCCAGCTGAACACCAGCGCGGACCTCATCGCCGCCTGCTCCAACCCCAAGTATAAGGCCATGGTCCTCACCGCCCCCAGCCGCCGCTCGCCTGAGGCCCAGGCCGATCCCAAGACCTACAGCCAGGAGGAGCTCGCAGCCCTGACGGCCTTTAATGACGCTGGGGGAACAGTCATCCTGGCCGGCTGGAGCGACAACTACGAGAACTACGATGTCATCCAGAATAACCCCAATACCAAGCACATGGCCGAGACCCAAAACGATGTGTTGAAGACCCTGGGCTCCAGCCTCCGCATCAGCGACGATGCTACCTACGATGATGTTCGCAGCGCCGCCGACGGCGTGGATAAGTGGAGGCTCTACTTCAGCGACTACAACATGGATAACTTCCTCACGGACGGTGTGATCGTAGACACCAACCATCCCTACGACAAGATGTACACCGAGCGCTTCAGCCACTACGGCGGCGCCTCCATCTATGCCGTGGATGCTGCGGGCAATCCCACCTCTACCCTGCCTGCCACCGTCTCCCCTGTGGTCTACGGCCACGCCAGCACCTACTCCGTGGACGTGGATAAGGACGGCAGAGGCGGCGCAGGCATCCCCAAGTACACCTACGCCGAGAACGATCCCCGCCTGCTGATCATGGCCACCGAGCAGCTGGAGGGCAAGGGCATGGTCATCGTCTCCGGTGCGGCCTTCCTCTCTAATTTCGAGGTCCAGTCCGACCTGGACAACACCCTGGAGAAGAACTACTCCAACTACAGGATCTGCGAGAACCTGATCAACTATCTCAATCCCCCCAAGATCAGCACCATCGCCGAAGTCCATGCGGACCCCGATGAGGGCATCAAGTACACCGTGGAGGGCATCGTCACCTCCAACGCCTCCGGCTATGATAAGAATACCGCCTTCTTTGACTGCATCTATATCCAGGACGAGACCGGCGGCATCAACTGCTTCCCCGTGGCCGGCGACTATCAGATCGGCGATAAGCTCCGCATCAGCGGCTCCACCAGCTCCTACCAGGGCGAGCGCCAGCTGGCCGTGACCAAGATCCGGAAGCTGGGCGCGGATACCCCCGTAGAGCCCAAGGTGGTCACCGCCGCCCAGGTGAATGACGGCTCCGTCCTGGGCCAGCTCATCACCCTCAAGGGCTATGTCACCGGCATTGAGATGGCCAACGGCCTGATCCAGACCATCCTGGTCCGCGACGCCCAGGGCAATGTGGCCCGGGTGTTCATCGACGGCTATATCACCACCTCCCAGGATGTTGCAAACGCCGCCGTGGGCTGCGAGATCGAGGCTACCGGTCTTGCCTCCTATGACAACACCTTCGTCCTGGAGGACGGCACTCCCATGGCGCCCCGTATCCGCACCCGCGACCGGGCAGACATCATCTGCACCGCTCACACCCACGCTTTCGGCGACTGGGAGGAAACCACCCCCGCCACCTGCACCAAGGACGGCGTAAAGACCCGCACCTGCGCCTGCGGCGAGACTGAGACCCAGACGATCCCCGCCACCGGCCACACCTTCGGTGACTGGGAGGAAACCACTCCTGCCACCTGCACCGCAGACGGCGTGGAGACCCGCACCTGCTCCGCCTGCGGCGAGACCGAGACCCGGGCTATCCCCGCCACCGGACATTCCTTCGGCGAGTGGACGGTCACCGCTCCCGCCACCTGCACTGTGGACGGTATGGAGACACGCACCTGCTCCGCCTGCGGCGAGACCGAGACCCGGACTATCCCCGCCACCGGACATACCTTCGGTGATTGGACCGTCACCACGCCCGCCACCTGCACCGCAGACGGCGTGGAGACCCGCTCCTGCGCCTGCGGCGAGACCGAGACCCGCGCTATCCCCGCCACCGGACATGTGGACGCCGACAATGACGGCAAGTGTGATGTCTGCCAGACGGTCCTCACACCCGTGAACCCCGGCGATCCCGATAACCCCACGCCGGATAATCCCGATAAGCCTACGCCCGACACGCCCGATAAGCCCGCCACCGGCGACAATAGCGCCATGGTGCTTTGGGTATCTGTCATGAGCATTACGGTTCTGGCCGGCGCCGCATTGATTCGTTCCAAGAAGCGCCGCGTCTGATCGGCATATCCCCGGCAAAAGAAACCCCCACAGAGGAGAGGCTCTACGGAGCCTCTCCTCTCCTGTTGTCAGAAAGTCCTGTCATTGCGAGCCAATCTGCAGACTGGTGTGGCAATCCGTTTCTAACGCGCATGCGTTACACATTCCGCGGAGATTGGCAGCATAAACACAACGGATTCCCACGTCGCTTCGCTCCTCGGAATGACAGGAGGGTATCCCCCGGTTGACGGTGCCGCCGGGCCGGGGTATACTGAATCCGCAGGCCCCATTCCCATACCATTCCACTTCCGGAGGACTTGACCATGACGAAACCCAATTTCCCTCAGACCCCCACAGCTAACCGTCTCTCCCCCGTTCCTGACCCGGTGCTGGACGCCATCCGGCCGCTGCTGAGCCGGCAGGAACGGGTGCTTGTAGCCATTGACGGCCGCTGCGGTGCCGGAAAAACCACCCTGGCCGCCCGATTACAGGCGGAGCTGCCCTGCCGGGTGTTCCACATGGACGACTTCTTCCTCCAGCCCTATCAGCGCACGCCGGAGCGGCTGCAGGCCCCCGGGGAAAATGTGGATCACGAGCGCTTCCTGCAGGAGGTGCTGCTGCCCGCCGCCCGGGGCGAGGGCGTGGTTTACCGGCCCTATCTCTGTGCCCGTGAGGTCCTGGGGCCAGCCGTTTTTGTCCCACCGGCCCGGCTGACTATTGTAGAGGGCTCCTATGCCTGCCACCCGGCTCTGTGGCCCTATTACCACCTGCGCATCTTCCTCACAGTGGATCCCCGGGAGCAGCTGCGCCGCATAGAGGCGCGCAGCGGCCCGGAAAAGCTCCGGCAGTTTATAGATCGCTGGATCCCCCTGGAGGAGCAGTATTTCCAAGCCTGTTCTCTGGCGGAGCGGTGCGATTTTTCCTGGGAGGATGAACCCGCCGATCAAAATTTGCTGAATTTTCCCGTTTATTTTTTCTCGTTTCTTGTGTATATTGCACAATTTCTTCCCCCTTTTTTTGGCGCAGCATTTTTTCAAAAGGATTCCCTTTTTTTGAAAAATCCTGTATGATAAAGGGTACAGAGGAACGTATATACGTTTCTAAATTTTAAAGGAGGAAAAGAACCATGCGGAAAGTTTTAGCACTGCTTCTGTCTGTAGTCATGGCGCTGTCTCTGATGGTAACCACGGCCTGGGCAGACCCGGTGGAGCAGGATCTGGCCGGCAAAACCGTCATCCTGCACACCAATGATGTGCACGGCGAAATCGCCAGGTACGCCAAGGTGGCCGCGCTGAAGGCCGAGCTTAAGGCTCGGGGTGCCGATGTCATCCTGGTCGATGCCGGCGACTACAGCCAGGGCACCATCTATGTCAGCGTCAACAAGGGCGCCGACGCCGTAACCATGATGAATGCCGCCGGCTACGATGTAGCCACCATCGGCAACCACGAGTTTGACTACGGCTACGAGCAGCTAATGCTGAACATGGCCAAAGCAAACTTCCAGGTGCTGTGCGCCAACGTCAGCAAGGATGGCAATTCCATTTTTGACGCAAACACCATCATCGAAAAGGGCGGCATGAAGATCGGCTTCTTCGGCTTAGAGACCCCCGAGGCGCAGACCAAGGCCAACCCCGCCCTGATCCAGGGCCTGACCTTCCTGGGTGCGAAGGATATGTACGCTGCCGCCCAGGCTCAGGTGGATGATCTGAAGGCCCGGGGCGCGGATGCGGTGATCTGCCTGGCCCACCTGGGTGTGGACAGCAGCTCTGAGCCCAATACCTCCTATGACCTGCTGAAAAACGTCCCCGATATCGACTTCGTCATTGACGGCCACTCCCATTCCGTGATGCTGGCCGGCGCAGCAAAGCTCCAAACCGGCGTGGATGAGGACGGCAAACCCATTTATATCGACAACCCCTATTATGAGCTGCCCATCCAATCCACCGGCACCAAGCTGGCCTATGTGGGTGTCCTGATCATTGACAACAAGACCAAGCTGCCCGTGGGTCTGGAGATGCTGGACCTGGGCCAGTATGAGTACGAGGATGCCAAGGTGACCGCAGCCGCCAAGGCCATCATGGATCCCATTGACGCGGAATACAGCGCGGTCTTTGCCAAGTCCGAGGTAGAGCTCAACGGCGACAAGGAGCCGGGCAACCGCACTCAGGAGACCAACCTGGGCAACCTTATCACCGATGCCATGATGTGGGCCATCAAGACCAAGGCCCCCGGCGTTGACATGACCAATGCCGTGGCCATCACCAACGGCGGCGGCATCCGCGCGTGGATCCACGCAGGGGATATTTCCAAGGCGGACGTGACCACCGTTCTGCCCTTCGGCAACACCCTGGCCGTGGTACACGTCAAGGGCAGCGAGCTGCTGGAGGCGCTGGAGGCATCCACCTTCTGCACGCCCATCTCTCTGGGCGGCTTCCCCCAGACGGCGGGCATGAAGCTCACCGTGGACTGTACCAAGGACTATGACAAGGCCGATGACACCTATCCCGGCTCCACCTACTACGGCCCCAAGAGCATCAACCGCGTCACTATCGAAAGCATCAACGGCCATCCCTTTGATCCCGATCAGACCTACGCCGTAATCACCAATAACTTCACTGCAGCCGGCGGCGACACCTATTACGCCTTTGCGGCTGCCTCCGGCCAGTTCGACACCGGCCTGCCCCTGGACGAGATCGTGATGGAGTATATCACCACCGTCTTGGGCGGCGTTGTGGGGCAGGAGTATGCCGAACCCGATGGCCGCATGACCGTCATCCTGCCCCCTGATGAGGGCGACGGCAAGATCACCATCGGCGGCCTGGACGCCAACATTTGGATGACCAAGTACGGCAATGTGTATACCGACTGCAAGGCCGAAAAGTTCATGGGCGACATGGGCTTTAACTGGGGTGACCTGGTCACCGTGGAGTTCCTGGGCAAGACCCTGACCCTGCCCGTGATCCCCACCTATTCCTATGTGGATTCCGGCAAGCCTGCCATCATCGTGGAAAAGGGCGAGGATGGCAATCCCACGGGCTATGTAAGCATGGCCATCAACATGGGCAACTTTGCCGAGACCTATGAGCTGGCCGTGAAGCATACGGACGAGGATAAAAACTGGTACTGGACCGCCTGGGAGGGCGTGACCTACCCCGTGGAGGTCACCTTCACCATGGCAGAGAAGGACGGCTACCGGGCGGAGTATATCCTCCACGAGCTGCAGCGCACCAACGACCGGACGGACTATCCCGACCTGACGGATGAGGAGTTTGCCAACTTCCGCAATGTGGCCACCACCGGCATGGGCAAGAATCTGCTCTACCGCGGCTCCTCCCCCATCAATCCCGAGCTGGGCCGCAGCGGCTATGCCGATGCCGCACTGAAGAAGGCCGGCGTCACCGTCATCATGAACCTGGCGGACAGCGAGGCGGATGCCAAGGCATATGAGGGCTTTGCCGACACCTATTATGCCGGCCAAAAGGTCATTTACCTGAATCTGGGTGTGGACTTCACCGCTCCCGAGTTCCAGGCCGGCCTGGCGGATGGTCTGCGTTTCTTTGCCGCTAACAAGGGCGTATACTATGTCCACTGCACCGAGGGCAAGGACCGCGCCGGCTTCGTCAACGCCCTGCTGGAGTGCCTCATGGGCGCCACCTTCAATGAGGTGGTGGAGGACTATATGACCACCTATTATAACTACTACGGCGTGGAGCCGGGCACCGATAAGTATACCGCCATCGCCGAGAGCAACATCATCAAGACCCTTCAGACCGCCTTCGGTGTGGAGGATCTGTCCAAGGCCGACCTGCAGAAGGGCGCCAAGGACTATATGAAGGCCATCGGCCTGACGGATGCGGAGATCACCTCTCTGATGACCAACCTGGGCTACAAGGCGCCCGCCACCGGCGATACCGGCGTGGTGCTGTATGTGGGCCTGGCCGTTCTGGCCTTGACCGGCGGCGTATTCGTTGCCCGGAGGAAGGAGCTGTTCTGATTCCTATCTCTGCCCCCCTCCTATAACGGCAGGCAGGGGCGCATTGCAAAATAGCGACTAAAAAAAGGCGAGTAAGCTTCCCCAAAGGGGCTGCTTACTCGCCTTTTTTATCATTCAGATAAAACTCAAAATCTAAATTAAAATCAGTATACCGCAAAAGGGTGAAACATCCAGCCGCTATTTTTGTTAAACAGTGGAATTCTGCTGCCGGTGCCAGCGGCGCGGCGCCTTATTGACAGGCCGGGCGGGCAGCGTATATAATGTATATTGTGTACTATATATCCATGAATTATAAGAGGTGAGCGTATGAAAGCTACAGTAGTCGTGGACAACCGAGGAAATGGAGTCCTTTCGGGAGAATGGGGCCTGTGCATTTATATTGAGTATGGTGAAAAACACATCCTGCTGGACACAGGAGCATCTGATCTGTTCGTGCAAAACGCAGAGAAGCTGGGCCTTGATCTGACGGCAGTGGACGCGGCGGTGCTATCCCACGCGCATTACGATCACGCAAATGGTATGGAGGCATTCTTCCGCTGCAACAGCAGGGCAAAGTTCTATGTGGGGCACACCTGCGGGGCGGATTGCTACTACAAGAAGCTGTTTTTGCGGCGGTACATCGGTGTGCCGAAGACCGTGCTGCAGGACTTTCGGGATCGGATCGTGTATGCCGGGAAGGAGCCCACGGAGATCCTGCCGGGGGTATATCTGGCTCCGCACAAGACGGCGGGCTTGGCCCGGGTAGGTCGGCGAGAGAATATGTACCGCCGGACGAATGGTCGGTGGGTCCCGGACGACTTTTCCCACGAGCAGAGCCTAGTGCTGGACACGGAAAAGGGGCTTGTGATCTTCAACAGCTGCTCCCACGGCGGGGCGGCCGACATCATCCGAGAGGTGGCGGGGATGTTCCCGGGCAAGACGGTATATGCCATCATCGGCGGCTTTCATCTATATAACAAATCCAAGCCGGAGGTGCTGGCGCTGGCAAAGGAAATTCAGCAAACCGGCATCGCCTATGTGTGTACCGGGCACTGCACCGGGGAGCAGGCCTATCAGCTGCTGCACCGGGAGCTGGGTGAGAAGCTGCACCCGCTGCAGGTGAGCCTGGTCATGGAGTTTTAAGAAAAGAACACGGAGGAAATCAGAATGCTGAAAATCGAACATCTGACAAAGACCTACGGGGAGAAAAAGGCGGTGGATGACCTGAGCCTGCATATTCATGCGGGGGAAATCTATGGCTTTATCGGCCACAACGGCGCCGGCAAGACCACCACCCTTAAATCCGTGGCGGGAATTTTGCAGTTTGACGGCGGGGAGATTCTGGTGGACGGCAAGTCCGTGCGCACCCAGCCCCTGGAATGTAAAAAGATGATTGCCTACATCCCCGATAACCCGGACCTGTATGAATACATGACGGGCATCAAGTACCTGAACTTCATCGCCGACATCTTCGGCGTGAGTGCCCAGGCCCGTCAAGAGCGCGTCCGCAAGTACGCCGATCTATTTGAACTGACAGCGGACCTGGCCCAGCCCATTGCCGCCTACTCCCACGGCATGAAGCAGAAGCTGGCCATTATCTCCGCTTGGCTCCACGAGCCCAAGCTCATCATCATGGATGAGCCCTTCGTGGGCCTGGACCCCAAGGCAGCCCACATCCTCAAGGGGATGATGCGGGAGCTGTGCAGTGCGGGCGGTGCCATCTTCTTCTCCACCCATGTTCTGGAGGTGGCCGAAAAGCTGTGTGACAAGGTGGCCATTATCAAAGGAGGCAAGCTCATCCGCTCCGGCACTATGGAGGAAGTGAAGGGGGATGCCTCTCTGGAGTCGGTATTCCTGGAGCTGGAGGATGAATCATGCTGAAGATCCTGGTGAAAAAACAGCTGGGAGATATTTTCCGCAGCTATACCTACGACGCCAAGAAGAACCGGGCCCGATCCAAGGAGGCAACCATCGGCTTCACCGTGCTTTTCGTGGTGCTGATGGTGGGCGTACTGGGCGGCTTGTTTACCCTTCTGTCCCTGGCTATGTGCGAGAGCATGGCCCAGGTGGGTATGTCTTGGCTGTATTTCACGATCATGACGCTGCTGGCGGCGTTTTTAGGCATATTCGGCAGCGTTTTCAATACCTATTCCACCCTCTACATGGCCAAGGATAATGACCTGCTGCTGTCGCTGCCTATTCCCGTGCGCACCATTATGGCGGCCCGGCTGGTGAGCGTGTATCTCATGGGTCTGATGTATTCCGCCGTTGTGCTGCTCCCGGCCATCATCGTGTACTGGGTGGTGGTAGGCATCACGGTTCCTGTGGTAGTAGGCTGCATGATCCAGCTGCTCCTTCTGTCCGTTTTCGTGCTGACCCTGTCCTGCGCCTTGGGATGGGTCGTCGCTAAAATCAGTCAGAAGCTGAAGAACAAGAGCTTTATCACAGTGCTGGTGTCCCTGGTGTTCATCGGGGCGTACTACTTCTTCTATGCCAAAGCCCAGAGCCTTCTGACAGAGCTGCTGGCCAACGCCGCCTACTACGGCGCGAGCATCCGCAGTATGGCCTACCCGCTGTACCTGGTGGGCCGGGTGGCCATGGGCAATGGCTCGGCCATAGCCATTGTGTCGGCGGTGGTGCTGGGTCTGTTTGCCCTGGTGTGGTATCTTATCACCCGGAGCTTTTTGAAGCTGGCCACCTCCACCGGGGCCGTAGCCAAGGTGGAGTACCGCGAAAAGGCCGCTCGCCCGCAAAGCATCGACCGGGCCCTGCTGGGCCGGGAGCTGAGCCGGTTCACCGCCAGCGCCAACTATATGCTCAACTGCGGCATGGGCATCCTGGGCCTGGTCATTGGCGCGGCGGCGCTGGTGTGGAAGGGCGGCAGCCTCCTTCCGATGCTGGAGCCCGTGTTTGCCGGCAGACCCGGAGCCCTGTCGGTGCTGCTGTGTGCGGCATTGTGTACTCTGGTGGGCATGAATGATATGGCGGCGCCCTCCGTGTCTCTGGAGGGGAAGAGCCTGTGGCTGGCCCAATCCCTGCCGGTGACATCGTGGCAGGTGCTGCGTGCTAAGCTCAGGATGCATCTGCTGCTCACGGCCGTTCCGGCGGCGCTGTGCGGCATATGCGTGGCCGTTGTGAGCCCCGCCGGGGCGGCGCAGACGGCCCTGGCCCTGGTGGTAGCGGCACTGTTTACGGTGCTGTCGGCCCTCCTATGCCTGTTCTTAGGCCTGAAAATGCCCAATCTCCACTGGACCAGTGAGATCACCCCCATCAAGCAGGGCGGCGCTGTGGCCCTGGCCTTGCTGAGCGGCGTGGTGTATGCGGCGCTGCTGGCGGCCGGCTTCTTCCTGATCGGCTGGCGCATGGGATATATGGCATTCATGGCCGCCTTTGCCGTGGTGACGCTGGCAGCGTGTGTGCTGCTGCTCCGCTGGATCAAGACGAAGGGCTGCACCGTGTTTGCAAATCTGTGAAGAAGGTACCATGCGGATACGTTCATAAAAATTCGCCGTCTGCGCAAGGCATTCGGTGCCGCGTAGGCTGTACAGGGCCTAAGCCTTCGCGTAAAATAAGGGAAACTGTTCGCCCTTTGGGGGAATAAGCGGTGCGGGCCCTTGTCAGGATGGATAGTTGGCCTTTTCCATTCAGGCGGCAGATGTATCCGGTCCTGATAGGCAGCACTGCAGCACGCATGGGGCTCTACACGATCTTCATCCGGCTATCGCCCCACCATAGCCCCCGGTAGTGAACATCCATATAATCGTATACAATAGAGAGAAGCGCCTGCTTCTCTCTATTGCCTTGTCAAGAGGGGAAAATGGGAGAAAAACAGAAATAGGAAATATTTGGAAGTATAATTGTATTATGTAAATCGACATTATTTTTTCAAGGCAAGGCCACGAAGAGGGAAACCTGGCAAATCAGTTTAAAAAGTCTTGAAAATAAAGGAAAACTGTATGTGGAAAACTCTGTGGATAATGTGGATAACAATTTGTAAAGTCGAAAAAGACTAAATATTATGTTAATCATTTGAAGGGCGTTGGGCGCGCCGCCCGGAAACAGAAAACGGCGGAAAAGGGCGGTTTTCCCCCTGGTGATTTTGACGAATACAGATAGAAAAGCGGCGGGACTCCCGGAGACCGCGGAGGAATATGGGGAAAACCGCAGGGTCGAATACGGATTGTATTCCACTTGAGCTGAAAATGAGAGTTGACGGCAAGAGAAAAAGATGGTATAATACCTACCGTCCGTAAAGGATATGCTTGTGTGGCTCAGTTGGTAGAGCAGCTCACTCGTAATGAGCAGGTCGCCGGTTCGAGTCCGGCCACAAGCTCCAAACTCCTTGCACTATCTGCGAGGAGTTTTTTTGCGCATTGACAAGGGGAAAAGCCGCAGGTATAATATATGCGGTACTATAAAAAGTAAATAGGTCCAGGGATGCTGTGCGGCTGTCTGCCGTAACGCCCGTATGCGGGCAGGAGACAGTTTAAAAGGAAAGGGTTAAAACCCACGCGAACGGCACTGTAGGCGCAAGGATGCACGGAAGCGGCGAAGGCCGCCGGGACGAAAGTCCGCCATTGGAAATCAGGTTTCCGAGAAGGTACGCTGCAAACGGGGAGCGGAGGCTCCGGGGCGCCAGTCAGGAGAATTGCACAGCGGAGGACACCACCGCAGCGGGCGCTTTCTTCGCTACGTCATGATACCCACGAGAGAAGTCAAGGGCCGAATTTTTTCGCAATAGAAAAATCCGGCCCTTTTATGCCGCCGGTCTGCAGAGCTGCAGCGGGCGGCATCTTTCTACAGGGAGGCAAAGGGCTCCGGGCGGCAGTAAGGACAGCAAAAAAACGCAGGCAGAAAAGGAGGAGCACACAATGCGCATCAACTGGTTCAAGGACGAAAATCACCTGGTATACATCAACGGCGCCACCCAGCTGGCGGAGCTGGAAAAGGCGCTGCATTTTCCCGGCCTGGAGGAGGCGGCCAACGAGCTGCGGCAGCATCCCACGGCGGAGGGCTTTACCATCAAGGGGCCCCGGCGCACCAGCGGACGGCTGTTTGTGCCGGATCTGACCTTTGGTGAGCACATCGAGATGGGGGAGAATATTTTCTTCTTCATGGGGGAGATGCAGGAGTGCTATGTGATCTACTGGCCGGACGCGCCGGTAGCGAAGTAAAGTTAGGGTGGGACTCGCGTCCAGGCAGCCTGAGCAATAGGCATAGAAACAGCAGTGCTTAAAAGTGATCCCC
>ERZ791903.1903-NODE-1903-length-17552-cov-4.470252_pt1 | contig 17552 bp, 16 predicted proteins | sample MGYA00510148_ERZ791903 | MGnify/ENA primary metagenome ERZ791903 (study PRJEB30046, sample SAMN00792080) | human gut metagenome | study: EMG produced TPA metagenomics assembly of the A metagenome-wide association study of gut microbiota in type 2...
ACCGCAAGTTTCGTTAGTGTTTTTAAAATTGGTCCTTTTGTTAAATTTCCTTCCATATCATCTCATAATCCCTTTCTCTCGTATCTTCATCTATACTTTCGCAATCAATTTCAAAATCTTCTCTCTGATAAAACTGTACGGCTCTTATATTTTTCTGATATACATTCAAATATAACTTACTTTTTTTATCTTTTACAAAATCCAATAACTGTTTACCGATTCCTTGTGATCTCATTTTTTCAGAAACAAAAATCCCCTCTACATATTCATCAGTTATCCCTATAAATCCACTTATGTTTTGGCAATCTTCATATATATATACTTCTGCTTGCAAAAGTTGTTCTTTTACCATGTTAAAATGATCTTTCCAATATTTTTCTGAAATAAAATCATGTGCTGTTAGATTTGCTTCTAACCATAGATTTGCAACTTTATCTACATCTGTTTTTTCTAATTTTCTGATCATAATCTTTTTTCCTTACTTATCACTTTCGTTTCATATATAAAAGCGGATATGGATTTCCTTCTTCATCATGGTCTGTTCTTTTGTATGTCGTAAATCCCATATGTTCATAAAATCCAATGGCTTTTGGATTTTGTTCATTGACAGTTACTTCTTTGATCTCGTAGTTTTCAATTCCATATCTTAATAGCTGCTTTCCGATTCCTTTTCCTCTTTCTTTTGAAGAAATGAACAGCATTTCCAAGCGGTGGTCTTGTGTTCCCATGAATGCAACTGGGATTCCGATTTCATTTTCTGCAACAATGAGATGTTTTACTCCCGTTAGTGCCTGTGGAACATATTTTTTGATTTGGTTTACTTCTGCATCGGAAAGAAAATGATGTGTTGCACGGACGGAATCTTCCCAGATTTCCAGAAGCTGTGATAATATATTAGTTCTTTGTTTTAATTCGTATATATTCATAGTATTTACCTCTTTGATTTTGTTTTTCGTTTTATTTTATCATATAATCTGTATTTCCTCTATAATAAAGAAACCCTTCAGAGTATTTTGCTCTGAAGGATTCTCTTCTCTTTAATAGAAACTATTTTTCCACTTTAATTTCCCAATATCCACTATATCCGCTTCCAACATATCTTACATTGTTCATTTTCTTTATATGACGCTTAACCGTTTTAGTACTTACACCTAATACATCTGCTATCTTTTCTGTACTTATCTTCTTATCATTTCTTATCAATTTTATAATCTGTACATCCATTAGATCTTGAGGGACATCATAATTCAAATTTGGCATTATCACAGTAAACTGATATCTATCTGATCGAAATGATGGCTTCTTACTCTCATCATAATTAATCTGAAATTCATATCCACCAATTATTTTCCCAAAACCACTTCCCTTTCGTTCCATATAACCAAGCCGATTAAATATATCTGCCAATACAGGATTTCTTCTAGTCGAAGGTACCATTAACGGATCTCTTTCTTGAATCACTGAACCATCTGGCATTCCACCCAGAGAATAAATTTCCATTCTGTCATCAAAAATATCAATATGAACTTCACTTCCATAAATCAAATAATCACGATGTGCTATCGCATTTACTAACGCTTCATGATAACTACGTTCTACATATTCCGGCATTTCTTCTCTTGAATTCGCTGTTTTTCGCCACATCTTCTTCGCATTTCGTTTAATAAATGCCTCTCCATTATCTATTAATGATATAACGCTTCCTGAATATTCTGCATCATCGAATGCATCAATAATTCCACCTCTTTTATTTAATCCATTCCATCTTGTGCAAAATAATCTTGAACACATGGTAGGACTTTCATCGACAATCAATGCACCTGCATTTGTAAGATACCCTTGTTCATTTGCCAGTCCAAAAGAAATCAAATCTTTTTCATCAAAGTATTTTCTGTAATAGCTTCAATTTTTGCATTCTGTGTGTTAGACTTCATTATAGATACCTCTTTGTTCAATAAGATTTTTACTAACCTGCCAGTCAGTAGTCTTATTGTACTCTGAGGTATTTTCAATTTTCAACATCCACGTTTTTTATTATACAGGAAGCTCCTTAAATTCACTTTCCGTTTTTATTTTACCATTCTCATATTCTTTTCGCAATAGATAGCCTATCGTATTCTCATACTTACGCTTATATACATACTTATGCAACCAATTATTTAATTGACGATCATAAAATGTATTATACTGAATTTCTATTGGATAATGATAATTACTTGCTTGGTAATAAACATGTACACCTCTATAACCATCATCATTTGCTTTCCCTTTTGACATATCTGCAATTCGAATATGTTCATATGATTTCAATTTTAATATTTCTTCGTAATTATCACATAATGTACGAAATCCCAATAAATCATCAAATACCTTTCTTGTTTGATGATCAGGATAATATCTATTATATTTAAAGAAAGCTAACTGAATACTTTTTACCCGATAATCTGTTGCAATATTATATAATAAATTATAAACTATCATACCATTCATTCACACAAATTAATTCCTGAAACAAACTGTTTTTCTCAAAATAGTGAAGATTCTTTTTTAAATTTATTCCTAATTTTGATTGGTATGAAAGTTTATACAAAATTTCTAATGATAAACCATCCTTTTTCAAAATCTGATTTGCTGTATACATAACACTTTTCCTCTCCCCAAATCTTTTTATTCATATCTAAGCTAAAAATTTTTTGATTTTATTTTTTATTCCTACTACTTTTTTAAAAAAACTATTTTCATATGCTTTATTTTTAACTTCTTTTTCATCTTCTCTAATTTTAGGTATTAGAGCATTCCAAAACCATTCTTTAGTATAATCCGCTTTCCATTTAACTACATTATCAAAATACTCCATACAATTATAAGAAGTATCTTTGTATCCTGGAATCCAAAAAACATTTACAGTATCATTGTACAAAAATTCCACTCTAATCTCAGCATGTATAATACCTTTATCTTTATTTCCATAAAAATATGGAGATAGATAAAAGAAATCAATGACCGATTTATTATCAAATATATTCCATTCCTCATCTCCATTTTCATTATAGCTATAGCAATCATGCTTTTGTGCAAACTCAATTATTCTAAACCATTGCTCTTTTGAAACGTTTGCAATTAAGTATTTTCCATTCTTCTCTGCTAAACCTTCTGTCCCCATAATCTTGTTAATTTCAATTTGTGCTTCTTTATAGACATTATGCAGATCATTAAAAAGGCAATATAAATGGTATGCAGAATATGCATTTATTTTCATTCTAATATTTTCAATTTCAATCCAACTATCATCATCTAATGTTTCTCTTCCAATAATATGCTTATTTTGAAATACCTCTTTTGTAACAAAATAATCTTTAAGTAATTTTTCTTGATCTATAGAAATAATTGCGCCTTCAATATTGTATTTTCTAAATTCCACTACGCATGAAAGTTTCTCTTTATAACTTTTTGGAATAAAAGCAAATAAACTAACATCCCCAAATCCCTTTTTCCACGTATAATATTCCTTCGTATTATAGATATTTTCTTGTGATAATTCGTTTGTCTTAGAAATAATACTTTCCCAAGACAATCTTCCCGTTTCGAAAACCATATTTACATATCCATAAATTTTCGTTAATAACTTCGGATTATTTTTACTTTTTGTTTCTATCTCAGTAATTAATTTTTCAAAATTAATTACATTATTTTTTCAGTACAAACTTTTTCGTTGTTTTTATATCTATTTCATTATTGTCGTTCCGATATTTATGAGGATCATCATTCAATATCAGAATATACAATTCATCTATATCTTTATACAATTTATTTTTTACAAATTTCTCTGTGGTACCTTCAATTTTACTTCTACGTACTGTTGATGTAACTTGATAAGCAACTTTATTTTTCTTGTCCACCAAATCAATGGCAACATAATGTGGCTTCCCTTGCACACCAATTGTAACAAGTTCATATCCATATAATGTATTTAGAATTTTTCCAAAAATTTCTTCGCAGATAACATTAATATCACAAAGATTTAATTTATTGCTATTTTTTATTCCTTCTGAAATCAATTTTAACCGATTAGCCACTCTTTCAATTGTAATATCCCCATCAGTTAAAAATTCGTTTGTATATCTTATCATTATTTTTCCCTTTCTTATTTTCACTTAACTCTTTTCACAAATTAAATATGTAATTTCGCTTACAATCATAACTTGCTTTTGACATTACAATTATAATCTAATATTTATTTTAGACTATAAATTCTTGTCCTATTTATATTCTTATTCTGTCATTTTATTTATTCAAGTCAACTTATACTATATTTTCAATACTCATTTTATCTACCATAGCCAATATATACGACAAAAAAATAGACTGGTACACATACATCTATGTATCAGCCTACTTTTTATCACCTATAATTTCTTTTCATATGTATTATCCGCTACCATTTGTAATTCTGTCATATCTTCAATATCATATGTGACTTTCTCTTGATTTTCCTCTGTAAATGTTGATGAACCACCGATACCAAAGTATTTTTCAAAAAATGCTTTTAATCTATCAATAACATTTTGTTTCTTTTTTGTTCTCCCTCCTCCACCAAAACGTGATATTGGCGGCATCAATTTGTCAATATCTGTTCCTACTGTTTTAATTTCTCCGTCTCTAAACGCATTTTCCATAAACTTGCGAGTATCTTCTGGTTTTAATCTTTCTTCTGTGATAATTGTATCAAGATCTTGTTTCCGTTGTTTTGCAACATAGCTGTGCCACTCATCCATAACATCATCTACATCATTGATTCCCGAAATAAAGTTCTCAATCAATTGTTTCTTACTGCGTAGTTCTGGACTTGCATCTATTGCCTTATTAATTGTTATCAAAACTTCTTTATCTTTACAATGTGTATCATGATATTTCTTGACAAGCATAAGAATATAGTCGATATTAATCTCAATCTGTTTGATCAATTCAATCTCAAACACTACATCATCTGTAATATCTGTACTTTCCTGACGTTTCCTCTTCCACTCATCTCTTAAATCCTGATAACGTCCTAGATAATCTTGTAAATCACGTTCTGAAATTAACTCATTTCCTTTAAATTCGTCAAATGACAACAGTAGATTTCTCATACGTAAAATTGCACCAAATAATGCAATAAAATCTTTCTGATTTTGTTCTCCAATAATCTGTGGTTCTGATAATGGAAAATCATTATTTAAATTTTCTATCATTTCCATATATCCTGGCATCGGTTTACCATCTACAGATTCATAACCATAATAATAATCTTTGAAACTTTTCAATAATACAATTCCTCCAGCATTTTTATCACCAAATAATGAAATCGCACTATCTACTCTTTTTTGCAGATTCCGAAAACACACAATATTTCCAAATGTCTTTATAGAATTCAAAATTCGATTTGTACGTGAAAATGCCTGTATCAAACCATGCATTTTTAGATTTTTATCTACCCAAAGTGTATTTAACGTTGTTGCATCGAAACCTGTAAGGAACATATTTACTACAATTAAAATATCTAATTCCTTATTTTTCATACGTAACGATACATCTTTATAATAATTTTGGAACTTGTCACTCGATGTATCATAATTCGTCTGAAATATTTTATTATAATCATCTATAGCTTGTTCCAAGAAATCTCTAGATGATTGGTCAAGTGCAGAAGTATCTTCTGAATTTTCTTCATATAAAATTCCATCGGATTCTTCTTCATTTGCAGCATAACTAAAAATCGTCGCCACTCGTAATCTTTTTGTTGGATCTTCTTTCATTTGCTTTTTAAATTCTTGGTAATACAATTTTGCCATTGGTACACTTGATACTGCAAATATAGAATTAAATCCACTAATTCTCTGTTTTTCCTTAATTTCTTCTACCTCATCACGCTTAGCAGAGGCTACTTCTTCCACATTCATCAGTCTATTATATATGTATGTTTTATCTCCACGGTAGGTCTTCTGATCAAAATGTTCCAGTATATATTGTGTAACAAGCTGAATACGTTCCTGTGCCATCATAACTTTTTCACGATTAATGTCCCATACCATTTCATCTGTAATTTCTTCATCCATATCCATGGTTTTAATATAGTCTACTCGAAATGGAAGAACATTTTTATCATTAATCGCATCAACGATTGTATAACTATGAAGTTGATCTCCAAACGTCTGTGCCGTTGTGAAAAATCCTGTACTCTTTGCTTTTCCGGAATTAACCGAAAATATTGGTGTACCTGTAAACCCGAACAAATAATACCTTTTAAAATTTTTTACAATTGCTGTATGCATATCTCCAAACTGACTTCGATGGCATTCATCAAAGATAATGACTATATGTTCTTTATATACTTCATGATCTGGATTCTTTTTTATAAAGGTTGCTAATTTTTGAATCGTTGTAATTATAATACTAGTATTCGGATCTTCCAGTTGACGTTTTAATATTCTAGTTGATGTATTACTATTCGCAGCTCCCTTTTCAAATCGATCATATTCCTTCATTGTCTGATAATCTAAATCCTTACGATCCACTACAAATAATACTTTATCAATATATGGAAGCTTTGTTGCCAATCTGGCGGTTTTGAAAGATGTCAATGTCTTACCTGATCCTGTTGTATGCCAAATGTATCCACCGCCTTCTATACTTCCATATTTTTTATAATTATTCGCTATTTCAATACGATTAAGGATGCGTTCCGTTGCTGTAATCTGATATGGACGCATTACCATTAACATATTTTCGGATGTAAAAATACAATATTTTGTAAGGATATTTAAAATTGTATGTTTTGCAAAGAATGTTTTCGTAAAATCAACAAGATCCGTAATCACCCGATTATTAGCATCCGCCCAAAAACATGTAAACTCAAAACTATTGCTAGTTTTGGTTCTGCTTGCACCTCTTTTTTCTTGTTCTTTTTGTGCATTCTGTCTTGTACTATTCGAATAATATTTTGTATTTGTACCATTAGAAATCACAAAAATCTGAACATACTCATATAATCCACTTCCAGCTCCAAAAGATTCTCTCTGATAACGATTGATCTGATTAAATGCCTCTCTAATTTTTACGCCTCTTCGCTTTAGTTCAATATGAATCAATGGAAATCCATTTACTAAAATTGTTACATCATATCGGTTATTATGTTTGGCTCCTTCTTCCATTCCAATCTTATACTGGTTTATAACCTGCAGCTTATTATTGTGGATATTTGTTTTATCTATGAGCATTATATTTTTAGTTGAACCATTATCGCGAATCAACACTTGAACATTATCTTCTTGAATCTTACGTGTTTTCTCTACAATATGCTCATTTGGATTCGCAATATTATCTTTGAAAAACTGCTGCCATTCTGTATCAGAAAAATGATAATCATTTAATTCCTCTAGTTTATTACGAAGATTTAAAATCAAGTCATTTTCTGTATGAATTGATAAATATTCATATCCTTGTTCACATAACATTCGAATAAATTCTTGTTCCAGTTCAGCCTCACTTTGATAACTGTCCGAACGTTTTTTAACTGGTTCATATTCTGTAACAACCGTATTTTCTGATGTTTCAGCTACAATATTAAAATATGGCACATACTCATCTCCTTACTTTTGCAATTCTTTAAAGGTTAGCAGTTTATCTCGATAATATTCATATTGTTTTTTACGTGCTTCTATTTCAGCCGGAAGTCCTATGGATAAATCATTACAAATGCTGTCAAAACGATCTAAAATATCTGTAATCTTTTGTTGTTCCTCTATTGTTGGAATAGCTATTGAAATATTTAAAATATCATTTTTTCGCAAGTTTGTTTGATCTGCTCCATTATCGTATCTTAAAAGTTGTCTGTTTCGATTTAAAACATAATACAAATATTTGGTACTTATTAAATGTGTTCTATTTACAGTAAAAGCTCCAATTCGTTGATTTAATGTATACTTGTCATTTTCCTCTACCAAATAACATTTTGCTAATGCACGCCCATTTGGTAAATCACTCATGACCATAAGAATATCATTTTTATACAATGGACAAATCTGTTGATCTGAATATTTTTTTACTTCTCCATTTGTAGATACAAATTTGGAATTTACAACAATATATTTTCCGTTGTCAATAATATTTTTTTCGTGTCCTTTTCCATTTCTGAAATCAACGATATCATCTAATTTTACAACAGCATATCCAAAAACATATTGTAAAAGTTTAATTACATTCAGCTCTGTCTGTCTGTCTGTCTGTCTGTCTGTCTGTCTGTCTGTCTGTCTGTCTGTCTGTCACAATCGTGTTACCTTTTTCTGCGAATGTCAAGAGTAAATCGCGATAATATTCATATTGTTTTTGTCTTGCTTTGATTTCAGCTGGTAAACCTATATTTAGATCATTACAAATAGATTCAAAATTATCTAATACTTTAACTAATCTTTTTTGTATATCCTTAGGTGGAACAGGAACCTTATATGCTAATACTTTTTGAAAATCTAAAGAATCTACTGTTCCGCCCTGTTTTTTTGTTTTTAATAAAATATCTTTTCCTTTACCTTGTATCACATGAAAAGCATATCTTGGCAGAATCTCATGATTTACAACAAGAATTTTAATATCTTGATTTACCGTTGTTTCAAAAGGCACATATGCAACTGGAAATGTATGCTTTAAAATTCCAGAACGTGTCACTATTGCAATACTATTAGGCGGATAAACTTTCATAGATGCTTCTTTTACTGCTTTTTGTGTAATATGATTTTGCGTATCTTCTAATGTTGAAACTTTCATATCTTTTGATGAAATCCATGGTATGACACCATCTTCCCAAAATTTTCTTTCTGCCGTAGAAGGTGTTTTTCCTCCTGACCATTCTCCTAATTCAGAAAGTGGTTTCATTGCATATTTTTTATTTTGAGAAAGTAATTTATTTCTATAAAATTCATACTGTTTCCTTCGAGCTGTAAGCTCGGCTGTAAGCTCGGCTGTAAGTAACGTGAAAGAGTCCAAAATATGGACTATTTCACGTTGTACCTCCAGAGGAGGTACAGGCAACTTAACCCTATTAAGCACCTTTTGCGTTAAACTTGGTACACCACCAGCCGTATTATATTGTTCTAAATGTTCTTTCTGCAAACAAAAATATACATATCTTGGAATCACTTTTTCTTCATCAATTTCTGTATAAAATATTGTATCCACATTCCAAAATGGTTCTTCCACATAATATAATTTATCAATAGATCCTTTTCTTGGAATCAATACGGATGGTTTGTCATATACATAACTTGACACATATGTCATAATTCCACCTGAGCCATATACAGGATATTTACCTTCTGTAAGATTCTTATAATCTTTACCATTTTTGATTATCAATATATCCTTTAATTCTCTATACTTCACACCATTAGGACAAAATTTTGCAATTAGTTCATCTAACCTACTCATGCATCCACCTCGATTTCTGCAATGATTTTATCAATTTCATCACGAAGTACCTGTTCACGAACTACTATTTCTTTAATTTCTGCATTCAATTTCACAATATCTATTTTTTCTCTCGTATCTTCAGGTTCAACATATGTAGACACTGATAAATTATAATCATTCTCAGCTATTTCCTCACATGCTGCTACATATGCCAAATGTTTTACTTCTTCTCGCTTTGTAAAGACACTTACAATCCGATCAATATTTTCTTCTGTCAATTTATTATTATTTGTAACTTTGATACATTCCTTTGTCGCATCAATAAATAATACATCATTATCTGTCTTATTTTTCTTCATGACCATAATACAGGTTGCAATGGAAGTTCCAAAAAACAAATTACCTGGCAACTGAATAATACAATCTACATAATTATTTTCCACCAAATATTTTCGAATCTTCTGTTCTGCTCCGCCACGATACATAATTCCTGGAAAACAAACAATCGCTGCTGTTCCATTTGCTGCCAGCCATGATAAACTATGCATAATAAAAGCCATATCTGCTTTTCCTTTTGGTGCCAAAACCCCAGCTGGTGCAAAACGAGGATCATTAATCAACAGTGAATCATCTTTCCCTGCCCATTTAATTGAATATGGTGGATTGGAAACAATCAATTCGAATGGTTCATCATCCCAATGTTGAGGGCTTGTTAGTGTGTCCTCGCAAGCAATATTAAATTTATCAAATTCTATATCATGTAAAAACATATTGATTCGACATAAGTTGTATGTCGTAATGTTAATTTCTTGTCCATAGAATCCATTTCTAATTGCTTCTTTTCCAAGAACTTTCTCTGCTTTTAATAGTAATGATCCACTTCCGCATGCTGGATCATATACTTTATTAATTTCTGTTTTCCCTACAGTTCCAAGCCTTGTTAATAATTCTGAAACATCTGCTGGTGTAAAAAATTCTCCACCTGATTTTCCTGCATTGGATGCATACATTGTCATTAAATATTCATAGGCATCTCCAAATGTATCTATAGAATGTTCTTTTACATCTCCAAGATTCATTTCACCTACACCATTTAATAACTTTACTAACTTTTCATTTCTTTTTGCTACTGTTGACCCTAATTTGTTATTATTCACATCATAATCGTCAAACAAGCCTTCAAAATCACTTTCTGATTCACTTCCCTTGGCTGATTCTTCAATATTGCGGAATACCTGTTCTAATGTTTCATTTAAATTTTCATCATCTGCTGCCTTAGAACGAACATTACAGAATAATTCACTTGGAAGAATAAAAAATCCTTTTTCTTCCACTAATCCTTCTCTCGCTTCTTCTGCTTCCTCATCTGACATTTTTGCATAATCAAAATCTGTATTTCCCGCTTCAATTTCACCACTATTTATATAATTGCATAAATTTTCAGAGATATAACGATAAAACATTGTCCCAAGAACATAGTTTTTAAAGTCCCATCCATCAACAGCACCTCTTAATTCATCTGCTATTGCCCATATTGCCCGATGCAATTCATCACGTTCCTGCTCTTTTTTTGTATCGACCATTTTCTTTTTCCTCCATTATCCTCTAATACTATAAATTTTATCATATAGCTCTTTTATGAACAAGAAAAAGCACCTGCCATACGGCAGATGCAAAAGAATATGCTATCATGATTTTGCCCTCATATCGCTTTGAGGCTTGCGGAAAGAAATCAAATAGTAATTTTAGGAGATAAATATTATGAATAAAATAAATACATTTATTGCATTGTAATTTTATTATTATTTTCTATTGAATCTTTTGTCATTATAATTGTGAAATCACCCTTATTGATTACCAAATTATATCTTTGATTCATCATATTATTAATAGTTTTACAAATTTCATTAATTCCATAAACAAATATTGGAATAACCACTACTATTCTATCATTTTTTAATGTGTTTTTTGCAAAATTAATCACCTTATTTTTCTTCATTTTATTTACCTCTTTTATATTATTTCATGACAGCTTACTCCCTTCTTTAATAATTTGATTATAACACATTATTTCTTCTTATAATATAATAATTTACAGCTGTAATCACTTCTATAAATATTTTTCTAACCTATCACACCCATAAATTCCAACACCATCATCAAATCCGCCCCAATCGTAAACACACAAAATACAACTGCCACAATTGCAATCACTCTCAATACGATTAAATCTTTTGCAAGCACCGCACTAAGTATTCCCATGATCACTGCGAATCCCGACACAAATGGATACATGAAAAATCCACTGATCGGCAGTAAGAATACAATTCCTGCAAACAGCTCTGAAAGTATCATAACGATAAATAAAATAATTGATATCTTCTTTCGATTCATAAATCTACACCCTTCCCCTATCTTCTCTATTCTGGCATCTCAATGATCTTATGTACTTTTGTATCCAAGATTGATTTCGTATAAGATGGTGTCAATAATACCACCGTATCTGCTCCTCTTCCACTTCCTGCGATTGCCACGATCTTTTCCTGATATGGAATCTTTCCTGCATCAAGTGCCATGGTACTTACTTCCACGCATACTTTCACACCCTGTGAGAACATACGAAGTGTGTTGGCTACAATCTCTGTTGGTCCGTATCCTCCAAAATATGTAGAAAAGCATCGTTCTGCACCGCTTAGTGCATGTCCTGCTGTTACGATATCCATTCCTGCTTCTTCAAAATGTTTTCTTACCTCTTCTCGCATCTGATTTTGTCCCTGATCGTAAGCATTTGTTACTCCTACGATATGTAAATCTTTTTCATCTTCCAGATATGTAAGGTTGCCGCCTGTCGTTGTTGCAACTACAATATTTTTGATATTATTTTCTTTTGCATAATCGACTGCTTTCTTGATTGTTTCCTGTGTTGTCATATATCTTTTCCTTTCTTTTCTACGTTTTTATCTATTCTAACTGTTATTTTCTCAAGTATATCATATTTTCATTTGTCCATAAACGCGCAAAAAATCAATCGTAAAAATTTACGATTGATTTTGCGATTACTTTTACCTATATTTTAAATTTTCACTTTACATTATATATCCAGATCTTCTAACACTTCTTTCAAGGCTTCTGCTGATTTCTTCAAGGCTTCCTGTTCTTTTTCATTCAGCTTGATCGCCAGCTGTTTCTCGATACCATTTTTTCCTACGATCGCTGGCATACTTAATGTAACACCTTCAATTCCATAGGTATCATGTTGGATAGAAGATACTGGTAATACAGATTTTTCATCTCGGATGATTGCTTCACAGATTCTTCTGACCGCCATTGCAACTCCATAATATGTTGCTTTTTTCTTTTCAATGATCTTATACGCACTATTTTTGACTCCCTGTGCGATCTCTTCCATATGCTCGTCGTGTTCTGTGTAACCTCTCATCTCGCAGAATTCTGAGATTGGTACGCCTGATACATTGGCACTTGACCATGCTACGATCTCAGAATCTCCATGTTCTCCAATAATCCATGCATGAACAGATCTCGCATCTACCTGTAAATGTTCTCCAAGCAGATATTTTAATCTGGCAGAATCTAGGGTTGTACCAGAACCAAAGACTCTGTTTTCAGGAAATCCTGATAGTTTTACTGCAACTTGTGTCAAAATATCTACTGGATTGGCTACGATCAAAAGAATCCCTTCACATTTTCTCTGTGCAATCTCTGGAATGATTGATTGAAAGATTGCTACATTTTTCTTGACAATATCAAGTCTTGTCTCTCCTGGTTTCTGTCCTGCACCCGCTGTCACAACAATGATCGCTGCATCCACGATATCATCATAATCGCCTGCTGTGATCTTCATTGGTCTGGCAAATGGGAGTCCATGGGCAATATCTAATGCCTCTCCTTCTGCACGATTCTTATCAGCATCGATCAACACCATTTCAGTAAATAATCCACTTTCCATTAATGCAAATGCAGAAGATGAACCTACAAATCCTGTTCCGATCACTGCTACTTTTCTGCTGTTTATTCCTTTACTCATTATTGGGTCTCCTTTTACATTTTTTAGAATGACAATATTATCACCCAATTCCATTATATCAATTCATGCAAAAAGATTTTTACTATATTGTTTATTATATACTCTTGTGAATACATTGTACTAATGTTTTTTCAACCTTATCAATCTGAAATGGTTTCGCTAAGTGTGCATTCATCCCTGCTGCAAAACATTTCTTTGCATCTTCTTCAAATGCATTTGCTGTCATAGCGATGATCGGTATCTGTGCTGCATCGTCTCGTTTGATGGATCGAATCTCCTTGGTCGCTGTCAATCCATCCATAACCGGCATCATAATATCCATTAATATCGCATCAAATGTTCCTTGTGGAGCATTCTTAAATTGATCCACTGCCTGTTGCCCATCTTCCACAACAGTGACATTGGCTCCATCATCCGTCAGAAGTGTCTGTATGATTTCTGCATTCAATTGATTATCCTCGGCAACTAATAAGTTTAAACCACGAATATCTGCTTGCTCCACTATCTTCTCAGCCACTGGCTGTTCTTTCTTCTGTGCGATTTCAAATGGAATCGTGATCACAAAGGTAGATCCCATTCCTTTCTCGCTTATCACTTTAATTTCTCCATGCATCTGTTCTATCAGTCCCTTGACGATCGACATTCCAAGCCCAGTCCCCTGATATACACTTCGGGCATCCGTCTTTTCCTGTGAAAATGGCTCAAAAATATGATCGATATAATCTTTACTGATACCAATTCCCGTGTCTTTGATCGTCCAACGATACGTACAGATCTTATCATGAACATCCATTTGTTCCATCTTTGTAGAAATAGTTCCACCCGGATGATTATATTTAATACAGTTTCCATAAATATTCAATAAGATCTGACGAAGATGCAATGGGCTTGCATATACATATGAATATCTGTCATCTATGTTATCTTCTTCATAGTTCCATCGGATTCCTGCCTCTAGAACCCGCTCTCTGATCATCGTCTCAACTTCCCGCATCAGTTTCTTCACAGCAATCTCTTGGTGTGCCAGTGTGATCTGACCTTCCTCGATCTTACTCATCTGCAATACATCGTTGATCAGAGAAAGCAGATGTTTGGCAGCAGTTTCCATTTTCTTATGATTCTCTAATACCAGTTTCTGATCATCGAAATGTTTTTCATTGATATTTAGAAGTCCAATGATTCCATTTAATGGTGTTCTGATATCATGACTCATACGGCTTAAGAAATCGGTCTTCGCCTGACTTGCTGTACGCATTTCGTCAAATGCTGCCTGTAAACGTGCGTGTTCTAATTCTTCTTGTTTATGTCTTTGCGATGTATCCTGTAAGAGCGTGATCGCATAAACTGTCGGAATCTCGCTCATTGTCTCTTCATCGTATACCACGATCTGTGTCATAAGAATCGTTTTTTGTACCCAGCGAATACTTCCATCATCTTCATGAAAACAATATTCCACAGAAATATTTGTGTCACCATTGTTGTATCTCTCCAGCAGTTTTTTCGTATCATTTGTCATATTATACTCTGCTTTTGTCTCCTTCGTGACTTTTTTCTCATATTCTGCGCAGTAATCCTGATAATTACATGGTAATGGATAATCAAGAAACAGCTCTTTGTTCTTTTGCTCTTTTCCCTTTAGAATAATATTTCTCTCCAGAATATCTGTCTTTAGATTGACCGTATAGATCACATCGGATAATTCCAAAAGTGCATCGACATAACTGTCATTTTCAATGATTGATTGTTTTAGCTGTTCATAATAAACCTGTAACTGTTCTCTGGCCCCTGTCTGATTGTCAGCTCCTTTTCGGATGATTTCAAATGCCAGAAGAAAATGATGTAATTTCTTATCTTCATCCCAGTCAACTGGGATCAATGTCATACGCTTATAGAATCCTTCTTCCTGCATATCATATTGATATTCCTGTACATCCTGTTTCTCCTTCATCTTCTCTTGAAGCCTTGTGATCTGAAGCCTTTTCCAAATGTTCTTCTGCTCATCTTTCCCAATCTTTTCCTGTACGATCTGCTCTACTGCACTGGAATACGCACCATCTAAAGCTAAGAAAAAGTTTTCACTGGAACGGATCACACGATATGTATCCAGCTTAGCATCACAATATAAACAGTCTAAAAAGTTCTTTCCATGTTGATTCAGCAGTTTTAATAATTGATAATTCAACCGCTTCTCTTCAAGTGCTTCTTCCCGTTTCACATGGTTTTTATTGATGTACATATTTTTATCTGCATCATTGAATAATTCTCTCATTGTTTTGCCAGGATAATCACTTGCCATAGCAAAACCCGCTGCATAACTTAACGGAATCTCTCGATGTTCTTTGGATTCTGCTGCCATATCTTTGCGAAGATCTTCAAATAGCTTTCTCACCGCTTGTTTATCAAGCCCCTGCAGCACTGCGATAAATTCGTCTCCCCCAAGTCTTCCGACAAAATGTTCCGATGGTATGGAAGATCGCAGACAAACAGCAAACCGATAAATATACGCATCTCCTGCATCATGTCCCATACTATCGTTGATCCGACGGAGATTATTAAGGTCAAAACTGCATACGATAATATCCTCTGGTGAATTCAGTTCACCTAATATCTCTTCACATTTATTCTTATTCGGAAGTCCTGTTGCATTATCTAAATAAGCTTTATGCCGCAATATACGGTTCATCGCCGCAAAACGGACCGCTTTGATAAACTCATATCCGATCAGCAGCATCAATACAACGATATCTGCTGTGATGAATTTCTCAAGAGTTGCTAATGACGTTGCTTTTCTCTGTGCATATACTTCCGCAAGACCTGTTGCCTCATCACAGATCTTAAAGAATCTCTCGCTCTTTGAAATGATATCTGTATGCTCATAGCCGACCGTCCGCACACGATAAATTTCTTTGTGTAAGGAAATAAAATATTCATCCAGTTCCTTCATCTTATCCTGAAAATCATCATCCTTTAATCGTACGAGTTTTAATTGGTCATTGCCATGACGCAGCCCTTCGATAAAGGACTGCACTTCCTTGATCAGCTCATCTTCTCGCTGTCCGGAATTCTCTAGCTTAATGATCCTTTGTGTTTCTCCCCTTATTAACCCCGCATAATTTACAACGCGGGCTGTTCCCTGAATGTTCGAGACCAACTGCATCAGGATGACGATAAAGACCACTAAAAGTACCGTCAGAATACCGATGCCGATATGGATCATATTTGGTTTTTTTCTTTTTGTCGTATCAGACATAAACTTTTATTCCCCTATCACTACTTTAGAAAATTTCTTATAACATGCAATCCCGTACTTGATGAAATTTTCTTTGGCAACTGCTGTATCCCTTATACTGATCGTGTTCCAGAGATAATCTCCAAAAATCTGTTCTATCTTTTTGGAATCCTTTTTGATAAATACACTGCAAAATTCCTCCAGTGTCTTTCCATCTTTTCTTGAGACATCCGAAAACCACTCTCTGATCTTCTTTACAAAAAGATTCCTGATCTCTCGGTTTGGGATTACCAGATGGTATTTTCCACTTTCTGTACGGCCTTTGTGTGTCAGATATCCTGTGGATCCATTGACTGATCATACTTAAGCTGATCTATATAATTTATGACATCCCATGGGCAGTATATATCAGCATTACCAAAATGATATCCATCATACCATTCCTTTATTTCTTTTAAATGTGATGTCAATCCATAATCATCCAGTATTTTCTTTACCTCATGATCTGTAAAACCAAAATCCCTCGGATCATAGAAATCATTTGTTGATAATAACGCTTCACAAAGGGATTTGTTTTTAGCAATATACAACCCTTCAAACAATAAGGCATCCGCTTTTTTCGAAACTATCAACACCTACTGGTAATTTCAAAGTGTCTGCCATATACACCTTCACTATGCTCGCCCATGGAAATCTTTCTTTTATGCTATAATTTACTAAACATTATAACATGATGCGTAGTGAGATACAATCAAACAAAAATCTTCCGTTTATACACGATTGGATCATCATATCCAAATGTTCTTCTTCCATTTACTTCTATGATCTCTGATACCT
>ERZ791903.1937-NODE-1937-length-17235-cov-2.523458_pt1 | contig 17235 bp, 12 predicted proteins | sample MGYA00510148_ERZ791903 | MGnify/ENA primary metagenome ERZ791903 (study PRJEB30046, sample SAMN00792080) | human gut metagenome | study: EMG produced TPA metagenomics assembly of the A metagenome-wide association study of gut microbiota in type 2...
GGCAGGCGGACAGTTTGTGCATGTGCCGAAGGTGCTGTACCACTGGCGCTGCCATGAAGCGTCTACGGCGTCGAACCCGCAGAGCAAGCGCTACGCTTACGAGGCGGGGCAGCGTGCGCTGGAAGATTATTGTTTTCGAAAAGGCTGGAAGGCGACAGTGAGCGGGCTGAAACATCTTGGCTTTTATCGGGAAGACTATGAAGACAGTGTATTTTGCCAGCGCCCGGAAATCGGGATTTGGGCAAAGCCTCTGCCGGGCGGCAGGGATATTTTGGGCATCCGGCCCCCGAAAGGCTTCCTGGTGAGCGGACTGTATGAAAACGACGGTTCGATGCGGTATGCAGGGCTTCGGAAAGGATATTCCGGACCGATGCACCGTGCAGCGCTGCAGCAGAGCGCACCGGCAGCAGACCTGCGCAGCATGGAGGTTTGCAGCGCATTAAAGGAGCGTTACGCGCAGACGATAGCGGAATTAAAAGAAGCCTGCCAGGGGCTTCCGACGGCAGCGCAGGAAAAAAAGATCCTTCAAAAGAGTATGGAATTTTGTAAAGAAGCGACAGCGGCAGGGTATGGGATTTTATGGGATCCGCAGGCGTAAGCCGCAGATAGAGCGCACCGCGGCAGGCGGCTTTGTTGCTGCGTAGGCAGGCGATCCGCGCTCTGAGGCTCTCCCTCGCGCGGACGGCAAACACAGGAAACATGAGGAGCAAAATCGGTGGATGAAAACGACCGTGGTAATACCGAACTATAATGGAAAACATTTTCTGCAGGACTGTCTGGACAGCCTGCTTCAGAGCACAGTGGAAATCGCCGTGATCGTTGTGGATAACGGGTCGACGGACGGAAGTGTTTCGTGGATACAGGAGCATTTTCCGCAGGTGAAGCTGATCTGTTTTTCGGAAAATAAGGGTTTTTGTACGGCAGTCAATACCGGAATTGAAGCTGCTGCTACACCCTATGTTTTTCTTTTAAATAACGACACAAAAACCGCCCGTTTCTGTCTGGAACGTCTGGAAAGGGCAATGGAAGCGGATGAGAAGATTTTTTCAGTCGGGGCGAAGATGCTTTCGATGAAGGAACCGGAGCTTGTCGATACGGCGGATCTGTACTCGGCATTTGGCTGGGCGTATGCGATTGGCAAAGGAAGGCCTTCTTCCAATTACACATCGCCAAAGCGCGTTTTTTCCAATTGTGCAGGGGCGGCACTCTACCGCAAGGCACACCTGGAGCAGATCGGAGGGTTTGACGAGCTTCATTTTGCATACCTGGAAGATGTGGATATCGGATACCGGGCGCAGATTTTCGGGCTGAAAAATGTCACAGAGCCGGCTGCAGTCGTCTATCACGCGGGGAGCGGTTCTACCGGTTCGCGGTACAATGCGTTTAAGGTGACGCATTCTTCGAGAAACAATATTTATCTGATCTACAAAAATATGCCGCTGCTGCAGCTGATCCTGAATCTGCCGTTTTTACTGGCGGGATTTTTGATGAAACAGCTGTTTTTTATCCAGAAAGGATTTGGGGCGACTTACGCAAAAGGAATCCGGGCGGGAATCTGCCTGTCCGCTTCGAAAGCGGGACGCGCCCATAAGGTCCCCTTTACAGGACGAAATTTGCTGCATTATTGCAGTTTGCAGCTACAGCTGTGGGTCAACCTGTTTCGGCGTGTGTAAGCGGTGACTGTAGGCGTACACAAGTGTTACAGTTCACCTGTGGGATTTGTAAAAATCCTTGTGCTTTGCTGGAAGGTATTGTATACTACACTTTGAATATGGGGACGAGCCGTAATGATAAAGGATAATCAACGTTATTTGAACCGGCTTCATGTTGTTGTAGACGCCGTGGTTACAGCAGCTTCCTATCTGTTGGCCTGGTGGCTGATGTTCGGGAGCCGCTTTGCAGATAAAGAAATAGGTGTACTGGACATGGGCATTTATTTTTCCGCCCTTTATTTTGTTGTGCCCGGTTACCTGATCCTTTATTACTGGAACAAATTGTATACGCCGAAGCGTGTACAACGCCCGGAAAATGAAATACTGAATATTATCAGGGCGAATCTGATCGGAATTGTCCTGTTTCTTGCGGGGTTATACCTTGCCAACTCCATCGACCGCGAGCTGCAGCATTTTTCCCGCGGCATGCTGGCATTATTTGCCACCATCAATACGATTTCAGGAATTCTGGTGCGTGCGCTGATCCGTAGAATCCTGCATCTGATGCGCAAACGCGGTTATAATTTGAAACACATTTTGCTGGTGGGGTATTCTCGCGCGGCGGAAGCCTATATCGACCGGATTATCGCCAATCCCCAGTGGGGCTATATGGTGCGGGGCATTCTGGACGATAATGTGCCGAGAGGCGCGGTTTACAAGGGAGTCAAGGTGCTGGGTTCCATCGATAACCTGCCCTTTATCCTGCCGGAAAACAAACTGGATGAGATCGCTGTGACCCTTGCGCTGCAGGACTACGACCGTCTGGAAGAGATCGTCAATCTCTGTGAAAAATCCGGCGTGCATACGAAGTTTATTCCGGACTATAATAGCCTGATTCCGGGTAAGCCTTATACGGAGGATCTTGGCGGATTGCCGGTCATCAATATTCGCTACGTCCCCCTGAGCAACACATTAAATGCGGTTGCAAAGCGCGCCGTGGATATTGTGGGTTCGCTTTGCGGGCTGATTGTGACATCGCCGCTTCTTTTGATCGTAGCGATTTTGATCCGAGCGACGAGTAAGGGACCGATTATTTTCAGCCAGGAGAGAATCGGACGACATAATCATGTGTTTAAAATGTACAAATTCCGTACAATGTATGTTCAGGACACCACGGAAGAAAAGAAAGGCTGGACGACGAAAAACGATCCCCGTGTCACAAAGGTTGGGCGGATTCTGCGCAAGACCAGCATCGACGAGCTGCCGCAGTTGATCAATATCCTGATCGGGGATATGAGTCTGGTAGGTCCCAGACCGGAGCGCCCCCAGTATGTAGAGAAGTTCAAGGAAGAGATTCCGCGCTATATGATCAAGCACCAGGTTCGTCCGGGACTGACCGGCTGGGCGCAGATCAACGGCTACCGGGGAGATACGTCGATTCGCAAGCGAATTGAGTATGACATTTATTACATTGAAAACTGGAGCATGAGCTTTGATTTCAAAATCATGTTTTTAACTATTTTTAAAGGATTTATCAACGAAAACGCGTATTGATTCGAATGCGTGAAAAAAACACAAGGAGAGGAAAACATGTCAACAGGTACAAATAGCTCTAAGAGAGCACCGCAGAGAAGTGGCAGTTCCAGCAGCAGAAAAAAGATGTCTGCAAAGAAGCGTAAGGCAAAACAGAGAAGAAGAATCATCTTCTTTGCAGTGGAAATCGTAGCGCTGATCGTTTTACTGATTGCGATTGTCGGCGTCAATATGGTAACGAAGATTGACAAGATCAAGATCAATGAAGAAGATATTGTGGTAAACCCGCAGGTAGAAAATAATAAGGAAATGAAAGGCTACCGTAATATCGCACTGTTTGGTGTGGATTCCAGAAAGGGCAAGCTCGGCAAGGGCTCCCGTTCCGACACGGTCATGATTGCGTCTATCAATCAGGACACCGGAGACGTTAAGCTGGTTTCCGTTTACCGTGATACCTACTTAAATCTCGGAACGGACAGCTACAATAAAGCGAATGCGGCATATGCCCAGGGCGGTCCGGAGCAGGCCATCAACATGCTGAATATGAACTTCGACCTGGATATCACGGAATATGTGACAGTGGGCTTTGATGCACTGATCGAGACCATCGACGAGCTGGGCGGCATAGACATTGACGTGCACGATAACGAAATCGACCATCTGAACAACTATCAGCGAAGCATGTTCGTAGAAAATGAAAATGATGCGCTGAACGAAAACATTGTAAAGGTTACGCATTCCGGTATGCAGACTCTGAGCGGTCTGCAGGCAACCGCATATTGCCGTATCCGCTATGTTGGCGATGACTTTGGCCGTGCAGAGCGTCAGCGGAAAGTGCTGATGGCATGTATGGATAAGGCAAAGACCATGAGCCCGACTACTCTGGTATCGATCCTGAACAAGGTGATGGAAAATGTATACACCAATCTGGACGTGACGGAAATGGCTTCTATCCTGTCCGACGTTGCAAACTATCAGATCGTAGCACAGGACGGCGTGCCGTTCGAGGATAGTCGTACAACCGGCACAGTTGGCAAGAAGGGCTCCTGTGTCATCCCGCTGGATCTGGAAACAAACGTTGTCAAGCTCCATGAGCTGCTGTTCGACGTAACCGAGTACGAACCTTCCGATCAGGTAAAACAGTACAGCCAGAAGGTACAGGCAGACACCAGCCAGTATATAAAAAAGTAAAATATGGATTCTGTAAAAATTGATGTTATCATTCCGACGTTTCATCCGAAGGCACGTTTTCTGGCGCTGATGGAGCAGCTGGAGAAGCAGGTGCTTGCGGTGAACCGGATTGTAATTGTAAATACCGAAAAAAAAGCGTTCGAAGCGCTGATGGATTGCGACACATTTTTAAAAGAGCATCCAAAAGCGATGCTGTTCCATATCTCTCAGGACGAGTTCGATCATGGAAAAACGAGGAACCTTGCTGTTTCCAATTCGGATGCGGAAGTATTTGTCTGCATGACGCAGGATGCGCTTCCGGCGGATGCATATCTGACGCAGGAGCTGTGTAAGGCATTGTTTTCCGATGAAAAAATCGCAGCCGCCTATGCAAGACAACTTCCGGAAGAAAATTGCAGCCGAATGGAACGCTATACGAGGCAGTTCAATTACCCGGAGCAGCCGTCGGTCAAAACAAAGGCGGATCTTTTGAGGCTCGGAATCAAGACGTATTTTTGCTCGAACGTCTGCGCCGCCTATAAGCGCGATATTTTTGAACAGCTCGGCGGATTCGTGAATCATACGATTTTTAACGAGGATATGATTTATGCTGCCGGAGCGATTCAGGCGGGCTATGCGATCGCCTATGCGGCGGATGCGAAGGTGATTCATTCCCACAATTATTCCGGCTGGCAGCAGTTTACGAGGAACTTTGACCTCGGTGTATCCCATGTGCAGTACCCGGCTGTGTTTGACGGTGTGCCGCCGGAGGGCGAGGGCATGAAGCTGGTCAAAAAGACCGCCGTTTATCTTGCAAAAACCGCACCGTGGCTTCTGCCGAAGCTGATCTGGCAGAGCGGCATGAAATGGATGGGCTACCGTTTCGGTAAAAAATACCGGAAGCTTCCGCCTGGGCTGGTTCGCTTCTGCAGTTTGCAGAAAGGCTACTGGAAGCAGGAGAAAGAATAAGACATAAAAAGTCGTTTCCGAAAAACTCCGGAAGCGGCTTTTTTCACAGAATGGACACAACTATTCGGTATACTGTCTGCAGAGCAAGCAGACGCACCGGATACGGCAGCGAATGAGAAAAGAGGTCACAACATGGGTTACGGATACGACCCGGAAGAAACAACCGGACAGGAGCATATGGACGACACAGCGCCGGAGAGCGGCGAACAGGAATACACGGACAGCGCACAGAAAACGGATGCGTCGGATATGTCGGCGTACAGTGGCGTGTCCGATGACACATCGGCATATAGCAGTGGAAGCACGGGTGCGGCGGATAACGCACAGAACGCATCCGACAACACGCAGGACACATTCAACAGCGCATCGGACGCTGACCAGGGCGCGCAGCCCTCGCGCAGCCGCTACGAATATCAAAATTATTACAACGACAGATACCGGGGCGATGATTCAAAACAGAAATATGGCTATCAGCCAGGCGTACAGCAGACGCCTGCGCCCAAAAAAAGAGATTCTGCGGGCAAATGGATTGCTGTTAGCGCACTTGTCGTCATCTTTGTTTGCGTCTGCATTGGAATCGGCTTGATCGGAGTTTATTCGATCCGATCGGCAAATCAGCTGGATTCCGCGTCGGTCGGCGTTTTAGAGGTAGCTCCAGATGCAGGAGATGATGCAAAAAATCAGGAAAATGACGGAAATCATGCAGCAACAGATAGTCCCGAACGCTCTGAAGCAGGACGATCCGGAGATTCGTCCCTGACAGAGGATACAACAACGGGAGACGGACAGGTTGCTGCAGCATCGGAAATTGCACAGCAGCAGAGCGCATCTGCAGTTGTAACGGATGTAACGCAGGTCGTAGAAGCGGTAATGCCGGCGTGCGTTTCGATTACGAATAATTTTACACAGACGGTACAGGATTTCTGGGGACAGACTTATTCCCAGGATGAGACGGCAAGCGGTTCCGGGATTATCATTGGAGAAAACGAGCAGGAGCTTTTGATCGTTACCAACAATCATGTAGTGGACAGCACAGAGCAGCTGTATGTTCAGTTTATCGACGGGGAAACCGTAGAAGCGCAGGTAAAGGGTACCGATGCTTCCGCAGATCTTGCAGTCGTTGCAGTAAAACTGGATACCATTGCAGACAGCACAAAACAGGAAATCTGTATTGCAAGGATGGGAGATTCGGACAGCCTGAAAATCGGTGAACCGGCCATTGCGATCGGTAATGCACTGGGCTATGGACAGTCTGTGACGACAGGCGTTATCAGTGCACTGAACCGTAAGATAGAGAGCAGCAATTCCGAAGAAGGAACTTCCCTGATTCAGACGGATGCAGCAATCAACCCCGGTAACTCCGGCGGCGCACTGCTGAACATGCGGGGCGAGGTGATTGGAATTAACTCCAATAAGATCGGCGGCTCGTCAATCGAGGGAATGGGTTACGCGATTCCGATTTCGACGGCAAGACCGATTATTGAAGATCTGATGGAACGCCAGACGCGGACGAAATATTCCGAGGAAGAGCGCGGATATCTTGGAATTTCCTGCATCAATGTGACGAGCGATTTGTCCGAGAACTTCAGTATGCCACAGGGAATTTTTGTGGCGCAGGTTTATTCCGGAACCGGTGCGGAAGCTGCCGGATTGGTGCGCGGCAACATTGTGGTGGCGTTTGACGGCGTAACCGTTCAGAATCAGGAAGAGCTGACGAAGCAGATGCAGTATTATAAAGCCGGGGAAAGCGTTGAAATTACGATTATGGTAAATTCAGCAAACGGTTATCAGCAGAAAAACGTGACAGTCACGCTTTCTTCCTATGATCAGATCAATGCGGCGAGCAAGGCTGCACAGGAAAGCAAACAGAGATAAAGAACGGAACCGGGATGGCTGGGCGAGAGCTGCAGTCATCCCGGTTTTGCGAATAGCGCGTGTGAACAGTAACCATTTCTGTACAGGAGACAGTTGTTTAGAGAAAGTTTACTTGTCTCAGGAACGATCCTGCATTATACTTTTGATAGCAGAAAGCGGAAGATGAGGTAACCGACTATGGATGAAAAAGAATTTGAAGATATTTGTTATATTTGCCGCAGACCGGAAAGCAAGGCGGGAAGAATGTTCCACCTGCCGAATAACATCTGTATCTGCGACGACTGTATGCACAAGACGATGGATGCGGTAAGTCAGTTCGATTATCAGCAGATGATGAATAATCCGATGTTCATGAACATGTTGAATAATCCGTTCCATCCCTATGGAGATCCGACGAAGCCGAACGGAACGGACGGCAACAATAACGCAGGCGCAACCGGAAGTGACGCGGGCACGTCAGCAGGTGGAGATAAGGCAGGAAATGCCGGAACCGGTGCACAGGATGGAAACAGCGCATCCGACAACACTGCCGCTGACATTGTGGATGCATCCGATGGGGATGACGATTCCAAAAACGGCTCCGATGAATCCTCGGGCAACAGAAGAGGCTTCCCGAACATCAGCTTCATCAATCTTGCGGATTTCATGAACGACGGGATGCCGCAGAAACAGAAGATCAAGAAAAAAGGAACCGGCACAAAGCCGTTGATCGATTTAAAGTCCATTCCCGCACCACATAAGATTAAAGAGCAGCTTGATCAGTATGTGATCGGTCAGGAATATGCCAAAAAAGTCATTTCCGTAGCGGTTTACAACCATTATAAGAGGGTTGCCACCGGCACAATGGATGAGATTGAAATCGAAAAGTCCAATATCCTGATGATCGGACCTACTGGCAGTGGTAAGACCTATCTGGTAAAGACACTGGCGAAGCTTCTGGACGTTCCGCCGGCGATTGCGGATGCAACCTCCCTGACAGAGGCGGGGTATATTGGTGACGACATCGAAAGCGTTGTGAGCAAGCTTCTCGCTGCAGCGGACAACGATGTAGATAAGGCGGAGCAGGGCATCATCTTTATCGATGAGATCGACAAAATCGCCCGCAAGCACAACACGACTTCCCGGGATGTCTCCGGGGAATCGGTGCAGCAGGGCATGCTGAAGCTGTTGGAGGGAGCAGACGTGGAGGTTCCGGTCGGTGCGAACAGCAAAAACGCGATGGTTCCGCTCACAACAGTCAATACGAGAAATATTCTCTTTATCTGCGGCGGCGCGTTTCCGGATCTGGAAGAGATTATCAAACAGCGGCTGCGCAAAAAGACCTCGATCGGCTTTGATGCGGAGTTAAAGGATCGCTGGGATAAGGAAAAGGATATCCTTTCCATGGTAAAAGTGGAAGATCTGCGGACATTCGGCATGATTCCGGAGTTCTTGGGCCGTCTCCCTGTGATCTGCACGCTGGAGGGCTTGAACCGGGATATGCTGGTACGGATTTTGAAAGAGCCGAAAAACGCGATTTTGAAACAGTATCAGAAGCTTCTGGAGCTGGACGAGGTGAAGCTGGAGTTCACCGACGATGCACTGGAAGCGATTGCAGACAAGGCGATGGAAAAAGATACCGGTGCTCGTGCGCTTCGTTCGATTATTGAAGAATTTATGTTGGATATCATGTATGAAATTCCGAAGGATGACAATATCGGACGCGTGACGATTACCGGAGATTATATCCGGGGAACCGGTGGACCGCTGATTGATATCCGCAGTAACGGTTATTCGCTGGAAGAGCGGGATCAGATGAAACAGATCGCAGCGGCGGAAACGAAAGAAGCTTGAACTTTGAACTGCATGAAAAAAATGTTCGAAAGCTGAGAGTTCAACGGAATACTACAGGAACATATCAGCAATACTGCGCATATGCTGATATAAAATCCGCAGGGCACAGGGGGAAAAATCTGTGTCCAAAGGAGACAGATGAACTGTCGGGAAAAAATTCTTTCTGAAGATTATATGAGTATTTTGCTGGACTATGTGCCGGAGGAAGCGGATCAGGAGGACGAAGCCTTCTGCTATCAGCAGGTGGATGGAACTCTGGGAATTTATTATCTGGATCGGTCTGCGGTGCTGCCGCTTTCTCCGGTCAATTACCTGTATCGCTACCTTCCACAGCTGTTTTGCCTCGGTGCGTTTCCAGCGGCGGGAAGTCGGACGTTTCGGACAGAACCGTTGGAGGGCTCCGGGATCCTGGCACAGCAGCGGCCCCCGCTGGAGTTGACGGGGCGCAGGGTAGTGATGGCGTTTATCGATACCGGGATTTCTTATGAAAACCCGGTATTTCGCTATTCTGATGGCAGCAGCAGGATTCTGGCGATTTGGGATCAGACAGATCAGAGCGGACAGTCGCCGGAGGGTTTTTTATATGGAACGGAATACGTCCGGGAACAGATCGACCGGGCGTTGGAGCTGGAAGATCCGCACAGCCTGGTGCCGGAAAAAGATGAAATTGGACATGGAACCGCAGTGGCGAGCGTCGCAGCGGGAAGCCGTCTGGAAGAGGGCAGCCTGTTTACCGGTGCAGCGCCGGATTGCGAGATTGTAGCAGTCAAGCTTCGCCCTGCAAAACAATATCTCCGGGATTATTATCGGATCGCGGACAAAGAACCGGCATACAGCACAGACGATATTCTGCTCGCTGTGAAATATGTACAACAGTTTGTGATCCCGCTGTACCGTCCGATTGTGATCTGCCTGGGGCTGGGGACGTCCTTTGGAAGCCACAGCGGCGTTTCGTTGTTTTCGGAGTATTTGCAGAGGATCGCGCGCAGCGTTTCACAGGCGGTGGTGATCGGGGGTGGAAATGAAGGAAACACGGCGGGCCATTTTCGGGGGAGACTGACCGAAAATCAGCAGCAGGTGGAGCTTCGGGTCGGAGAAGGCGTCACAGGATTTACGGCGGAGCTATGGGGAAGTAAGCCGTCAGTGTTCCGGCTTGCGGTTCGATCACCCGGCGGGGAGCAGCTGCCGGAGGTGGAATTTGGTCTGGGCAGCACAGTGGAATACACGTTTGTCTATGAAAAGACGCGGATACAGATTACAGATACTGCAAACGAACGCAATACCGGAGATCAGTTGATGCTGATCCGCTTTACAGCACCGTCTCCTGGCGTCTGGACATTTTTAATCCGTGGAGCACGGGTATTTCCGGAAAGTATTTTTGATATTTGGCTTGCACCGCAGCAGTTTCGAAGCGGCGAGCTGTTTTTTCTGGTTCCAGACCCGGATGTGACGCTCACAGTTCCCTCCTATACGACAGATGCGGTGACGGTCACTTTTTATAATAGTGAAAACGGAAGCTTTTATTACCGCAGCGGCAGGGGCTTTGGCAGAACCGGGGAGATCAAGCCGGATCTGGCGGCGCCGGGCGTGGAGATCAGCACGGTAAACGGTCCCTACAGCGGCAGCTCTATGGCGGCTGCACTTACGGCAGGAGCCTGTGCGCAGCTGATGCAGTGGTGCGTTGCGGAGAACAATTACCCGAGGATTTCCGGAAGGGGAATCCAGACGTTTCTAAGCCGCGGTGCGCGGGAACAGACACAGGAAGAATACCCGAGCAGAAGATGGGGCTACGGACAACTGGACATGAGGAGGACATTTGATGAAATTGCAGGAAATTATCCGGAATAATTACAAATTTGCAGGAATCGCTGCAGCATCCTTCCTGATTGACGAGGGAATGAAAAATTACGTAGAAGAATACGACGTGCTGGATACGCCGAAGGAAATTTTAAATGGAAAGGCGGTTCTGCGGCGCTATCACAACAAGGGCGCATTTTTGAATTTCGGAGAACAAAAACGAAAGCTGGTGACATTGCTGTCCGTTCTTCTGACGGCGGCAGTGTTGGTGGTGTTTGTGCTGACGCTTGGAATGCGCGGTAAAAAGCTTTTGAAGGCCGGGTTATCGCTTTTACTGGGCGGCGCTTTTTCTAATACCTACGACCGCGTGATGCGGGAATATGTCGTGGATTATGTCAGCCTGAAAACAGGAATCGCAGCGATCGATCGCGTGGTATTCAATCTGGCGGATCTTTGCATCCTGATCGGTACGATGGCGGTGGTGCTGGGTACGAGTGAACTGTAAAAAAATCGCAATTTATAGTTGACAAAACAGGAGAGACTGATTATCATGCATATAAACATAGCAAACAAATAGGTTTAAAGAAACGGCGCATATATGCACAGTTTCGGCAGTATCGGATATTTACAGAACCAAACGATTTGTGATATGATAAGGGTTGATGTGTGATGGTTCGGGAATCCGAACCTAATCCTGAAAAACCAGGCATCTGAGAGGATGCTGGGAAGGCAGAGTGATAAAAGTGGAACCAATGATACGGATTGCAGGCGTCAGTAAGACGTTTTCTGTCAAAGACAATAAGGTGGAAGCACTGAAAAATGTCAGTCTTGACATTGCAAAGGGTGATATTTACGGCATCATCGGTATGTCCGGCGCAGGCAAAAGCACGCTGGTACGATGCTTAAACTTCCTGGAACGGCCCACAGAGGGTACTGTTTATGTGGAGGGACAGGATCTTTCTACCCTGGATGCAAAACAGCTGCGACAGCTGCGCAAGCATGTTGCAATGATCTTTCAGAATTTTAATCTGCTGATGCAGCGGACGGTTCTGGATAATGTATGCTTCCCGATGGAAATTGCGGGCGTGGATAAAAAGACAGCCCGGGAAAAGGCAAGGGAATTTTTAAAGGTAGTAGAGCTTTCCGACAAAGAGAAAGCATATCCGGCACAGCTGTCCGGCGGACAGAAGCAGCGAGTAGCGATCGCAAGGGCGCTGGCAATGAACCCGACGATCCTGCTGTGTGATGAAGCGACCAGTGCCCTGGATCCTACTACGACAAAGTCAATTCTGGCTTTGTTAAAGGATATTAACGAAAAATACGGCATTACGATCGTGATCATAACACACTCCATGGAAGTTGTTCAGGAAATCTGTACCCATGTGGCAATCATTGATGCAGGAGAGCTGGCAGAAAATGGTACAGTGGCAGATGTTTTTGCAAGTCCCAAGTCCAGAGCTGCAAAGAAGCTGGTATTTCAGGGGGATCAGAAGGTGGCGATTATGAAGAGCCGCCGCTGCATCCGCATCGTATTTACGAAGAACTCTTCTTTCGAACCTGTGATTGCGAACATGGTTCTGGAATGCAGGGCGAGCGTCAATATTCTGATGGCGGATACCCAGGACATCGGCGGAATTGCAACCGGTCAGATGATTCTGCAGCTTCCGGAGGAAAATCAGACCGCAGACAAGATGATTGCGTATCTGAGAGAAAAAAATCTTACAGTAGAGGAGTTGAAGGATTATGTTGAGTAGCAAGGAAATTAGCATGCTGATCGAGGCTACCGGCACATCCGTCTATATGACGCTGGCCTCTACCCTGATGGCATATGTGATCGGTCTCCCGATCGGAATTTTACTGGTTGTATGCGCACCGGGCGGCTTGAAGCCCAAGGCTGTGCTGTATAAGATCCTGGATTTTATCGTAAATATTACGAGATCCATTCCGTTCCTGATTCTGATGCTGCTTGCAACGCCGCTGGCACGTCTGGTGACAGGCAAATCCTATGGTGCAAATGCAACGATCATTTCACTGACACTGGCAGCAGCACCGTTTATTGCCCGTCTGGTGGAGTCTTCTCTTCTTGAGGTGGACAAGGGTGTGATTGAGGCGGCTCAGAGTATGGGTGCAAGTATCTGGCAGATTGTTTTTAAGGTGCTGATCGGAGAGGCAAGAGTTTCTCTGATCGTCGGTTCCACGATTGCACTGGGGACTGTGCTTGGCTATACTGCAATGTCTGGTGCCATCGGCGGCGGCGGCTTAGGGGATGTGGCGATCCGTTACGGCTATTCCAGATGGGATACCAAAATCCTTCTGGCGACGGTTGTACTGCTTGTTATTCTGATGCAGATTATTCAGATTGTCGGCAGCCGTTTATCCAAGAAACTGGACAGAAGATTGACCCATTGAGGGGCAGGATATTCTGTTTAGTCATAGAGTGGTTCCGGATACCAGAAAATCCGGCCGAGAGAGGAGAATATTATGAAAAGAAAAGTACTGGCACTGGCATGCACACTGGCACTGAGCGCAGGTCTGCTGGCAGGCTGCGGCAACAGCACAGATACTGCTGCAGAAGCAGAGAGCACTGTAGCAGCTGTTGAAAGCACCGAAGCTGCAGAAGCAGAATCTACCGAGGCAGAAAGCACCGAAACTGCAGCAGAAGTGGAATCCAAAGGCACCATTACGGTAGCAGCAACTCCTGTTCCTCATGCAGAAATCCTGGAGGCAGCAAAAGATCTGATGGCTGCAGAAGGCTGGGATCTGGAAATCGTAGAATTTACCGATTACGTACAGCCTAACGAAGTAGTGGAGAGCGGCGATGTAGATGCAAACTACTTCCAGCACGTGAATTACTTAAATAGCTATAATGAAGAAAAAGGAACGCACCTTGCGATCGCAGGCAAGATCCACTATGAGCCTCTTGGTCTGTATCCCGGCAAGCAGAGCGACCTTGACGCAATCACAGACGGCGCTGAAATCGCGGTTCCCAACGATACAACAAACTGTGCAAGAGCGCTGCTGTTACTGGAGGCAGAGGGCCTGATCAAGCTGGATCCCGAAGCTGGTATTACTGCAACAGAGAATGACATCATTGAAAACCCTCACAACATCAAGATCGTTCCTCTTGCAGCGGAGCAGGTAGCCCGTACTCTGGAAGACGTTGACTTCGGTGTTATCAACGGCAACTACGCTATGGAGGCTGGCCTGACCAGTGCAGATGCAGTTGCTCTGGAGTCTGCTGATTCCGAAGCAATCCAGCAGTATGTAAACGTGGTTGCAGTTAAGGAAGGCAACGAGAACAACGAAGGTGTACAGGCACTGGTAAAGATTCTGAAATCTGATGAGATCAAGGACTTCATCAACGAGAATTATAAGGGCAGCGTTGTTCCTTACGACGGAGAATAATTTCCACGAAGGACAGCTTTGAACCTGTAAAAACGATGAACGAAATGAAATAATGGAACATTTTCGGTCTGCTGTGAAAACAGTGCCGATAGAAAACTGCCATCTGACGGGAAACTGCCGGGTGGCAGTTTTTTTATCGTATAGGAAACTTCGTTTCCATACGATAAAAATGCTCCGCGCACATTCTATCGTCCATGACAATTGCATGTTTGCAGAGCATGGATTCTATTGTTTTACCTGAAAGGTAAGATGTGATATAATGAGCACGAAAGAAAAACAAGCGACGCCGAAGGCGGCATTTGTAATTAGGAGACTGGAATGAAACGATTTTTAGGATGGTTGGATCGCCGTTGGTACCTGTTTTTGGCAGGCGGCTGTATCGGCGCAGAGCTGTTGGTATTTTTGATTTTTCGGGAGAACAGCTATTTTACAGTGCAGGATAACCTCGATCTGTTTGTTGCGCACTTTCAGGTACTGAGCCACTCAAACAGCTGGTTTGCACACGGCGCGACGGTTCCGATGCTGGGCGGCATCAGCCGGGACAGCCTGAGCAGCGAATGGAACCTATACAATATTTTGTATACATTTATGCCGGTATTTTGGGCGTACCTGACGGGGTATTTCTTGAAAATCCTGATCGGGACAGGCTCTTTTGTGCTGCTGGCAAAGGATGTCTATCAGAAAGCGTATCCGCGGTACCGGGGAATCGCCTGGGCGGCTGGGCTGTGCTATGGACTTCTGCCGCTGTTCCCGGCATATGGAATCGCGTTTGCATCGATTCCGCTCGCAGTGTTTATTTTACGGCGGATCTATCGGAAAGAGGGAAAATGGTGGTATGCACTGCTTTTTGTCTACCCGTTTTTATCGTATTTTTCCTACTTCGGATTTTTTCTGCTGGCGTATCTGGTGTGTGCGGTTGTGATTGTGTCGATTCGAGACAAAAAATTCTGCGGTCGTCTGGCAGTCGCTGTGCCGGTGCTGGCGGCTGGCTATGTTTGCTTTGAATATCGTCTGTTTGGACAGATGCTGTTTTCGGATGTCAAGACGATACGGGAAACGATGGTAGAGAGCAATTTGAACTTTTCCGAGGTACTCGGTCAGATCAGGGAAGCATTTTTGACGCCGGTGTTCCATGCGGCTTCCGACCATGCAGTTTTCGTGCTGCCGGTGTGCGTAATTGTACTCGTCTGGCAGCTGGTGACGGCAGTTCAGAAGAAAAATCTGAAAAAGTTCAAAAGCAGCGCGCTTTTGTGGGTGCTCTTGCTGATCGTGTTCAATTGTCTGGTGTATGGATTGTACTTTCAGGGGGACTTCCGGGGATTGTTTGAAACGCTTCTGCCTCCATTAAAAGGTTTCCAGTTCAATCGAACCGTATTTTTCAATCCGTTTTTATGGTATGCGGCGTTGTTTCTGGCGTTAAAAGCGCTCTACGATACCGGAAAGCTTTTCTGGAAACGGATCGCAAATCTGGCAGCGTGCATTGCAGTTGCAGTAATTTTGCTCACACCTGCGGTTTACAATGAATTTTACTGGACCTGCTATCATCAGGCGTACCGTGCAGTGAAGCATACAGAGGTCAATCTGTTGAACTTCCGGGAATACTACAGCACCGACCTGATGGAGGAGATCAAGGCGGATATCAATTATGATGGAGAATATGCGGCCGGCTACGGATTGAACACCGCTGTGCTGGAATACAGCGGGATTTCCACGCTGGACGGCTATCTCGGTTTTTACCCACAGAGCTATAAGGAAGAATTTACGAAGCTGATCTGGCCTGCCTATGAGAGAGTGCCACAATGGCAGACCTATTACGGGGAATGGGGCGCACGGGCCTACCTGTTTGCCGGGAGCGGCGAGAGTATTTACAATCCTTACCGCAATCAGGTGCTGTCGGATCACCATTTATATTTAGACAGTGAACAGTTTGTAAAAATGGGCGGAAAATATCTTTTTTCCCGTTATGAGCTGGATAATGCAGAAGAGTTGGGCTTCACACTGCGGGGAGTTTATTCGAATGAAAACTCGCCGTATACGATTTATCTGTACGAAATTTGACAAAGTGTCCGGCACATGATATGATAGTAAGTAATGACCGCAGAGAGCGGTACTGACAGATAAGGATAAGGGGGACATGTAAAATGCCGATCAGAATCAGCAATTACGCTGGAAAATTTGGATGGAACGCGAGAAAATATTTTCCCAGACTGGCATCTGAACTTTACCTGAAGCTTCAGTTTACGACCAGAGGAAAGGTACAGCAGGACTATATCGACTATTTCCTGAATGCGCCGGAAGTTCCGCATCCTCATGTAGTAAATCTGGAGACGATCAATCGCTGCAACTCGACCTGCGAGTTCTGTACGGCGAACAAAAATGCAGAAAAGCGTCCCTATGCCCGCATGTCGGAGGAGCTTTACTACAGCATTATCGATCAGTTAAGGGACTGGAACTACAAGGGACATCTGACCCTGTACGGAAACAATGAGCCCTGGCTGGATACCAGAATCGTAGAGTTCCATAAATACGCAAGAAAACAGCTGCCGGACTGCTTTATCTTTATGTCCACGAACGGACTGATCCTGGACATCGATAAGGTAAAATCGATCATTCCGTATGTCAACCAGCTGATTATCAATAACTACTGTCTGGACATGAAGCTGCATGACAACATTCAGGAGATCTACGATTATGTCAATGCGCATCCGGATGAATTCAAGGACGTCGATATCCTGATTCAGATGCGCTATCTGAAAGAAGTCCTGACCAACCGTGCAGGCAGCGCACCGAACAAAAAGGCGACCAGCAAGATTATCAAAGAAACCTGCCTGATGCCATTTACCGATATGTGGATCACGCCCAACGGCAAGCTGGGTATTTGTTGCTGTGATAACTTTGAAGTGACGGATTTCGGTAACCTGAACAATATCGCGTTGAAGGACGCATGGAACAGTGCCCTGTACAAACGGCTGCGTACTGCAGTAAAGGACGGCAGACAGAA
>ERZ791903.1960-NODE-1960-length-17027-cov-5.334256_pt1 | contig 17027 bp, 18 predicted proteins | sample MGYA00510148_ERZ791903 | MGnify/ENA primary metagenome ERZ791903 (study PRJEB30046, sample SAMN00792080) | human gut metagenome | study: EMG produced TPA metagenomics assembly of the A metagenome-wide association study of gut microbiota in type 2...
GAGGGCAGCACCGTAGAGGGGGATGCCGCTGCGGCGCAGCAGCGTGTGCAGCTCCTGCCCCGTGCAGGTCCACACCGGGCGGCGGAACACCGCCCCCATGGACGCGCGCATGGTCTTGGGGCTGTATACATCGGCGCAGCCGGGCAGCAGGAACAATCCGTCAGCATCAAAGGCATCCAAAGTACGCAGGACAGTTCCCACGTTGCCGGGATCCTGCACCCCCTCCAGCACCGCATAGCGCCGGCCGGTGAGCTTTTCCGGCAGGGCGCGGGCCGAAATGCGGCAGGTAAATAAAACGCCCTGGGGCGTTTTCATGGGCGAAACGGAGGTCATTATGTCTGCCGGGACCTCCACCATCCGAACATCGGCAGGCAGCGGCGGCAGCTCAGCAGCTCCGGTGTGCACCACGCACACAAGCTCCGCCTTCCACAGCAGCGCCTCCTGCAGCAGCTTGGGGCTGTCGCCCAGGTACTCTCCGCACTGACGGCGGTAGCTGCCGGAGGCGGCCAGGCGGCGAATATGCGTGAGCAGCGGATTTGTGCGGGACGTGATGCGCTCCATAAGCGCCGGCCTCCTTTCGGGCATACACAGGGTTTCATATACCTATATAATAAAGCAGTATTTTTTTGCGATGTCAAGAAAATTTTTTGCCGCAGACACAATGCCTGCGGCAAAAAGACGATTCTATACACAATTTTGGCAGGTCTGCATCACATTGATCGCCTTTTGGTCTTTGCCTCCAATCCCCTTATTCTGCACTCGCAGTTCAAAAAACCTCCTGCAGCTTCAATGTGTTGAGTCCGTCAAACCGGAAGCCGTGCTTTCGTTATATGGCCGTTGCACTCAGCGCTCTTTCTCTATAATCGCCAGCACCTTTTCTCTGTCGCGCAAATAGAAGTGCGCCGAGGCTGCGAAATACACCTAAATCCTGCATTTACAGATCCCCCTCCTTGCGATTCACCGAAGCTCCGGTGTCAAAGCCGTTGGAAAACGCCGGCGCAGCTTGTCCAGATTTCCCTGAAAAACAGCTTCCAGCGGAACACCCAATGCCGTGGCAGCCTCGGCGAGATACCACGCCACATCCCCAAGCTCCCTGACCAAATGCTCCTTGTCCGGCTCATGCCCCTGCATCAGCCACTTTTTCACGATGTCAATGGCCTCGCCGGATTCCCCGCACAAGCCCATGATGCTGTTGATGAGAGCATCCTTTTTATCAAGCGCCGGATCCAGCGTTGCCATTGCCGCTTTCTGATATTCGTTGACTTGCATCGGTTTCCTCCGCTATTTTGCCTGCGCAAATTGATAAGCCTGCTCGATCCAATCAAATAAATCTTCGTCTAAATCGGACGGATTGCTGATGACAAAATGCGTTGTCCACCGACCCGGATACGGCTCGGTTTTTGCCGCCACCCGGTCGGATTCCAGCGGTGCGGACAGCCCCAGCGTCAGCACAAAATAGTCCTCCGACAATACAAAAACCTGTCCCCCTCTCCGTGATCAATTCCCGCAAGGCATCCCTGTGTTTCGTGTGCCGGGAAACACAGCACGCGGAGCGGTACAGAAATTGATGATTCAAAAAAGGAAGAGTAGATTATGATGACTAAAAATGATAAAATCAAGTCAAAAGGCTCAAGCATCCCCGCCGACAGCTCCCTTGGCCTTGCCATCGGCTTGAGCCTCGGTACGCTATTCGGGATCGTAACAGACAATCTCGCTCTCGGCATGATGATCGGCGTTGCCGTGGGTCTGTGCGGCGGTTCGGCTGCCGGTGCGCTGAAGGGAAAGAAGAAGGAGACAAGCGATGAAGAAAAGGAAAACGGCGAAAAATAGCAGGGGATTTTCAAAATATCTTATGTCGATCCTGCTGTTTCTGTTGTTTGAAGCAGTAGCAGTCACGCTGTGGCTCACAAAGGACAACCTGTTCTATCTACTGAATTTCAGCTACATAGGCGGCTGCCTCGCACTGGGAACGGCGCTGTTCACTGCCGGGAAACGCTATGCCCGGCATTTTGTGCAGCTGGCGGTGGGAAGCTATATGCTGCTGTACCTTGGCGTGATTTCTCATGAGAATATGCAGCTTGAGGGCTTCTGGTACTATCTGTTTCTCGGCGTTTTTGAAGCGGCGACCATTCACTATGCCGTGGCAAAGATTTTCGGCCCGCTGCTGTTCGGGCGCGGCTGGTGCGGCTATGCCTGCTGGACGGCCATGGTGCTGGATTTTCTGCCCTATAAGCAGCCGCAGAAGCCCCGAAAGGAGAAGCTGGGCGCTCTGCGCTATGTGATGTTTGTGTTGTCGTTGGTGCTTGTGTCCGGCCTGTTTTTGTTCAAGGTCGCAAATCTCGAAAAAATAATGTTCTGGCTGTTCCTCGCGGGGAATGTGCTCTATTACATCTCCGGCATCGCACTGGCCTTTGCCTTCAAGGATAACCGGGCATTCTGCAAATATCTGTGTCCCATCACGGTGCTTCTCAAGCCCATGAGCTATTTTTCTCTGCTGCGCGTTCACTGCGACGAGAGTAAATGTGTCCGCTGCGGCAAATGCCTGCGAGTCTGCCCCATGAACGTGGAGGTCAACAAAGAATCCCGCAAGCGGAAAAACGGGACGGAATGTATCCTCTGCTACGAATGCACAAAGGTCTGCCCCACCAAGGCACTGCATTAACGGAGCTAAGCGGAAATATCCCCCCGGCACCGTTCAGGCTTCTGCCAGCGTAGTCCCTATATCCCTCTCGAATACTATGCAGGAATTAGCCACCTGTTATCAGGAAACGACCACCTATCGAAAAACAGTAGTATTTGTTTTCCCCATCGTCTATGATAAAGCCGTGGAAAGGAGGAGACCGGATGAAGATTGAGATCAGGATCGACAAGAATTGTGACGAACCGAAGGTCATCGTCGTAACGGACAAGGTAACCGATGAAATCAATGAAATCGTAACAAGGCTTTCGGATAAGCCGTCTCAAATACTTGCCGGATTCAAGGACGGACAGGCAGCCGTGCTGGAGCCGGAGCAGCTCTACCGAATCTATGCCTCGGATGGCAAGGTGTATGCCGAAACGGGAAATGGCACCTATTCTCTCCGGCTGCGGCTGTATGAAGTGGAGCAGCGGCTCACAAGCCGCTCCTTCGCACGCATATCGAACAGTGAACTCATCAACCTGAAAAAGGTCAGAAGTTTTGATTTGAGCCTTGTCGGAACAATCTGTGTTTCGCTCTCAAACGGAGCTGTTTCTTATGTTTCCAGGCGGTATGTCTCCAAAATCAAGCAGCTGTTAGGGCTATGAGGTGGTTAAAATGAAGAAAAAATTTGTAAAACGCATTTGGATCGGGTTTCCTGTAGGCATTGCCATGGGGTATATCATTACCCTGGTTATCTCCGCCTGTATTGGGGATGGAACCGTTTACTCGGCCACGCCGGAGTTTGTCCAACGGATGGGCACTGAACTGAGCGCCGTTATTTTGCAGACAGCTCTGTGCGGCGTTCTGGGGAGCGGCTTTGCGGCGGCATCCGTGATCTGGGAGATAGATTCGTGGAGCCTTGCCAAGCAAAGCGGCGTGTACTTTATCGTTATAGGGGCCATCCTACTTCCCATCGCTTATGTGACAAATTGGATGCGGCATTCTGTAGCGGGGCTCCTGTCTTATGTCGGAATTTTTATCGGTATCTTCATGGCCGTTTGGCTTTCTCAGTATTTATGCTGGAAGGCGAGAATCAAAAAAATGAACTATTGCATCCATCACGAGAAAAAATCTCAAGAGTAAAAATCTTAGCCCCGGAGGGTAAAGCGGCAGCCCGCTGCTTTACCCTTTGGGACTGATAGGGTTGAAAACGAGCATGATTTCTCTGTATTCCGCCGATATTCTACCGCCGAGGGATGTATCCGCATAGCCTTTCGCCGTATACTCAAAGCATCTTAAACACAGGAAGAAAATTCAATGAATCAAACAGCCATCGGCAGTTACATTTCCAGGAAACACAGGGAGAAAAATCTGACACAGGAACAGCTGGCGGAAAAACTCGGCGTGTCCAATAAGACGATCTCCAAATGGGAAAACGGCAAGTGCATGCCCGATTACAGCATTATTGAACAGGTCTGCAGGGAGCTTTCCGTTACGCTTTCCGAGCTGATGGACGGCGAGGATGCAACGGAGGACAGCGTGCGCGTCTATGACGAAGCGCAAATCCTTGACCTGCTGCGCCGCATGCAGGAGTTGGAACGGCAGAAATGGATTCTCTACGGTATCATTCTCGTTGTCCTCGGCCTTGCCTGCAGCGCCATGTCGGCCACGGCCAGCGGACCAGAGGTGCAGGACTTCGTATCCAGTCTTCTGATGGGGCTGTCCGCTGCAGAAATATTAGCCGGGATTGTCATTGTCGGAAAAAGCATTTTGAAAAGGTAGCTTACTATCCTTCATCACATCTTTAGCAAATCCGCAGCAAAAAAGCTCTATAGCGTCAATACAAATCGCCGCATTTTAAGGCCATCCTTTAATACGGGCAAAGCATTTCCTCGTATTTGTGGTCGGCAGCTCAGCTTCACTCATGAGCGGCTATTTCCCATATCCCTTTATTCATTTGTCCAGGATGTATTGTACTCCTGAAAAAGCAGTTTTTCCGACCCGGGTCCATCTTGACAGATCGGCCGAAATCTGCTAATATAGGCACGCCTAATGGTTGTTTTTTTATGCAGCACAGTTAGTCGGCTCTAATCGTCGAGGGGCATACCAAGGCTATGTGTGGAGCCATTTATTTTATCAGGGTGTCGGAGGCCGTGCTGCAACCGGTTTATACCCGGGCCATTTACCGACCGGCTGCGGCCGTGGCCCATTTATGAAAAGATCAATCCAACGACCTATATATCCGGTCGTTGGCTGCATCTAAATATCTGTTTAGGAGGACAACTGCTATGACAATGAAAAAAATCGGTATGTTTGCCGCCGGCGTGCTGTTCGGCACGGCGGGTCTGAAGGTTCTCGGCAGCAAGGATGCCTGCAAGGTCTATGCGCACACAACCGCTGCTGCGCTGCGCGCCAAGGACAGCGTGATGACCACTGTTACCGCTCTGCGCGAGGGTGCCGAGGACGTCTACGCCGACGCCAAGGCCATTAACGAGCGCCGGGCTGAGGCCGAGGCCGCCGCTGTGGTGGAGGACACTTCCGCGGAGGAAAGCAAGGCGGAGTGACCCATGAAATGCACGATCCTACATGAAACTCGAGGTCGCATGCGGGTACGCCTGTGCTGTAGGCACATGACGCTGGAGCAGGCGGATGTGCTGGAGTACTATCTGCGGGCGGTAGACGGCGTGCAATCGGTGAAGGTTTACGATCGGACCCGGGACGCCGTGGTGCTCTATGACGCGGAACGTGGAAGTATAATTCGTGCGCTGGGGGCCTTCTCCTTCGCCAAGGCGGAAGCTATGGAGCTGGTGCCGGAGCATACCTCCCGGGCCCTGAACCGGGAGTTTGAGGACAAGCTGGCGGTCGCCGTCATGCGGCGGTGTATTTCACGCCTGTTCCTGCCGGTGCCCGTCACCACCGCCATCTCCCTCTTCCGCTCCGTCAAGTACATCAAGGAGGGCTGCCAGGCGCTGCTGCAAGGCAGGCTGTCTGTGGCGGTACTGGATGCCGCCGCCGTCACGGTGTCCATGGCGCGGGGCGATTTTGCCACCGCCGGCTCCGTGATGTTCATGCTGCGGCTGGGCGAGATTCTGGAGGAATGGACCCACAAGAAGTCCGTGGCTGACCTTGCCTCCGCCATGAGCCTGCGGGTGGACAGCGTCTGGCAGCAGGTAAACGGCACCGAAGTGCTGACGAAAATCACCGATGTGAAGCCGGGGGACCGTATCGTGATCCGCACCGGTGGCATGATTCCCCTGGACGGCCGGGTGGCGGAGGGGGAGGCCATGGTGAACCAGTCCTCCCTCACCGGCGAGTCCATGCCCGTGGCTAAGCGGCCCGGCAGCCCAATCTACGCCGGGACCGTGGTAGAGGAGGGCGAGTGTGTCATCTCCGTGGAGAAATCCTCCGGCAGTGGGCGGTATGACCGGGTGGTTCGGATGATTGAGGAGTCGGAGAAGCTGAAATCCACCGCCGAGGACAAAGCCTCCCGGATGGCGGACCGCCTGGTGCCCTATACCCTGGGCGGCACGGCGCTGACCTATCTTCTGACCCGGAACGTGACCAAAATGCTGGCGGTGCTGATGGTGGACTTCTCCTGCGCCCTGAAGCTGGCCATCCCCATCGCGGTGCTGTCCGCCATGCGGGAGAGCAGCGGCTATCACATCTCCGTCAAGGGCGGCCGGTTTTTGGAGGCGGTGGCCAAGGCGGACACCATTGTGTTCGACAAGACCGGCACACTGACCTATGCGACGCCCACCGTGGCGGCGGTCATCCCCTTCGGCGGCCACGACGAGACGGAAATGCTGCGGCTTGCCGCCTGTCTGGAGGAGCATTACCCCCATTCCATGGCAAACGCCGTGGTCGCGGAGGCAAAGCGGCACGGGCTCACCCACGAGGAGTATCATTCGCAGGTGCAGTATGTGGTGGCCCACGGTATCTCCAGCATGGTGGAGGGCAAAAAGGTCATCATCGGCAGCGCCCACTTTGTCTTTGAGGACGAGGGCTGCCGCATCCCGGAGGGCGAGCAGCCGAAATTTGACACCCTGCCCGCCGCGTATTCCCACCTGTACCTCTGCATAGACGGGGAGCTGGCGGCGGTGATCTGCATCCACGATCCCCTGCGCCGGGAGGCGCGGGCGGCGGTAAGGGCGCTGCACGAGAGCGGCTTTACCAATGTGGTGATGATGACCGGCGACAACCGCCGCACGGCGGAGGCTGTGGCCGCCGAGGTGGGCGTGGACGCCGTGTACGCCGAGGTGCTGCCGGAGGATAAGGCCGCGTTTATCCGGCAGGAAAAGGCCAAGGGCCACACCGTTATCATGGTGGGCGACGGCGTCAATGATTCTCCCGCCCTCTCCGAGGCGGACGCGGGCATCGCCATCTCCACCGGGGCGGCCATCGCCCGGGAGATCGCCGACATCACCGTTGCCTCGGAGGATCTGTTTTCGCTGGTAACGCTGCGAAGGCTCAGCCAGGCGCTGATGGAGCGTATCCACGGCAGCTACCGCTTCATTGTGGGTTTCAACCTGACGCTGATTGTACTGGGCGTGGCGGGGATACTGCCGCCCACCACATCGGCGCTGCTGCACAATGGGTCTACGCTGGGCATCAGCCTGCGGAATATGACCGACCTGCTGAAAAAAGATAACAACGCATAATGCGGCAAAAAGCAACCGGGAAGCGCCTGCCTGACAGGCGCTTCCCGGTTATTTCTGGTTATGCAGCGGCGGGAATGCTCTGAGAAAAGAGCTCCCCATTCTGCTACCTCCGTTTTCGTATGGGTCGGCTCAGTCAAGAGCGGTGATGGTAACAGAGCCGCTGAATGAAAGCAGATAGGTTTTGTAATCACCTTGCTCCAGCGAAAATTTGAGTTCAACATCGTTTTTCGCGCCGGTAAGGTCATATATTCTGTTGAAGCAGAGAGAATTTGATCCCCTGCTGCTTTGCTCTATCAGTGTAATATATCTGCAATAGTCATCATCGTAACCGTCAGTCATCCGAACGGAATGCTTTCCGCTATTATCATTTGTCATCGCATTAACCATGCCGCTTACACACACATTGTAGGTATGTCCTTTTTTTAGCTTGATGGTTGTTCCGTTGTACGAAACAAGACCGCCGCGGTTATGCATTTCCCGATAGTACAGGGGGACTGCACCGTCTGAAAGATGGGTTGACGGTACATACCCCGTGCCGTAAAAATACCCGGAGCTTCCGCCGTTCTGACCGGGGTCGCCCTTGTCGCCTTTGTCACCTTTATCGCCCTTGTCTCCCTTTTCGCCGGGGTCGCCTTTGTCTCCCTTGTCTCCCTTTTCGCCGTCTGTGCCGTCAACACCGTCTGTGCCGTCAATGCCTGCGGCTTTTACGCCGGTGTCGGTTTCTCCGATCCACCAGTTGCCGTTCTCGCCGATGAAGGGGGTGTTTCCGTCCGCACCGTCGGAGCCGTTTTGCCCATTTATACCATCCTTACCGTCAGCGCCGTCTCTGCCATCCGCACCTTTTAATGCGGTAAGGTCGTAAAGATTCAGCCAGATTTCATCGCCGGTGTAGCGCCACTGCAGGGTGTTTTCGCTTACACGGAACTCCGGTGTTTTTCCGTTTGCTCCGTCTGCGCCGTTCTGTCCGGCGGGGCCTGTGATGTCGGCGATCGCAACAAGGTTCTGCCACTCGCCGCCCTCGTAACGCCACTGTATGTGGGTTTCGGCTCGCTGCACCTCTATGTTTTTGGCGTTAATGCCGTCTTTGCCGTCGGCACCGTCTTTTCCGTCGGTGCCGTTAATGCCGTCTTTGCCGTCAAGACCGTTTTTTCCGTCGGTACCGTTTATACCGTCCTTACCGTCGGCACCGTTTTTACCGTCAACGCCGTCTTTGCCGTCAACGCCGTCTTTGCCGTCGACACCGTTCTTTCCGTCTGCTCCATCCTTGCCGTTTTCTCCGGCAGCGCCCCGCAGCTCGGAAAGCGCCACCAGGTCGCGCCAATCGGCTTCATCGCTGTATTTCCACTGGATCGCCGTGCCGCTATTCCGCACCTCCGGCAGTGCAGCGTTGGTTTTTGTCGCCTTGCTCCATCCTGCGGCAAGCACGATGCAAAGCGCCAAAAGAGCCCCGCAAAGCGCCAAAAATGTGCCTGTGAGTAGTTTTTTCCCTGCTTTCATCTTCTTTCCTCCGTTCGGAATTATTACGGCGGAGTTTTGCACCGACGCCCACGCCGTGAACAGGCGGCGGCAGACAGCCTTATGCTTGGTTTGCTTTGTACTTATCCACAAACAGGGCGACCCCCTGCTTTAAGACCTCCATCTGGGTTTGAAGATAATATTCGTCCTCGAACATGGCGTAGTGCACGCAGGCGCGGACGAAGATAAAGATCAGCGGCGTGATCACCGTATAGGGAATGCCGATCTTCGGCTCCAGCCGCTTGGCATACTCGGTATAGCGCTCGTTCACGCCCTCAAAAAACTTCTTGCCGTGCTCGATATACTTCGGAAGTGTATAGACCTGATACATCAGCCGATATTTTTTGCCGTGCTTTTGGGCCGTCCAGTAAGGCACCTCCTTCACAAACCGGACAACATCCTTCGGGTCGGTGGGGGCCATCTCCATAAAGTCGTCCTCAACCTTTTCCATACAGTATGCCGTTGATTCGATGATCAGCTCGTCAAGATTTTTGAAATACGAGTACAGATTTGCCTTTGTGCAGCCGCAGGCATCGGCCAGGGCTTTGATCCCCGTACCCGTCAGCCCGTTTTCCGCATAACACTCAAAGCATTTTTCCATGATTTCACGCTTCCGCTCATTGTGCTGTTGCTCGGTTGTTTTCATGTAAATTGCGCCCCCTAATTGATGTGAACGTTCGTTTAGCATTAGTGTAGCATAGAGTTGAGACTATTTCAAGAGCAGCCTTTAAAAGGGGCCGCAAAAAAGTGAGGGCAGCTATAAGCTGACTATCCCACCTGTTTTCTGTTATTCCGCCCGGAGATTATTTTACAATACGGAAATGTCACAGCTGTTTTGACCGCACGGCAGAAAAAGCGGCCTGGTTCTCAAAAGGAAACCAAGCCGCTATACTATGTCATACCGTGTTCAGTTGATAACTGGGGATTTGCCCTTTGCGGACGGGCGGACTATCTTTTTATCAATCATCTATCTCCGTCTCGTGATGAAGAATTGCGCCGGTGGCCGCGTCAATTTCATAGTCGTACTCCCTATTACCGGACTTGAACTCGACTTCATAAATAATTGTGCCGTCCTCTACATCCAGCTGAATGTTCATGTCATAGACCGTGTTCGCATCCACACCGGCGTGGTTCAGCGCAATGGATTTTGCCTTAGCGTGGCCAATGTCCTGCGCCGTTCCAGGCTGTGTGGGCTTTGCAGGCTGAGCCTCAGATGCTTCGTTGTCATCCGCCGCCTCCCGCTTGGTCTCTATAACTGTGCCGGAGTAGGCGTCGATCTTATACTCTATCTCCTCGCCGTTCCGGCCTGTGATCTCCACCTCATAATGTGCCGGGGATTCGTCCAGCTCCGGGTCGACCTCACTGTGCAATATCTCCGCTGCAGACGCCTTGCCGAACTCCGCCACAGCAATGTCCATCGCCTTGTCTTTACCGATGGGCATAGCGGGCGCACCCGCCTCCGCCAGGTCCTTCAGCTCCTCCACGGAGAGCTTTGCCAGCGCATCAAACTGCAGCTCCGGGTTGATGGCAAGGACGCGATTCACCAGTGCCGCCTTCCCTGTGGAAATGTTGTTTTCCTGTGCCTGCTGGTCTCTCGCCGCATCCTGCGTCAGGGTCTGTGTCAGGACGGAGGCCTTCGCTTCACTGGTCTGCAAAACGCCGTCCACGGCGTCAGTCAGCTCACGCTGAAGCTTTTCCGCGCGGGCAGTATCCTTGTCCTCCACCGAGATCATAATAGCGGAGGAAATGCTGCTGAGATAGCCGTTGCGCACAAGGCTGCCTACAATGGCGTTCACCGCCACATCCAGCTTGGCGCCCTTGAGATCGGCCCCGTCTCCCATATCCGCAAGGATCGTCTTTGCATCGTCATTGAGCGGCGCGCAGACCAGTACCTTTTCGCTCCTGCTGACCTTCAGCTCGATGCTGGGGTTTACATCCAGCGACACCACGGACGCCACCGCATTCGCCTGCTGATAGAATACACCTCCGCCGCCCAGCAGCATCACCGCAAGGCAGGCAGCGACGAGTGCCGGCCATCTTTTCCTTGCCGGTTTTCTTGTTGTCATATTGATCACCGTTCCTTTCCGCACTTCACAGCGGGAGAGAACGCCGCTCACATCGTCCGGCGCAGTTTTTTCAAGGGCCGAGGCCAGCCTCTGCTCCATTTTTTCGTTAGTCATCGGGCGTCATCTCCTTCCAGGGTACTTCGCATCTTTTTCAATGCTCTGTGATATTTTGACAGGACGGTAGGAAGCGTTAGCTCCAGCAAAGCCGCAATCTCTCGATGCTTCATGCCTGTAACCGCACGGAGCAGCACAATGCGCCTCTCCTCATCACTGAGAGCAGCCAACGCCTGCTGCAGCAGAATGCGCTCATCGGCATCCAGCCCGCACTCCTGTGCGGGAATGGCGTCCCATTCCTCCTCACTGAGTGCGGCATTTTTCTTTTCCCGCCGCAGACGCATCAGGCACAGGTTGCGGCACACGGTCAGCAGCCAGCCCATGGGTGACCCGGCGGGCCGGTACTGCTCCGCGCAGTCCCACACCTGCACATAGACATCCTGGGTCAGATCCTGGGCATCGTGCGCGTTTTTGAGATACGACAGCGCCAGGCCGTACACAGCCGTTTTTGTCCGCTGATACAGCTCCGCCAGCGCCTCGCTCTCCCCTCCGGCAATGCTGAGAAGCAGCTGCTGCAGCTGGTGCCGCTCCTCCGCCGGGGCATATTCAGTTGTCATCAGCATACTGAGCATGGGCTTGCATCTCCTGTCATCCGGGTAATGCGCGAAGCGGGCGGTTTATTGCATGGGCTTAAAAAAAATATACTCTCTGCGGCATCGTGTTATAATGGGCCAGAAAGCTCCGCTTTTCTGATTCTGATTATACCTCCAAATCAAGGAATAATCTACCAATATGTTCCGTGCGGGCAGCCGCCATGGTGAATGTCTGTTTTCGCATGTAAGCCCCACCGGTGTTCCCGGTGGGGCTTACGCATATTATCTATTAGTTCTTTTATTCCTGCCGCAAAAACAGCACACCCAGTGTGCCCGGCCCGCAGTGGGAGGACACGGTGCAGCCTGCCTGGGTCAAGAATACCTCCCGGAAGGGGGCCAGGGACTTCACCAGCTCCGTCAGCTGGGCCAGGGTATCCTCTGCGACGCCGCCGGAGTGGGTAATGAAGGCCCAATCCTCCACCACGGTCTTGCCCGCCAGCCGCTCGATGATGTACTGCCGGTAGACCCGTTCCATGGTACCCCGATACTTCTTGCAAACCACCAGCTTGCCCTCCCGCATCTCCAGGCAGGGCTTCAGCTTCAGCACGTTGGCGCCCAGGGCCGCCACGCCGCTGCAGCGGCCGCCCTTCCACATGTATTCCAGGGTGTCCAGCACAAAGCTGGTGTCGCTGTGAGGTGCCAGGCGGCGCAGCTCATCGGCAATATCCCCGGCCGCCATGCCTTCATCCCGCAGCTTGGCTCCCTGCAGGGCCAGCAAACCGCCGCCGGTGGAGAGCTGGCGGCTATCCACCACATGGATGCGTCCCGTCTCCAGCTCCGCCGCGGCTATAAGGGCGTTCTGGCAGGTGCCGGACAGGTCTGCACTGATGTCGATGTGGACGATGTCAAAGCCCTCCGCCAGGATGGCGCCAAAAAACTCCTTGAACTGCTCCGGACTCACTGCCGCCGTCTTGGGCAGGGTGCCGTCCCTATGGAAGTCGGCGTAGAGATCCTCGGAGGTATAGTGGCCATCATCGGGGAAAATACGCTCTCCGGTCTGGATGGTCAAGGGCACAGTGCGGATCTGAAAGCGTTCCAGCAGTGCCGGGGTCAGGTCGCAGGTGCTGTCATAGGTGATGCAAACAGGTCTGGGCATGAAGCGAATCCTCCTATTTTCTTCTTTTCCATTTTAGTATACCCGGCCAACCTCAACACAGGCTCAAAAAAACTCGATTTTTCAGGCGGGATGTGATAAAATCATAAAAAAGCTAAGGAGGGCTCGCATGTTTCGAATTTTGGTAGCCGAGGATGACGAGAGCACCCGCCTGCTCATGTGCGAGGTGCTGCGCCAGGCAGGCTATGAGCCCTGTCCCGCCCGAGACGGTGTGGAGGCCCTGGAGGTTATGGATCATTTCCAGTGCGACCTGGCCATCGTGGACATTACCATGCCCCGGATGGATGGCATCGCCTTCACCCAGACCCTGCGGGAGGGCAACTGTGACCTGCCGGTGCTCATGGTGACGGCCCGGGTGACCCAGGAGGATAAGCGCCGGGGCTTCCGGGCAGGAACGGATGACTATATGGTCAAGCCTGTGGACGAGGAGGAGATGCTCTGGCGTGTGGAGGCGCTGCTGCGGCGCTATCGCAGTACAGCGGAGCGGCGGCTGACGGTGGGCAGCACGGTTTTGGACCGGAGCGCCCTGCAGGTCATCACTCCCCAGGGCACTCAGCAGCTCACCGCCAAGGAGTTTATGCTGCTTCTGAAGCTGCTGAGCTATCCCCGGACTCTTTTCACCAAGCGTCAGCTTATTGATGATATCTGGGACCTGGACAGTGAGGTTGATGAGCACACCGTGGAGGTCTACATTTCCCGGCTTCGGGACAAATTCCGGGGCAATCCGGACTTTGAGCTGCGGACCATCCGGGGCTTTGGGTATATGGGGATGCCCAGGGAGGACGAGGATGAAAAAAAATAAGGTCAAAAAAGAGAATCCCCCGGCCCGGCTCCTATGGACCATGTTTTTGCTGGTGCTGGGAATGGTGATTGTATACGGGACCCTGGTGCTGGGTATCTTCGCCCTGGTCCAGCGCCTGGTGCGGCTGGACGAGAGCAACTACACCCTGGTGTGGCCCATTCTCTTTTTGACGGTGAGCGCCATTTTGGGCGTGGCGCTGGCCATCTTCATTTTTCGGGGATATTTAGCGCCGCTGTCCCGGCTGATGCAGGCCACCCAGGCGGTGGCCGCCGGGGACTACTCCGTGCGGGTAGAGCTGCGGGGGGCCCGGGGCGAGGTGGCGGAGTACATCCGCAGCTTCAACAAAATGGCTGAGGAGCTGGGCAGCGTGGAGATGCTGCAATCAGACTTCGTGAACACCTTTTCCCATGAGTTTAAGACGCCCCTTATCTCCATCCGGGGGTTTGCCAAGCTCCTGCAGAACCCGGACATCTCCGGGCAGCAGCGGGCCATCTATGCCGGGACCATCGCCCGGGAATCAGAACGATTGGCGGCTATGAGCACGCATATTTTGGAGCTGACCCAGTTTGAAAACACGGAGATCGTGTCCGGCAAGACCCTATATAGCCTGGACGAGCAGCTGCGCCGGTGCATCCACCAGCAGGAGCGGAGCTGGCTGCAGAAGGGGCTGACCGTGGAGGGGGACCTGGATCCCACGGATTACTACGGAAATGAGGAGCTGGTAGAGCACATCTGGTCCAACCTCATCTCCAACGCCATCCGCTTCACCCCTGCCGGCGGACAAATCACCGTAGTTCTGCGCAAGGAAGCTGCGGAGATCACCGTGTCTGTCTCCGACACCGGCATCGGCATGGATGAGGAGACCCAGCGGCACATTTTCGATAAGTTTTACCGGGCGGAGCCATATCCGGACAGCCGCGGCAACGGCCTTGGCCTATCCATCGTGCGGCGGGCGGTAGAGCTGTGCGGCGGAGAGATTGAGGTGTTCTCTCAGCCCGGCAAGGGCTCCACCTTTACCGTGACGCTGTCCCCCACTGACCGGAATTGAGCTCCCTCCCCCCGGCGGCAGATCCTTCCACTTCCCGGTTGCAAAACGTGTTGAAGTCGTGTATAGTATAGAAATACCTATTGGGAGGTCATACTATGAAAGAAAAAATGCAGCCGGGGAAGCTGGTCCCCCGGTACGCTGTTCCTTGGCTGTTGAGTGCCCTGGTGTGGCAGCTGGGCCTGTATTTTTTGGCCAAGCTGCTGACGGATGGCCGCTTCCATTACGATCTGTCCATTTCACTGGATGATAAAATCCCCTTTGTTCCCTTTTTCATGCTGATCTATTGGGGGGCGTATTTCTCCTGGGGAATAAACTATATCCTGGCCGCCCGGGAAAATCGGGACCACTGCCGCCGCTGCATTACCGCCGACATGATCGCAAAGGCCCTGTGCTTTGTGATCTTCCTGCTGCTGCCCACCACCATCGCCCGGCCTGAGGCAGATGGCAGCGGCTTTATCGGTTGGCTCACTCGCATCATCTACATGGCGGACACGCCTGTGACTCTGTTCCCATCCATCCACTGCCTGGATTCCTGGCTGTGCTGGCGGTTTTTAGTGAAGTGTAAAAAAGTGCCCCGGTGGTATAAATGGGTAAACTTTGTATTCTCGCTGCTGGTGTGCGCCTCCACTGTGCTGGTAAAGCAGCATGTATTCGTGGATATTTTTGCGGGCATCGCCGTGGCGGAGCTGGGTCTGCTGCTCTCCCGCCGGGTATGGGATCGCCTGGAGAAGCGGAAAACGGCCGGAATATGAAAAACGCAGCCGCGCTTTTGGAGGAATACTCTATGAAAAGGATCATCTCATTTTTTCTGTGTGTGCTGATGACGGCGGCCCTGCTGGCCGGCTGCGGCGATCGAAAGCAGCGCAACACCTGGATCATCGCCGTGGGCGGGGATTTCAGCCCCTTTGTGTGCGCCGATGCGAACGGCAAGGCTGTGGGCCTGGATGTGGAGCTCCTGGACGCCATCGCCCGGGATCAGAACTTCCGGTATGAGCTGCGCCCCTCGGATTGGGACACCGCCATGAGTGTGTTCACCTCCCACCAGGCTCAGGTTCTCATGGGCAGTATCGCCAGCTCTCAGGAGCGGATCGACGGTGGCTGGTTCTTTTCCCATAGCTTTTATAACGGCGTGACCCAGAGCATGGCCATGGAGCCCAGCAGCGACACCAACACTCTGGAGGACCTGGCCGGCAAGGCCGTGGCAGTGGTCTCCGGCACTTTGGGTGCCGCCTACGCCGAAAGCGTGAAGGATAAATATGGCTTCTCCATCGCCACCTTCAGCGATTCCCACTCCATGTACGCGGCGGTGCTGGAGGGTCGGGCGGCCGCCTGCTTTGAGGATACCCCTGCCCTGCGGGACAGCATCGCCGGCGGCGTAGCCCTGGAGCTGGTCCCCGGCAGCGAGGGAGCAGCCTCCGATTACTGTGTGGCTATTTGTGACGAAAAGGACCGGCCGTTTCTGGAGCTGTTCAACCAGGGCCTGGCCAACATCCGCGCCAACGGCATCTATGATGCCATCCTCGCGAAGTATGCGGATACCCTATAAAAAGCCTATGGTATATTTTGTGCAGTTTGCCAGTTGCATTTCCCCGTTGGATTTCGTATACTAAACCATCATAAGAAAGCAGAGGGACGGACATGACCCATTTTGCCATGAACAGCTGCAGCAAGGCCATCTGTATGGTCTGTTGTTGTTGTGGGCATTTTGGTCATGTATGTTCTGCTGGTTCGCCGAAAAACTGATTTTTTCGGATTTATTATTTGTTTATCGATCGGCAGAGGATGCATGATGCATCCTCTGCCTTTTGTATTGAATGCATCGGCATCTCCCGCCCCACACAGAAAGGAAGATCATTGTGAACATCTATCGCTCTGCATCCCAACTGGTCGGCCACACCCCCCTGCTGCAGCCTGTGCGCTACACGGAGCAGCTCCGCCTGCCCGCCACCGTGCTGGTCAAGCTGGAATCCTTCAACCCCGCCGGCTCCGTAAAGGATCGTGTAGCCCTGGAAATGATTGAAGACGCCGAAAAAGAGGGCAAGCTCCTGCCCGGCGGCACCATCGTGGAGCCCACCTCCGGCAACACCGGCATAGGTCTCGCGGCCATGGGCCTGGCCCGTGGCTACCAAGTCATCCTCACCATGCCCGAGTCCATGAGCCTGGAGCGCCGGCAGCTGCTGGCTGCCTACGGTGCGCAGCTGGTGCTGACCCCTGCCAAGGGCGGTATGGCGGGTGCCGTGGAAAAGGCCAAGGAGATCGCCGCCGCGATCCCGGGCAGCTTCCTGGCCGGTCAATTTGATAACCCCGCCAATCCCCGGGCCCACTACCGCACCACCGGCCCCGAGATCTGGCACGATACCGACGGCCAGGTGGACATCTTCGTGGCCGGCGTAGGTACCGGCGGCACCGTTACAGGCGTGGGCCGCTACCTGAAGGAGAAGAACCCCCACGTGCGGATTGTGGCCGTGGAGCCCGCCGCCTCTCCCCTGCTCTCCGG
>ERZ791903.1967-NODE-1967-length-16934-cov-2.543456_pt1 | contig 16934 bp, 13 predicted proteins | sample MGYA00510148_ERZ791903 | MGnify/ENA primary metagenome ERZ791903 (study PRJEB30046, sample SAMN00792080) | human gut metagenome | study: EMG produced TPA metagenomics assembly of the A metagenome-wide association study of gut microbiota in type 2...
AGGTGACCGATTCCGACGGCCTGTTCGGCACAACGGACCTGGGCGGCTTTTTGCCGGCCCCCGTGCCGGTGCACGGTGTGCTGGGCGACAGCCATGCGGCTCTGTTTGCGCAGGGTTGCCACAGCCGCGGTATGGCCAAGGCAACGTATGGCACCGGCAGCTCGGTCATGATGAACGTCGGCAACGAGTTTGTCGCCAGCTCGCACGGGCTTTCGAGCTCGCTTGCGTGGCGTATGAACGGCGTGACCGAGTATGTGCTCGAGGGCAACGTGAGCTACGCCGGCGCCGTCAAGACCTGGCTGCGCGACGATTTGGAGCTCATCAACAACCCCGAGGAGGTCACCGACCTGTGCTACGCCGCCAATTCGGCGAGCCGCGTCTACTTTGTGCCGGCGTTTACCGGCCTGGGCGCGCCGCACTGGGCAAGTGATGCCGAGGGCTGCGTCTTTGGCATGACGCGCACCACGGGTCGCGCGGAGTTCGTAAAGGCCGCCGATGAGTCGATCGCCTATCAGATCTTCGACGTCATTGATGCGATGGTCGAGGATTCGGGCGCCGCACTGGCCGAGCTTCGTGTTGACGGCGGCCCCACGCGCGATGCGTACCTGATGCAGTTTGAGAGCGACTTGGTCGGCTCGCCCATCCGCATTGCGAGCAATGACGAGATGAGCGGCCTGGGCGCGGCTTGGGCCTGCGGCATTGCGCTGGGCATGTACACGCGCGACGTCGTCGACGTCTACGGCGCTCGCAGTATCGTGGAGCCTTCGATGCCGGCCGACGAGCGAGCCAAAAAGATCGCCGGCTGGCGCCGCGCCGTCGACGCTACAATCGCGTATACCGCCTAGACGGCTGCGCGGCGCCCAAGCACCGCATCTTGCCGTTCAAGCCGTCGCTTGCGTACCAAAGTACGCGGCGCTCCTCTTTCACGGCAACCTGTGGCGCTTGGGCGTCGCTCGCCTTCTGCCGGCTATTCCCTGAATCTCATCTGGCTTTCTGGGACGGGGATTATAAAATCACGGTAGGAGTGCGGCAACCGCCTCGATCAATACCTTTCCATGGCGAAAAGCTCGCGGCTCGCGGGAGGGACGCTGCTTCAATTGTGAGCGACTCTAGCGCCCCGGCATGTCGCCGTACGGGCGATTGGGCGCGCTCGGGAAGGCATCGCTTCCATATTGGAGCAGATACTGCTGAACGACGAGGTCAATTGCCGCGAGCGCCCCGTATTTGCCCGTGTCGTTGGCATTCGACTCGCCGCACTGCATGATGAAGGCGGCCTGATTCCAATATGGGTTCGAGGCGTTTTGCGTGATTGCCAGCACGGAGCACTTGCTATCCCTGATGCTGTTGCAGACATCGACATATCGAATGGGATAGCTGCCCCCAACGCTGCAGATGATCGCCAGGTCCTCGGGCTGGAGGGATTGGGCACATGCAAGCTGGGAGGCTTGATCCAGATACAGGTCCATGACCTTTCCCATAGAAAACAGCTTGTTCTGAAGGTAGCGTCCAGTATCCCAAAGAAAATGATGGGAAAAGAACGCGACTCGGCGGCAATTATGAATTGCATAGGCGATTTTTGGAAGTTCGGCCAGGTTTTTCTCGGAAATGGTCGCGGCGATGTTTTGCTGAGCTTCCCTCGCATATTCAAGAAACGTCGCGTGCGGGTTCGCGGTGAGATTGCAAAAGAAGCGCTGGGAGTAGTCGTAGCTGATGGGATAGTCGACCCCGAGCGCGTCATGCATCTCTTTGAAGCTCTCGTAGCCTAAGAATCGGCAAAAACGCGAGACGGAAGCCTTCGAGACGTAGCACATATCGGCGATCTGCGCGATGGACATGTCCTTGAGCGCGTCGTAGTTTTCCAACATCTTGACGGCTATCTGATAGTTGTTGTCGCGCTGCATGCTGGTGTCTATATAGCTGAGGAGCTTTTCCCCAACAGAGCCCATCGGGTTGGCACAATTCAAGAGTCCACTCCCATCAGACGTTTCAAAACCATTAAATACCAGCGGGTTTCATATCGTGAAACTCATGTCTCCATTCTGTAACATCGGTGTCCAGGATGGAACGCAAAACCCTGTGCATTCGTGTTGTACTCAATGGTAACAGGAGCCGGGCGATTAAGCCCGGATGCGGATACATGAAAGGGAGATTGCATGGCACATCAGTCGACTTCGGTATTTCCCGAGACGTTTCTCTGGGGCGTCGCGACCGCTGCGCACCAGGTTGAAGGCAACAACGTGAACAGCGACACGTGGCTGTTCGAGAATGTTGAGGACACGGCGTTCATGGAGCCTTCTGGCGACGCGATGGACCACTACCATCGTTTCCGCGAGGATATCGCCCTTATCGCATCTCTTGGCCTCACCTCCTATCGTCTGAGTGTCGAGTGGTCGCGCATCGAGCCGGCGCGCGGCTTGTTCTCCAAAGCAGAGCTCGCGCACTATCGCGAAGTGCTCCAGTGCTGCCGTGACAACGGTCTCAAGACGATCGTCACACTCCATCATTTCACGTCGCCGATCTGGCTGCTCGCCCAAGGCGGCTGGGAGTCGCCCGAGACTCCCTCCCTTTTCGCGCGGTACTGCGCGCGTGTGGTCGAGAAGATGGGCGATTTGATGGACTACGCATGCACCATGAACGAGCCAAACCTGGCATGGCTCTTGGCTGATGTCGGGGCCACGTCGCGCAACGCCTCCGATCGCGCTGAGGACCCCATGTTCCGCAGCGTCGCCAAGGCGTTGGGAGTCGAGCCGGCATCCCTGGCCCAATTCCAGTTCGCAGCCACCGAGCGGGCGTTCGATGTGAAGCTCGCCGCTCACAAGGCTGCCGTTGACGCCGTGCATGCAATCCGTCCCGATCTCCCGGCAGGTTGGACGCTCGTGGGAAGTCCCTTTAAGGCGGCTCCCGGTGGCGAGGAGCGCGCCGCAGCTGCCCGCGAGGAGATTCGCGATCGCTTTTACCGTGCTTCCGCAGGCGATGATTTCGTGGGTATCCAGACGTACTCGCGCTCGTGGTACGGCGCGGATGGCCCGGTTGACCCGCCTGCCGGCGTGGAGCTCACCCAGCGCGATGAGGAGTTTTATCCCGAGGCCATCGAGGAGAGCCTGCGAGCTGCTTGGGACCAGTCGGGCACGCCTCTGTTCGTCACCGAAAACGGCATAGCTTCCGAGGACGACGAGCAGAGAGAGCGCTTTTTGGATCGGGCTGTCGCCGGTGTGGGGCGTTGCGTCCGCGACGGTATCCCGGTCTTGGGATACACCTGCTGGTCCGCGTTTGACAATTTCGAGTGGGTTTTCGGGTATGGCCCGAAGTACGGGATCATCTCCGTCGACCGCGAGACACAACGCCGCACCGTAAAGCCAAGCGCTACACACCTGGGAAGCATAGCGCGCTGTAACGGTGCCTGCGTCGAGATCGGTGATGCCCGATGAAGCGCCTGCTGATACGCGCCGACGACCTTGGCTACTCTCGGGGCGTCAACTACGGCATCGTCGATTCGGTCCGCGGCGGACTCGTCGGGTCAGTCGGGGTCATGACCAACATGGAATCCGTGGACCACGGCCTCGAATTGCTCGACGGGCTCGACGTGTGCCTTGGCCAGCACACGAACATCTGCGTCGGCAGGCCGCTTACCGACCCTGCGCTCATTCCGAGTCTCTGTGGACCGGATGGCATGTTCAAGCCGAGCGGGGCGTATCGGGACGCCATGAAGCGGGGAATCGACTTCGTGGTGCTCGATGAGGTCGTCTTGGAGATCGAGGCTCAGTATCGAAAGTTCGTATCGCTTGTGGATAGAGAACCCTCCTACTTTGAGGGTCATGCGGTGGCGAGCCCGGCGTTTTATAAGGGGTTGGAGATCGTGGCGGAGCGCCACGGACTGCCGCTGTTCCCGATGGGCGCGCCGGGGGAAGCGGTCACGTTCAAGAGCACGCGTGTCGCTGCGTACATGCCCACAGATTTTCGCGCCTATGAGATGGATCCGTTCTCGGCGGTGCGCGGCGCCGTCGAGAATGCGAACGACGACGCGTGCACCCTCATGGTGTTCCATCCGGGTTATATCGATGCCTATCTCATGGACCACTCGAGCATGATGACGGCGCGGGCGCGTGAGGCGTCGATGCTTTGCGATCCCGCAACCCGTGAATGGCTGGTGAGTCAGGACATCGCGTTGGTGACATACGACGATCTGAGCTAAGGAGAAAGGTGGCAAGTATGGCAAACAGGTTTCCCGATGGATTCCTATGGGGTGCGTCGACGAGCGCATTTCAGGTAGAGGGCGCCTGGGGGGAGGGCGGCCGAGGCAAGTCGACGACCGATCGCGGCTTCGGCATCCCCGGAATCACAGATGGCAGCGTGGCGTCCGACCACTACCATCGCTGGAAAGAGGATGTCGACCTCATGGCCGAACTCGGACTCAAGACGTACCGCATGAGCTTCTCGTGGTGTCGCATTATGCCCGGTGCGACTTGCGAGCCGAATCCCGAAGCCCTGGCGTTCTACGACGGTCTGATCGATTACCTTCTGGAAAAGGGCATCGAGCCCTTTGTGACGTTGTATCACTTCGAGTGCCCCCAAGCACTCGTCGACGAGTTCGGCGGATGGTTAGATCGCAGGATGATCGATGCCTTCGCCCGCTACGCAGAGGTCTGCTTTAGGCACTTTAAGGGCCGTGTAAAGCTGTGGGCGACTATCAACGAGCAGCTTATCGCGACGGCGTCGTCGGTGAACACCGGGGATACCGAGACCGACCCCAAGAGACATCAGGGCAATACCTATCAGATGAGTTACCACATGTCTCTCGCAGAGCACCGTGCTTTCGAGCTTTTGCACTCAATCGATCCCGAGGCGAAGATCGGGCCGGTCTGTGCCATCCAGGTGACCTATCCGCTCAGCAGCTCGCCTGCAGATGTGATGGCGGCGCTCAATGCCGAGGAGATGGAGCAGTTCTACATGCTCGACATGAGCGTGCGTGGATCGTATTCCCCGTATGCGGCGAGCTATCTCAAGCGCGAGGGGTTCTATCCCGCGGTCGAGCCCGAGGACGATGCGGTCCTGCACGGGTCGACGCCCGATTTCATCGGCATTAACTATTACTCCAGCAGCTGCGTCAAGGAGCGCACCGAGCCCATCGTATTCGGTGGCTTCCCGCCTTGGGGCGCGGGCGACTTCGTCCTCTGCGACAACCCGAGGCTCGAGAAGACCGAGTGGATGCCCAACGGCCTCGACCCCATCGGGCTGTCGATCGGCATGCGCAAGGTGCATGACCGCTACGGCCTGCCCATGATCATCACCGAGAACGGCATGGCTTTGAGCGAGGAGCCCGATGAGTCCGGCGCGATTCACGACGAGCAGCGTATCGCCTATCTCTCCGCGCATATCGCCCAGGTCGGCGAGCTTATCGAGCAGGGTTATCCCATCTTTGGGTATTGTCCGTGGAGCTTTGTCGATGTGGTCTCCAGTCATCAGGGCTTCGCCAAGCGCTATGGCCTTGTATACGTGGATCGCACCGATGACGACATCAGGACTTGCGACCGGATTCGCAAGGACAGCTTCTATTGGTATCAGAAGGTCATCGCGGGCAATCAGCTGCCCGAATAAACGCAGGTTTTCCGGTTGGCGCGAAGTCGCCGATGGGGGATAGAAAGAAACGGGAAAGGAAGTACCATGGCAGATAACAAGCGTATCGCCGAGGATATCCTCAAGGCGGTGGGCGGCCCGAAGAACGTGACTTCGGCGACCCACTGCATGACGAGGCTCCGCCTTGTGCTCAAGGACGAGTCCAGCATCGACGATGACGAAGTCAAGGCCGTTGACGGCGTGATGGGCATTGTCCACGGCGGTCAGCAGTATCAGATCATCGTGGGGACGAACGTGCCCAGGGTGTACGCGGAGTTCTGCTCACTTGCCAACGTCAACGAGCTCGAGGCGGTTGAGGACGCCGAGGCTGCCGCCGCCGACGTCGAGCTTGTCGGCAAGAAGAAGCTTACGCCCATGCAGATCCTGAAGAACGTCGTCGGTTACATGGCGGGATGCATGACCCCGATGATCCCGGTGCTGCTCACGGGCGGTCTCGCAAATGCGATCAATGCCCTGTGCGGTCCGCAGCTCCTGGGCCTGTACCCCGCGGAGAGCGACATCTACGTGCTCTTCGACTTCATCTACGATGCCGCCCTGTACTTCATGCCTATCCTCGCGGGCGTCAACGCGGCGAAGCAACTTGGCATCAACGGTATGCTCGGCGGATTTATCGGCTGCATCCTCATGTCGCCGGATTTCGCCGCAATCATCGCCGAGGGTAAGGCGTTTACCGTCTTCGGCATCCCCTGCAACACGTCTGCCGCCTATGCCCAGACTGTCCTGCCCATCATGATGTCCGTTCCGCTGTTCGCTGTTGTTTATAAGTTTGTCGGTAAGCACATGCCCGACATGCTCTCAACCGTGTTCACGCCCATTTTGAGCCTCCTTGTCACCTCGCCGTTCATCCTGTGCCTGCTCGCCCCCTTCGGTACGATTGTGGGCAACGCCATCAGCGGCGGCCTTGCCTGGTTCGGTATGAATACCGGATTCTTCGGTGTCGGCGTGATCGCCGCCCTTTGGGAGTTCCTCGTCATGAGCGGTATGCATCTGGCCCTTATGATGCCCATGATGGCCTCGTTCTTCGAGACTGGCGAGATGACCGGTGTCATGCTCGCGGGTAGCTTCGCCACGTGGGCATGCTTCGGCGTCGCCCTCGGTGCGGCTCTTCGACTCAAAGGTAAGGCGGAGCGCGGCAACGCCTTCGGCGCCTTCGTATCCGGTATCTTGGGCGGCGTTACCGAGCCTGTGCTCTATGGCATCTGCCTGTCTCACGTGCGCTGTTTCGGCGCCTTGATGGTCGGTAGCTTTGTCGGCGGTGCGTATGCTGGTATCGCCAATCTCACCCAGTACGTCATCACCTCTGCGAACTTCCTGTCCGTCCTGAGCTATGTGGGCGGCACCAACGCCAATTTCATCCAGGGTATTATCGCGAGCCTCATTTCCCTGGTCGTCGCAGCTGTGTGCACGTATCTCTTCGGCTTTAGCAAGAAGGAACTCGATCAGGCAAACGCCAAATAGCATTGAGCCCTTGCTCCTTTAGAGGGAAACTCCATGATTGATGCAGCCTGAAATAGCCCGCGCCTCGCTCTCTCGAGTGGGGCGCGCGTCTTGCCTTCTATCACGCATGCGTGGCCGACGGCTATCGCGAGGTGGGTTTCCCTTCGGCCCGTCTGCCCATGGAACGTGGGGCCCTGCGCTGCCTCGACGAACGACAGCGTTTTCGGGTGGTTCGCGCCATAGCTGTCGGGAAAGGCTGCCTGCGTGAAGTCGTGCCCTTCGAACGACTTCACGCAGGGGAATTTCGCCTTCCTGAACAGCCTTGCGCGCTTGGATTCCTTCCGGACCGCCATCTCATGCTCGATGAGCTCGCTCGTCCCGGGCAGCTTATTTGGGACGGGGCTTTTTTGACTGGTATGATTGGTGCGACCATTCGAACCGGCTAAAAGAGTTCCGTCCCAATGACTATCGAGAGGATCTGCCATGGAGCGCATCGCCAGCTTTTCCGTTGACCATCTGCTGCTTGAGCCCGGCGTGTATGTGAGCCGCATCGACCGCGATCCGGCGACCGGTGCTGCCGTCACCACGTTTGACCTGCGCCTGACCACGCCCAACAAAGAGCCGGTAATGAACACGGCCGAGTGCCATACCATCGAGCACCTGGGCGCGACGTTTCTTCGTAACCATGCCGAGTGGTCGAGCCGCATTGTCTACTTTGGCCCCATGGGTTGCCGCACGGGCTTTTACCTCGTCGTATTTGGCGAAGTGACGAGCGAGGAGATCCTGCCGCTCGTGCGTGAGCTGTTCGAGTTTGTCGCCGACTTTGAGGGCGATGTCCCCGGTGCCGCTCCCGAGGAGTGCGGCAACTACCTGGACCAGAACCTCCCCATGGCCAACTGGCTTGCGCGCCGTTATCTCGACCGCGACCTGGCCGATATCGACGAGAAGCACCTGCACTATCAGCAGGCGTAAGGGCTTTATCGCCCAAAACGCGCGCATTGGGCGCCTTCGCTTATGCGGGGGCGCCTTTTTGTTGAGTGGTCGGGATGGCGTTCAAAATCGCTTATGTTTGTTCTAGAATGTTCGTACTGTCACATAAACGAACAGGAGTGAACATGCATATCTACTCTGTCAACGATCCCGAGTTCAAATCCTATGGCAGCGTTTGGGATAACGTTTCGTCCGAGCTCACGTCGCCCGTACTCGAGGCGCTCTCTGCCACGCCCATCCCCGAGGGCAGCAAGTACGTAGCGAGCGCGCCGGAGCTCGAGGGCGTCAAGGATGCCGACAAATTGGGCTTTCTCATGTTTGGCGGTCGTCCCTTCCAGCTCGGCTGGTGCAACGGCCACAACACACGCCTCAACTGCCTGGAGTATCACCGCGCCAGCGAGTTTAACCTGGGTGCCCGCGATTTTATCCTGCTCGTGGCGCATCGCTGGGAGATCGAGGACGGCAAGCTCGACACCGCATGTGTCAAGGCGTTCCGCGTGCCGGCGGGTACGGTCATCGAGGTCTTCAACACCACGCTCCACTACACGCCCTGCATGGTCGACGACGGCGGTTTCCAGGTGATGGTCGCGCTTCCCGCCGGCACCAACGGGCCGCGCCCCGAGGCTGCAGCCGACATGCCTGCCGCCGGTGACAGCTACTGCTACTGGAAGGCCGACAAGTGGGTCTTCTGCCACGCCGACAGCCCCAAGGCAGCCGAAGGCGGCTACGTAGGCCTCATCGGCAAAAACCTCGACATCAACGTGGACTAGAATCTTCCGTCTCGATCTGTAACATCTAGCGGGCTAAATCGTTACTACCTGTTACAGATTGAGACATACCGTAGAAGGCCGCCCGAAAATCTCGATTTGTAACACCAAACCCGATTTTGACGGCCTAGCTGTTACAGATCGAGATAAAACGGGCCCAAACCACCACAAAGGTGCCTGTCCCCATTGTGGTGGCTGCCTAGAACTGGCTGCGAAGGTAGTCAGCCATATATGGAACGGCGAAGCGCACGTAGCCGCGGCGAGCCTGTTCGATCACGCCGGCGTCAATAAGGCGCCGGCGATACTTTTGCGCATAGTCGGGCGTGACCGACATTCGCTCGGCAATATCGGAGATGCGCGACGCGCCGTCTTTGTCGTCGGTCATCGCAGCGAGAAACGCGACGTCTTGATCAGATAGCGCGGCAAGCGTCGTTTCACAAACATCATTTTCGAAATCGACCTTGGACGCTTCGATGGCTCCGTCGATTTGCTCTTGTGCTACGCGCTCTCCGACCTTGCAGCGAGTGGCGATGTTATAGCCAATAAGTTGCAGCATATAGGGCGAACCTTGGGTCGCGTGAGCGGCGCGGAGGCGAAGGTCGCTTGGAATATCAAGGCCGAGCTCCTCAAAAGCCCGCTGATAATAGGCGCCGACATCTCCGACTGAAAGCGGATCGAGCGTGACCTTGCGAGCGCGGTTGAGAAATGTCAGCACGCGGTCATTGAGTGTTGCGCAGACGGCTCCCGGAAGGCCCGCCATGACGAGCGCGACGTTGAGTCGTTCGCCGACCAGCTCTTGATAGGCGGTGACGAGCTGCCTAATCTCGGGTGAATTTGCCTGGAGCTCATCGATAAGGATGAGGATGCCATGGCCCTGCTCGGTCAGTTTGCGCGCAAGCTGCGTGAGTTTAAACTGAAAGCTCTTGGTCTCCTGCACGTCTCGTGTGAACTCGAGGCCTGCCGAGAACCCAAAAACACTCAGGCTGCCACCCGTGAATTTGGGAAGACAGCGTTTGTTGACGTAAGGCTCGCCTGCCTCTTGGATTTTCTCAACAATGCGCTCGAGCATATCCTCGGAGGCCACGGTAGGCGTGGCGACAACGAAGCCGAGCTTGCGTGCGCGATCGGCAAGTTCCCACAGAAGAACTGTCTTGCCACTGCCTCGCTGACCAAGCATGAGTATGGCTCGGTCGCGATTGCCCGGTTCCTGCTCAAGGCCGGAGATGAATGTCGAAATTACATTTCCGCGCCCCACCAGATAGGACGGGCGATTTCCAAATGAGGGGGAGAAGATGGTTTCAGTCATGAGTCTCCTTTCCTTTTTTTCCTATTTTTTCCTTTCTTTCCTATTCAGTCAAATGGTCTGTCACCCGAAGGCGGCTAAGTGGGCCTCGTCGGCAAGAACCTTGACATCACCTGCGACTAGGGGCTTCCTGTTTGTCTCGATCTGTAACATCTGACAGGCTAAATCGTCTCTTCCTGTTACAGATTGAGATAAACCGCAGAGGGTGCCCGAAAGATCTCGATCTGTAACACCAGGCCCGGTTTTGGCGGTCTACCTGTTACAGATCAAGACGAACCCCAACCACCACAAAAGCATCTGTTCTCTTGCGATTTGGCGACTTGCGATGGAATGCGAACTGATCCGGTTTTGCAAACTGGAAAACAGTTCGTATTTAACCGTAGCTGAGGCTGTGGACGCCTGCATTGCCCGGTCCGCAATACATTCTGCAGCTGTGAGCGGTAGATTATCGTCCGTGAACGGTTTTTTTTCGATTTAATCACTTCACATAGAATTGAATGTGTGCATACTATTTCTGCACCGCGTTACTCCTCGGGAGGCGCCACGAGCATCATATAGATAACGTCCTGCGGAGAGCGGGGCATGCTGGATGCTAGAAGTGGAGCCAGAGGAGTTTTTCATGCTGATAACCAAGGCCATAAACAATAACGTCGTTCTCGCCGAGGACGAGAACGGGCGTGAGCTCGTGCTGTTTGGCAAGGGCCTTGGCTTTCGCGGCGCCCCTTCCTATATTGAGGACGAGTCCAATATCCAACGCAGCTTTCGCGACGTAAGTCCTGAACTCTATGATGCACTTGCTTCGCTTACCGATGACGTGATTATTATCGCGTCCGGCATTGTGGACATTGCGCGCCAAGAACTCAACTGCAAACTTAACCCCAATCTTATCTTTACCATCGCTGACCACCTTCAGTTCGCGATCGAGCGCGCTCGCAACGACAAAGTGATCCCCAATCCTCTTTCCGAGGAAGTTCGGTTTGTGTATCCCCGTGAGTATGAGGTGGGCCGTCGCGGAGTGCTGCTCGTCAAGGCGATTGATGAGGACGTCGACTTTCCCGACTTTGAGGCAGCGGCAATTGCATTGCATGTCGTGAACGCAGAGAGTCTCGACGAGGGCGGCTCGGAAGCGTTGAGCCGCAATATGAGTCTCGTGGTGAAAAGTGCCGAGGTACTCGAGGCCGTTACCGATATCGTCCAGCGGACCCTCGATATCGAGATCGATCGTTGCTCCTATAGCTACGTTCGCTTCGTTACGCACATGCGTTTTCTTATCGGCCGTCTTATGAAAGGCGAGATCGAGCAGACGCGCAACAGCTCGCTTTTCCGTCAGGCAACCCATGATTTCTCGGACGCGTACATTTGCGCTCGAACCATCGATGAATATCTGCGCACCAAGCACGGATGGAATTGCTCCGACGAGGAAATTCTGTACTTGATGATGCATATCAACCGCCTTTGCCCGGGGCACTAACCGGGCCTGTGATCGCTGTTTTGCCCCAAGGCGCCGGGGCTACAGATATTTTTCAATCGCTGTGAAACAAGGAGGTTTCACCATGGCAAAGGACTACACGCAGCTCGCGTGTTCGATTATTGAGCTGGTCGGCGGTGAGGAGAACGTCATGAGCGTCTCCCATTGCATCACTCGCCTGCGTTTCAGGCTCAAGGACGAGAGCAAGGCCCAGACCGAGAAGCTCAACCAGACCGAGGGCGTTATCTCGGTCATCAAGAGTGGTGGGCAGTATCAGGTCGTTATCGGCAATCACGTCACCGACGTCTATGACGCGATCCCCCGGGTTTCGAATATCGAGCTAGGTGGCGAGGTCGAGGATGAAGGGCAGGGCGGCAGCCTGGTTAATCGCGCGATCAACCTGATCTCGGGCATCTTCATGCCGATGCTTCCCGCCATGAGCGCCGCCGGCTTGCTCAAGGCGTTCGTCATTATGTTTAACACGTTCGGGGTCCTTGATTCGGCGACCACCACCTATCAGATTCTTTACGCCATGGGTGATGCGGTTTTCTATTTCATGCCCATCTTCCTGGCGCGTACGGCTGCGCAGAAGTTCAAGTGCAACGACTGGACTGCGATGGCCATCGCTGCGTTCTTCTGCTACCCGACGCTCACCACGCTCTTTAACGGTGCCGATCCTGTCGACCTGTTCGGTCTGCCGGTTACGCTCATCAGTTACACGTCCTCGGTCCTGCCCATCATCGTTGCCGTGTGGGTGCAGTCTTGGGTTGAGCGTGCGCTCAACAAGGTCACGCCTGACATGCTTAAGGGTCTTATCGTCCCCCTGCTCACCGTCTTCGTTGCGTGCGTTGTCACGATCTTTGTCGTCGGTCCCGTTACCGATATCATCGGCAAGTTGATTGCCAACGCCCTGGTCTCGCTGCTCAATACTGCTCCGCTTGTCGCCGGTTTCCTGCTCGCCGCCCTGCACCCCACCCTCATCATCTTCGGTATGCACTGGGCCTTCATCCCGATCATCGTGAGCAACATCGGTACGCTCGGCTATGACGTAACTCTTCCCATCACGGTGGGCACCAACTTTGCCGTGGGCGCTGCCACGCTGGCCGTCTTCCTTAAGACCAAGGACACCGACCTCAAGGAGCTTGCTGCCGCGAGCGCGGTGTCCGCACTGCTCGCTGGCATCACTGAGCCTGCCATCTACGGCGTCGTGCTCAAGTACAAGCGCCCATTTGTGATTATGGCCCTTTCCTGCGGCGTCTGCGGCGCCATTGCTGCGACGGGTGGCCTGCAGCAGTCGGTTCTCATAACCACGTGCGTTCTCACCATTCCCGCGATCGGCGGCATGGTTGGCTGGCTCGACGTCATCGCGCTTGCGGTTGCTGCTGTAATCACGTTTGTCGCGACGCTTGCCTTTGGCTACAGCGACAAAATGCTGCTCGAGGCCGACAAGTAATCTGCTAACAAATTTGCACCCCAATCCCCTTACTGGCCGGGGGCCCGGCAATGCGTCGGCGCCCCTGGTCCTGCTTGCCGAAGACGACACATCGCTGCCTGGTTGCAAGCCGATGTGTCGTTTTGGTCAAACAGAAAGGACTATTCATGCGAGACGACGAGGTTTTGGGTCTCCTGGGCCAAATGACGCTTAAAGAGAAAATCGGTCAGCTTGTGCAACTCGATGGCGGCTGCTTTGGTACCGATGCCGTGGCGGTGGGTCCGCGTGCCAAATTGGGCGTGACGCAAGAAGACGTTGACGTATGCGGTAGCGTACTTAACGTATTGGGTGCCGAGGAGGTGCATCGGATCCAGGATGCCTATCTCGAGCGCAACCGCCTCAAGATTCCCTTGGTCTTTATGGCTGACGTGATTTATGGCTACCAGACGTGCTATCCGATTCCTTTAGGGCTCGGCGCGACTTGGGATCCCGATTTGATCTGCGAGGACTACAAGCTGATAGCCGAAGAGGCCGTTGCCGACGGATGCATGGTGACGTTTAGCCCACCGGTCGATGTGGTGCGCGACGCCCGTTGGGGTCGCTGTCTCGAGATGCCTGGAGAAGATCCGGTTTTAAGCTCCCGATTTGCCGAAGCCATGGTCGAGGGGTTCAAGGGTGACGGGTCGCCGCGAGGTAGCATCGCCAGTTGCGTTAAGCACTATGCAGGGTACGGCGCTCCCGAGGCCGGCCGCGAATACAACACCGTTGACATGAGCGAATGGCGTCTCCGCAACGAATATCTTCCGCCCTACAAAGCCGCAGTCGATGCCGGTTGCGATTTGGTGATGACAAGCTTCAACACTATTGATGGCATCCCTGCCACTGCAAACAAATGGCTTATGGACGATGTCTTGCGCGGTGAGTGGGGTTTCGACGGACCGATTATCACCGACTATGCTGCCGTCTCCGAGTTAATCGGCCACGGCGTTGCCGCCAATCAGCGCGAGGCCGCCAAGCTGGCCATGGATGCGACGGTCGATATCGATATGAAAACTCCGTGCTACGCGCACGAGCTCGAGGGCCTTGTCGCCGACGGCGAGATCTCCATCGAGCAGATCGATGCCGCCTGCCTGCGCGTGCTGCGCCTTAAAAACAAACTTGGCCTGTTCGAAGATCCTTACCGCACCTGCTCGCCCGAGCGTCGCGATGCCGTGACCTGCTCACCCGAGCGCCTCGAGAGTGCTCGAAAGACCTGTGATGAGGCGCTCGTGCTACTCAAGAACGAGGACGGTATGCTGCCCCTCGCTACCGGCGCCTCGGCGCCGCGCGTGGCGCTCATAGGGCCTTATGCAAACAGCCACGATATCATCGGTATGTGGGCTATCCATGCCGATAAGTCCCGCTCTGTCACCCTGGCCGAGGCATTTGCCGAGGTGCTCGGCGAGGACGGTTTTGTCTGGGCTCAGGGCTGCAACATGCTTGACGATTATTCGGAGCTTGGCGAGTTTGGCAAGATTCCAGCGTTTGGCGTCGCTGCCGACGATTCCGATCCAAAGAAGCTGGAGGCCGAGGCGCTGGAACTTGCCGCTGCATCCGATGTGGTGGTTATGGCGCTCGGGGAGCATATGCTCCAGAGCGGAGAGGGCGGCGCCCGCACGGACATTACGATTCCGATGCCTCAGAAGCGTCTTCTCAAGAAGGTGCGTGCTCTGGGCAAGCCGGTGGTGCTCGTGCTCTTCAACGGGCGCCCGCTTGCCCTGACGGATATCTTGGATGACTGCGATGCAATTCTGGAGGCTTGGTTCCCCGGCACGGCAGGCGGTCGCTCGGTGGCAGACGTGCTATTTGGCAAGGTCAATCCCTCGGGCAGGCTTACCGTGAGCTTCCCGTATAACGTCGGTCAGGAGCCTCTGTATTACGCCCAGTTCTCGACGGGTCGCTGCGCCAAGACGTCGATCCACAGCGGAAGATTCGTCTCGCGCTATATGGATTGCCCCAACGGCGCGCTTTTTCCCTTTGGGTACGGCCTTTCCTATCACAAGGCGCGTTATGAGAACCTGCGCCTTTCGTCTACGCGGATGGTGACGGGCGAGCGTCTGCTCGTTTCGATTGACGTGGAGAACGAATCCGAGGTCGCCGGTGTCGAGACCGTCCAGCTCTACTTCCATGACAAGGTGGGCACGCGTGTGCGCCCCCTGCTCGAGCTGTGCGATTTCAAGCGGGTGCCGCTTTCTGCGCACGAGCGCAAGACTGTCGAGTTCGAGCTCGGCGAGGAACAATTAAGATTCTGGACACCTGAGCATGCTTGGGCGAGTGAGCCCGGTGAGTTTGAGGTGTTTGTCGGGCCCAACAGCGAGGATCTGCTCGGTGCGGAGTTCCAACTTGTCGATTGACGATAGCCGACATCACCTATTTTTCACTTACGTTTGAAAGGATTGGCATGCAGCACGTTGTAACAAATCCTTACTTACCGGGCTGGGAGTATATCCCTGACGGTGAGCCGCATGTGTTCGACGGGCGCGTATATGTGTATGGCAGCCATGACGCCCCCGATGGCACGGCATATTGCCCCGGTGACTATGTCTGCTGGTCGGCTCCTATCGATGACTTGGGGGCATGGACCTTTGAGGGTGTGGTTTGGCGCAAATCGGATGCCCCCGCCAATGCCGATCTTGCTGGATACGGTGCGCCCGATGTATGCAGGGGAGCCGACGGCAAGTACTATCTTTTTTATTTTTGCATGGTAACACCCGATGGCCCGATCATATCGGTTGCCGTGTGCGACGATCCGGCGGGCCGTTATCGCTATCTCGGACCCGTGTGCACGCCCGATGGTAAGCGGTTTACGGCGGCATCGGGATACGGTCTTCCGTTCGATCCAGCGGTGCTTGCGTGCAAAGACGGCGGATGCTGGCTCTATTACGGCTTTGGTGCCAAGAAGTCCGGTGGGCGTCTGCCCTCTGCGGCGACCGAGGGCAGTTTTGTGGTGCGCCTTTCGGATGATATGCGTTCGATGGCAGGTGCCCCTGTGCGCCTGGCGCCGGGGTATCTGCAGGCGAATGGGACGGGCTTCGAGGGACATGCGTTCTTTGAGGCATCGAGCATCCGTGAACTCGATGGGCGCTATTACTTTGTGTATTCCAGCGAGGTGGGCCATGAGCTCTGCTGGGCAACGATGCCCGCCCCCGATGGCCCCGTGACGTACGGCGGCGTGCTTGTCTCCAACGGCGACGTGGGCTTGCCTGGTCATGAGACCGAGGACAAGGCCGTTATGGACCTTGGCAACAACCATGGAGGCATGGCGCGCATCGCGGGGCGCGATTACATCTTCTATCACCGTCACACCCACGGTGCCCAACATGCGCGGCAAGGCTGCGCGGAGCCGCTGCTTATTTCAGCCGACGGGTCAATCGAGCAGATTGAAATCACGAGCTGCGGACTTAACGGGGCGGCGCTGCCCTGTGGTCGCGTTTACCCTGCAAGCATTTGTTGCCATCTAGTCGGTCCCCATGGCGCGGTTCACTATCGGGGGGATCTCGAGATCGCGTCCGATCACCCCGTCATCGATCAAGAGATCGACGCGGGCTGCGTGACTTCTGCTCGGACATATGTTGCGAACCTCTGCCGTGGGGCATCGGTTGGATACAAGTACTTAGCCTTTACGGGAACGGAGCATGCGTTGCGCTGCGAGGTGCGCGGCACGCTGTGCGGTGCGGTCGAGGTGCGCGTAGATGCGCCCGGCGGGCCGGTTGTCGGCCGCATCTCATGCGAGCCGAGCGTTGACTGGCATGAGGTCGCTGCTCCCATCGAGATGCCCGCCGGCGATCATGCTGCGTATCTTTCGATCGAGGGCGAGGGCTCCCTCGATCTCTCGACACTCTGTTTTAAATGATGAGTTCGGTG
>ERZ791903.1970-NODE-1970-length-16897-cov-9.850968_pt1 | contig 16897 bp, 9 predicted proteins | sample MGYA00510148_ERZ791903 | MGnify/ENA primary metagenome ERZ791903 (study PRJEB30046, sample SAMN00792080) | human gut metagenome | study: EMG produced TPA metagenomics assembly of the A metagenome-wide association study of gut microbiota in type 2...
GGAAGTATTCAGAACATTGTAACGGATACGCAGAAAACAGCGAAGAAGATGATCGAATATCTGAAGAAGAATCGTTATGGAAGAGTTACGTTTTTGCCGCTGGATGCAGTGAAGGGAAAAGAATTTGCAAGGAAAGAAATTCTTTTAGAACCAGGGGTGATCGGGGCAGCCAACCAACTTGTGATCTATGATGAAGTATATAAGGATTTATTTGCATCACTGCTTGGACAGATTCTTGTTGTAAAAGATATGGATGCAGGAATTAAAATTGCAAATAAATATCATCACAGTGTAAGGATCGTAACGCTTGATGGGGATTCCTTAAACCGAGGCGGTGCAATGTCTGGAGGTGCTTTTAAGAATAAGAGTAATCTGCTTGGAAGATCCAGAGAAGTTGAAGAATTAAAGAAGAAGCTGGATCGATGGACGAAAGCAATCACAGAAGATGAAGAAAAATATCATGAAAATGAAAAAAAACTCAAAGAATATCAGCAAAATATGATAGACTTAGAGAAAGAGATGCAAGAAATCTCTTTGGAATTAAATACACAGCAGATGTCACAATCTGCGATCAAGCGAAGAAAAGAAGAGCTTGATAATAGGCACGAACAGTTAAGTATACAGAGACAACAACTGGAAGAAGAATTAAGGAATGCGGAAGATGATGCTGACAGACTGCAAGATGAACAGGTAGATCTTGAAAGTGCAAATGAGCAGGATGAAGAAAGGATCAAGGAGATCAGTGAGATACTTGAACATCTTAGAAAACATGCCGAACAGCATGCAATGGAAGTTTCCAAGGTTCATATGCAGTTAAGCAAAGAATCACAGAAGTTAGAATTTCAGGAGAATAATCAGGAGCGAGTAAGATCTGAGATCGAACATCTATCAGAAGAGGTTCAAGAAAATCAGAAAGATACTGGAAGTATCAATGAGAATGTAAAAGCATTAAAACAGCAGATCGAACATTTAAAAGAATCATGCGAAGTAATTGAACGAAAGATCATAGAAGATCAGAACAGGCATCAGAAGATGCAGGAAGAAGTGAAGGAGAAAGAAGTCCTTTATAAGGATATCCTTAAAGAACGCGAAGAGATGCTTGAACGTATCAGTGGATATGACAAAGAAATGTACCGTCTGGAGAGTCAGAGAGAGAATCGAAAAGGAAAGAAAAAAGAACTTTTGGATTATATGTGGGAGAATTACGAGATCACATATCATCAGGCAAAACAGAGGATCGATCTGGATGAGACGCAGAGCCTTACAAAGGTTAAGGAAACAATCTCTGAGTTAAAAAATAAGATCAAGAACCTTGGACCAGTTAATATCAATGCAGTCGAAGATTATAAAGAAGTTTCCGAACGTTACGAATTTATGCAGAAACAGCATGAAGATATCGTGACAGCAGAAGCACATCTGACAGGTTTGATGGAAGAACTGGAAGATGCGATGCGCCGTCAGTTTAATGCAAAGTTTAAAGACATCAAACGAGTATTTCAGGAAGTATTCGTGGAATTATTTGGTGGTGGAGAAGCAAGATTGGAACTTACAGATGATGATGTATTAGAATCTGGAATCAGGATCATTGCACAGCCTCCAGGAAAGAAACTTCAGAATATGATGCAGTTATCAGGTGGAGAGAAAGCTTTAACAGCGATTTCATTATTATTTGCGATCCAGAATTTAAAACCATCTCCGTTTTGTCTCCTGGATGAGATTGAAGCGGCATTGGATGATTCAAATGTCACAAGATTTGCAAAGTATCTGCATAAACTTACAAAGGATACACAGTTTATCGTGATCACACATCGAAGAGGAACGATGATGGCAGCAGATGTTTTATATGGGATCACGATGCAGGAAAAAGGTATTTCAACTCAGGTTTCTGTAAATTTGATCGAGAATGATTTAGATGAATAAAAGGAGAATGGCTATGTCAGAGAAAAAAGGATTTTTTAAAAGACTTGCACAGGGATTAAGTAAAACAAGAGATAATATTGCCTCAAGTTTTGACTCTATTTTCAGCGGATTTTCTGGAATAGATGAGGATTTTTATGAAGAGCTGGAAGAGATTTTGATCATGAGTGATATGGGAATTGATACAACAATGAATATCATTGAAGATCTGAAGAAAAAAGTAAAAGAAAATAAGATCAAAGAGCCGGAAGAATGCCGACAGCTTTTGATTGATTCTATTAAGGATCAGATGAGACTGGAAGATAGTGCTTATGATTTTATTGATAAAAAGAGTGTCGTTCTTGTCATTGGAGTAAATGGTGTAGGGAAAACAACATCTGTTGGAAAACTTGCAGCATCACTAAAAGGACAAGGAAAAAAAGTATTACTGGCAGCTGCGGATACATTCCGTGCTGGAGCGATCGAACAGCTCAAAGAATGGTCAAATCGTGCTGGGGTTGATATCATTAGTCAAGCAGAGGGTGCAGATCCTGCGGCTGTTGTATATGATGCGGTAGCAGCAGCAAAAGCAAGAGATGTCGATGTGTTGTTATGTGATACAGCAGGACGACTTCATAATAAGAAGAATCTGATGAATGAGTTAAGCAAGATTAATCGTATCATCCAAAAAGAATACAGTGAAGCTTATTTAGAGACACTGATCGTCTTAGATGGAACAACTGGACAAAATGCCATGGCACAGGCAAAACAGTTTAAAGAAGCAACAGACATTTCAGGAATTATTTTGACGAAATTAGATGGAACAGCAAAAGGCGGAATCGCGATCGCAATCCAGTCAGAACTTGGAATTCCAGTAAAATACATTGGTATTGGGGAACAGGTTGATGATCTTCAGAGATTTGATCCAGATATGTTTGTCAATGCATTATTCGAAAAAGGAGAAGAAAATTAAAATGTTAGAACTAAAAGATTTTGAAGCTGCATATAATAAAGTGCAGGAGGTTGTCCTTCCTACCAAGCTGATCAAAAGTGATTATTTTTCAGATCAGACAGGAAACGATGTTTATCTAAAACCTGAGAACATGCAGTTGACTGGAGCTTACAAGATCCGTGGTGCATATTACAAGATCAGTACATTATCTGAAGAAGAAAAAGCAAAAGGATTGATCACAGCATCTGCTGGAAACCATGCACAGGGTGTTGCATTGGCAGCAGCAAGACAGGGAGTCAAAGCAACGATCGTTATGCCAACAACCACTCCACTGTTAAAGGTTAACAGAACAAAAGATCTTGGAGCAGAAGTGATCCTTCATGGAGATGTTTATGATGAAGCATGTGCACACGCATTAGACCTTGCAGCAGAACATGGATATACATTTGTTCATCCATTTGATGACCCAACGGTTGCAACAGGGCAGGGAACGATCGCAATGGATATCTTTAAAGAACTTCCAACCGTAGATTACATCCTTGTACCAATCGGTGGAGGCGGACTTGCAACAGGTGTTTCAACACTTGCCAAACTGTTAAATCCAAAGATTAAAGTGATCGGTGTAGAACCAGCAGGAGCAGCATGTATGAAAGCTTCATTAGAAGCAGGAAAAGTAGTGTCATGTGATCATGTCAGCACGATCGCAGATGGTACAGCAGTACAGACACCAGGAAAGATCATTTTTCCATATATTCAGGAAAACCTTGATGATATCATCACAGTAGAAGATGAAGAACTGATCCCATGTTTCTTAGACTTGTTAGAAAATCACAAGATGTTAGCAGAAAACTCTGGATTACTAACAATTGCAGCATTAAAACATCTGGATGTTAAGAATAAGAAAGTAGTTTCTATCATCAGTGGTGGAAATATGGATGTCATTACGATCGCATCTTTAGTACAGCATGGATTGATCATGAGAGATCGAATCTTTACGGTATCTGTATTCCTTCCAGACAAACCAGGAGAGTTAAATAAAGTTTCTGATGTGATCGCAGATGCACAGGGAAATATTATCAAACTAGAGCATAACCAGTTCGTAAGTATCAACAGAAATAGTGCGGTAGAACTTACGATCACAATGGAAGCATTCGGTACAGAACATAAAAATAAGATCATTAAATCCTTGAAAAAAGCAGGATATGATCCTAAAATGAGAAATTCTACATCTGTATATTAAATTGCTTGGATGAATTTCACAATATGGATATAAATAGTGCATTAAATATTGTACAATTTGTTGAAATATATGAAAAGATTTGGTATAATAAAGTTAGTGAAACAAACACTTTTTGAACAGCAGATAAACAACCAGAAAGTGGACTAGAAACGAAAGATATTTACAGTACATTGTTCTTTGAATATGAAAATATCTTGTAAGATGACAACGTGTCACATTTTTATTATACCTATAGAAATTAAAGATATGACTATAAAAGCGTAAATAAGCCATTTGCAAGAAGATTGTTCGTGGTTGTTTACGCTTTTTTATTTTATTAGACTTTTTAGTTTCACAAAGAAGTCTTATAAGATAAGATTTTCTGTAAGTGTGGGATTCAATCACAAGAATTCTTTGTTTTGAAGTTTTAAGGAGGAGTTATACTATGAATGAAACTATCAATCGTGAGGATTTGTATTTGTTTCAGACGGGAAAGGCAAGGCAGGCATACCTGACATTTGGATGCCATTATCAGAAGAAGACAAAGACTCACAGATTTACTGTTTGGGCTCCAAATGCAAAGTCAGTCAGTGTCGTAGGTGATTTCAATTTCTGGAATCCTCTTGCGCATCCGATGAAAGGTGACAAAGACGGGATCTATACGATCGAGATTGAAGGACTGAAGAAAGGTGATCTGTATAAATATCATGTAGAAGGCTATGATGGAATCTGCAGATATAAGAGTGATCCTTTTGCATTTTATGCAGAATGCAGACCAGATACAGCTTCGAAAGTCTGGGATTTCGATGATTTTAAATGGTCTGATAAACGTTTTATCAATCAGAGGAAGAAACGCCAGGCATTAGATCAGCCAATGTCTATCTATGAGCTGCATCTTGGAACATGGAGAATGCCGCAGGAAGAAGAGAGAGAATTTTATAATTATCGTGAGATTGCGGACATGCTGATTCCTTATCTTGGAGAGATGGGATATACACATGTTGAACTGATGCCGATCACAGAATATCCATATGATCTTTCTTGGGGATATCAGGTAACAGGATATTACGGTGTAACATCAAGATATGGAACACCAGAAGATTTCAATTATATGATCAATGAGTTACATAAAGCAGGGATCAGTGTCATCCTTGACTGGGTCCCAGCACATTTTCCAAGAGATGAACATGGACTGGCAATGTTTGATGGAACGCATATTTATGATCATGAGGATCCAAGGAAGGGAAGCCAGCCTGACTGGGGAACTTTATTATTTAACTATGGGAAACCAGAAGTACAGAGCTTCTTGATCTCAAGTGCGATGTTCTTTGCAGATGTTTATCATATCGATGGAATTCGTATTGATGCTGTATCTGCAATGCTATATCTTGACTTTGGGAAACAGGAAGGAGAATATGTGCCGAATGAAGATGGAACCAATATCAACTATGAAGCAGTTGATTTCCTTCGCAATCTAAACGAAGCACTTCGTACAACACATGAGGGATTCTTGACGATCGCAGAAGAATCAACAGCATATCCAAAGGTAACAAGTGATGTTGATGATCCGGAAGGACTAGGATTTGTTTACAAGTGGAATATGGGATATATGCATGATACTCTTTACTATATGGAACTTGATCCATTGTATCGTAAGGATAATCATGGAGCGATCATTTTCTCTATGGATTATGCTTACAGTGAGAATTACATTCTTCCATATTCACATGATGAGGTTGTTCATGGCAAAGGTTCTATGATCAATAAGATGTATGGTGCATATGATGAGAAGTTTGCTTCACTGCGAACATTATATGGATTTACCATGGCACATCCAGGAAAGAAATTATTATTTATGGGTGGAGAATTCGCCCAATTTGTAGAATGGAGAGACAAAGAACAGCTTGATTGGTTCTTGATCGATCAGTATGAGATGCATGATTCTTTCCACAAATATGTAGCTAAACTAAATGAGATTTACAAATCTGAACCGGCATTATATGAATTAGATCAGGATCCAGCAGGATTTGAATGGTGCTTGCAACGTGATGCAGACCACAGTGTTGTAGCATTTATACGAAAGAATAAGAAGGGCAGAGGAAGAAAACAACAACAGATTCTTTGTGTCTGCAATTTTACACCGATGGAATGGGATAAATACAAGGTACCATTACCAAAGAAATCAAAACTTACGAAGATCTTAGACAGCAGTGAGCTTGATTTTGGTGGAGATGGAGATGTTTCCGAATCTAAAGTTTCAACGAAGAGGGTGAAAGTACCATCTGAAGGAAAGAAAGCTGTTTACCAACAGGCAGCAGAAATTTCCTTAAAACCATTAAGTGTTGTTTACTATAAGATCGAGGAAGTGGAGACGAAATCACGAAAGAGTGTAGCAAAGAAAGCAGAGCCGGCAAAGAAAGCCACTGCAAAGAAAGCAGAGCCAGCAAAGAAGGCAGCACAGGAGAAGAAAACAGAAGCTGTGAAGAAAACAGTAGAGAAAAAGCCGGAAGTTACAAAGAAAGTAACAAAAGAAGAGGCGCCGGAGACTAAGAAAGACACTCCCAAAAAAGAAGATATAAAGGTAACAAAGCAAACAACAGAGAAAGAAGAGGAACAGCCAAAAAAAAGAACAAGCAAGACAAGAAGAACAAAAAAGAATAATGATCAAGGTGTAAAATAAAGGAGGACAAAGAGCTATGATTAACAAAAAAGAAATCGTTGCGATGCTGCTTGCAGGGGGACAAGGAAGCAGATTGTTCGCATTAACTCAGAAGAAAGCAAAACCAGCCGTATCCTATGGTGGAAAATATAAGATCATTGACTTCCCACTGTCAAACTGTACAAACTCAGGAATTGACACAGTCGGAGTTTTAACACAGTATGAACCACTGGAGTTAAATGCATATATTGGTACTGGAGGATTCTGGGATCTTGACAGCTTAAACGGAGGTGCTTATGTTTTACCTCCATATATGAAGGGAGAAACAGGTAACTGGTACCGTGGAACGGCAGATGCGATTTATCAGAACATCAATTTCATTGATAATTTTGATCCAGATCATATCATTGTATTATCTGGTGACCAGATCTGTACCATGGATTATGACAAGATGCTTCAGTATCATAAAGAGAAAGGTGCAGATTGTACGATCTCAGTTCTGAATGTAACTTATGAAGAAGCAAAACGTTTTGGAATCATGAATACAGATGAAGATGAACGTATTTATGAATTCGAAGAAAAACCAGCAGAACCAAAGAGTACAAAAGCTTCTATGGGTATCTATATCTTTAAATGGAAACTGATCCGTCAGTATCTGATCGATGATGGAAATGATCCAGAGTCAGAACACGATTTTGGTAAGAACATTATTCCAAGAATGTTAGAAGATGGAAGAAAGATGTATGCTTACTCATTTGATGGATACTGGAGAGATGTAGGAACGATCGACAGTTTATGGGAAGCTAATATGGAACTTCTGGATGAAAATCCTCAGATTGACTTAAATGATGATAAGATGAGAATCTACACAAGAAACTTCTCATTACCTCCTCATTATATAGCACCAGGTGCATCTGTTAAGAATTCTATTCTTGCCGATGGATGTGTTATTGAAGGTGAAGTAGAGAACTGTGTCATCCATTCTGGTGTTAAGATCGGAAAAGGCAGTGTAGTTAAGAACAGTGTGATCATGAAAGATACTGTTGTAAGAACAGACTGTCAGATCGACAAAGCACTGATCGATGAAGAAGTAGTCATCGAGCAGGGATGCAAGGTTGGAGAAGGAAATAATGTAACTGTAATCGGATATCATTGTGTTGCATTAGAGAATGCGACTGTTGAAGACGGAGCAATGATCTACCCAGATACCATCTTACACTAGGAGGATTGAAGATATGGATAAACAGATGTTAGGTATTATCAATGCAGGAGAAGAAAATAGAAAATTAAAAGACCTTGTACGCTCCAGAAGTTTATCAGCACTTCCGGTTGGTGGACGTTATCGTACAGTTGACTTTATGTTAAGTAACATGGTAAATGCAGGGATTAAGAATGTAGGATTATTAACAAGAAGAAATTACGATTCACTGTTGAGCCATGTGAATTCAGGAAAATACTGGGGATTAAACAAAAAACGTGGAGGATTATATATCTTCCCACCATATATTAATGATGCATCTCCATCCGGAGAATACGCAAGTGTTATGGATGGACTTCGTGGAACACTTGGATTTTTAAAGAAAGCAAAAGAAAAATATGTATTATTAGGACGTTCTTATGTGATCTGTAATGCAGATTTTCAGGATATGTTAGATAAACATATCAAATCTGGAGCAGATATCACACTGATGTATTTTGATAATAGTGATGATTCAACGAACTGCGATTATGATGGAGTTTATTTAAAAACAGATGAAGACGATAAAGTTCTTGATATGTGCTATTCTGAAGGAAAACATCGTTCAAATAAGAAGAGCATGGATGCTTATATCATGAAGACAACATTATTGATCGATTTTATTGAGACAGCGATCGCACATAATAAGAAACACTTTTTCTTTGATGTTATCGTTCCAAACTTCGATCGTCTTGTAATTCAGGGATATGAATATAAAGGATATGTAGGATGTATTACATCTTTAGAAGCATATTACAATGTAAATATGGATATGTTAAAACCAGATGTTTACAAAGAATTATTCTTGGGTAATAGAAGAATTTACACAAAATCTGCCGATGGAGCACCAGCAAAATACGGACCAAATGCGAAAGTCAGCAACAGCCTGATCAGTAGTGGATGTGAGATTGATGGTGAAGTTGAAAACTCTGTCATCTTCCGTGGATCACAGATTGCAGAGGGAGCTGTGATCAAGAATTCTGTTGTTATGGCAGAAGGATTTATCGCACCACAGGCAGAGATCAACCATACAATTTTAGACCGACACGTAAAAGTTTATTCAAATGCACACTTATCAGGATCATCAAACCATCCAGTATTTATTCCGAAAGGAGCAAGTGTTAATGAGTAATAACAATTCACTGAAAGTGCTGCTTGCAGGGGCAGAGTGTGCACCATTTGTGAAGCTTGGAGGGTTAGCGGATGTTATGGGAACCCTTCCAAAGGAATTGAATCAGATCGGTGCGGATGCCCGTGTGATCATGCCGTTTCATAGTCAGATGAAAGGGAAATATGGCGCACAGACAAGACATCTGGCAGATTTCAACATCAATTTTAGTGGTGGGGAAACATATGTAGGTGTAGAAGAACTGGTTTATAATGAAGTTACATATTATCTGATCGATAATGAAGGATTTTTTGGTGATGCGGTATATCGTGGTGGACTTGCAGAAGGAGAGCAGTATGCTTTCTTCTGCCGTGCCGTGATCGAAGCAGCAAGCCGTATTGGATTTATTCCAGACGTCATCCATTGCAATGACTGGCAGACAGGTCTGATCCCTATCTTACTCCGCACACAGTACGGACATTGGGATATTGGACATGCAAAGACGATCTTTACGATCCATAATATGATGTATCAAGGAGAATTTGGTTTCGATCAGTTTGAACATTGGTTAGGAATCGATCCAAAGTATGACACACCAGAATTTATGCATAACTATGAATGTGCAAGTTTCATGAAAGCAGCACTTGTGTTTGCAGATCGTTTAAGCACAGTAAGTCCAACTTATGCACAGGAGATTCGTGATCCAGCATTTGCATACCGTCAGGAAGGTATCTTAAATGCGAGAGCAGGAGATACATGGGGAATCTTAAATGGAATGAATCAGGAAGAATTTAATCCAGAGACAGATCCATTGATTCCATATCATTTTAACAAAGATGATCTTTCTGGAAAGAAGAAAGATAAACAGGAACTGATCAAGGCTCTTGGATTATCGATCACACCAGGAGTTCCGATCATCGGTATGGTTACAAGATTAACAGAGCAGAAAGGTCTGGATCTTGTGAAATACATGTTGGATGAGATCATGTGTACAGAGAATGTCGCATTTGTCATTCTTGGAACGGGTGATTATGAATATGAGGAATTTTTCCGTTACATGGAAGAAAAATACAAAGGAAGAGTATGCTCATATATCGCATATGATAATGCAGTTGCACACCAGATTTATGCAGGAAGTGATCTCTTCTTAATGCCATCCAAATTTGAACCATGTGGAATCTCTCAGATGATCGCACTTCGTTATGGAACACTTCCAATCGTACGTGAGACAGGTGGACTTCGTGATACAGTACAAAGTTACAATGAATACGAGGACACAGGAAATGGATTCTCATTTGCAAACTACAATGCACATGAGATGCTGGGAGCAATCCGTTATGCATTACAGACATTGCAGAGTCCAAAGAGAAAACATGGATTGATCCGAAGAGCGATGGAATCCGATAACAGTTTTGCAAAATCTGCAAAGATTTATCTTGATATGTATAATAGTGTATTATAAATTCAAAAGAAGAATGGGCATCTTATTTTAAGATGCCCATTCTTCATAAAGACAAAAAATGAGATAAATTTACAGGTCAAAGATAAAGACTAGAAAGGAGGCTTAGATCACAATGGACTATATGGACAGCAATAAGATCGGACAACGGATCGAGAATAAATTAATTCATGCACTTGGAAGAACGATCAGTGAGGCAACAAATGATGAGATCTATAAGGCAGCAGCGGAGTGTATCAGGGATGATATCATGATATCCTGGGCAGACAGCAGAAAAAGGGTACAAGAGCAGGGAGTTAAGAAACTTTACTATATGTCAGCCGAATTTTTGATGGGAAGGGCATTTTCTAATAATCTGATCAGTCAAGGATTATATGAGGCATATCGGGAAGCATTCTGGGAGATGGGACTTGATTTTGATAAGATCACGGATGAAGAAAATGATGCAGGACTTGGAAATGGAGGACTAGGACGACTGGCAGCATGTTTTTTGGATTCACTTTCTACGATGGAACTTCCAGTACTCGGATGTGGGATCCGATATGAATATGGAATGTTTCGTCAGAAAATTGTAGATGGAACGCAGATTGAGATGGAAGATGACTGGTTAAGAGATGGAAATGTTTGGGAGATCGAGCGCCCGGAATTAAGTGTGGAAGTACATTTTAATGGAACGATTCAGGAAAACTGGACAGAGAATGGATTAAAGATTGAACATAAAGATTATAATACCGTCATTGCAGTCCCATATGATGTACCGATCATTGGATACAAGACTAAGACGCCAGCAACTCTTCGTCTGTGGAGTGCCAGAAGCAAGCGGCGGTTCGATTTTCATTCGTTTAATGAAGGAATCTATGATAAAGCGATGGCAGACCAGACATTTGCAGAAGCAATCTCGAAAGTCTTATATCCGTCAGATGATCATATGCAGGGTAAAATGCTGCGTTTAAAACAGTTTTATTTTCTGGCATCTGCAACGATGCAGTCGATGATCAAGAGACATAAAGCAGTATTTGATGATCTGAACTCCTTGCCAGAACATGTTGTCATTCAGATCAATGAGACACATCCGGCATTGGCGATGCCAGAACTTATGAGGATTCTAATGGATGAAGAAGATTTTGGATGGGATGAGGCCTACGGTATGGTCAAGAAGATATTTCATTATACGAATCATACAATTATGTCAGAAGCAATGGAATGTTGGGATGAGAATATGTTTCGTTTACTGCTTCCAAGAATCTATCAGATCATTTGTGCGATCAATGAGAAATACTGTCAGAAACTTTCCGTATATTACAGCAAGGAAGAAGAAAAGATCGCACAGATGGCAGTGATCGGAAACAATGAGATCCGCATGGCAAACCTATGCGTAGCTCTTTGCCGCAGGATCAATGGTGTTTCAAATCTTCACGCTGATATTTTAAAAACGAGGATTTTTAAAGGATCTTATCAGATCTTTCCACAAAAATATCTTGCGATCACAAATGGGATCACACACAGACGCTGGTTAGCACTGGCCAATCAGGGGCTATATCATCTGGTAAGAGAGTATGTGAAAGGGGATATTTTAAAGGATTACCGTCTGTTTGAACAGATCCTTCCATATAAAGATGACAAAGAATTCTGTAAAAAATACGAGAAGGTCAAACGAAATAATAAGATCCGTTTTGCAAAGTATATCAAAGAAAAGCAAGGGATCGAAGTGAACCCAGAATCTATTTTTGATGTTCATTGCAAACGTTTGCATGAGTATAAACGACAGCTGTTAAAATGTCTGCATATCATTTATATATATCAGAAGATCAAAAAAGATCCAGCATGTATTACAACACCGATCACATTTATTTTTGCGGCGAAAGCAGCACCGGGATATGCCAGGGCAAAAGAGATCATAAGGCTGATCCATTCCATTCAGGAAATGGTGAATAAAGATCCAGATATGGACGGAAAAATTCAGGTAGTTTTCGTAGAAAATTATTGTGTATCGGTTGCGGAGATACTGATTCCGGCAGCAGATATCAGTGAGCAGATTTCTACCGCAGGAATGGAAGCATCTGGAACAGGAAATATGAAATTTATGATGAATGGTGCATTGACGATCGGCACTATGGATGGAGCCAATATAGAGATCGCAGAGCGTGTAGGTCAGGAGAATATCTTTATCTTCGGGGACAGCGCTGAGGGTAATTACAATAAAAAAATGTACCATACATACAATCCAGGGATTATTTTCGAGAATCATCCAGGAATCCGTGATGTATGTAATTGTCTGATCGAAGGAAATCTGTTACGATACGGAAACAGAAAATATTCAGAGATTTACCAGAATCTTTTATTTGGGGAATATGGAGAGGCAGATCCATACTACATACTTGCAGATTTTCCGTCTTATATTGAAACATATGAAAAAGTATATCATTTGTATGTCGATCATAAGGATGAATGGATTAATAAAGCAATTGTTAATACAGCAAAATCCGGATATTTTTCATCAGACCGAACGATTGAACAATATAATGAAAAAATCTGGAATCTGAAACCAGTAAAATAAGAGTTACAAAAAAGATGAGATTAAATTATGATTCATAACGCGTCAGTAGAAAAATACAGAACTCCCGTAGGTGCAGTCACATGTGGAAGCGAGATGATGATCCGCCTGTATGATGTAGGGCAGGAAGTCAATAAGGCAGAGATCATCATGTATTCTGAAAGTTTTCACCGGGAGTATGAGATGAAACGAAAAAAAGACTGCATGGAAGAACACATAAAGATGACCAGTGAAGCAGGTGTTGTCTGGTATTATTTCAGAATCTGGGAACATGGGAAATGTTATTTTTATGGAGCCAGACATGGGAAGACACAAGGAGAAGGAATGATCGTTGATGACAACCCGGATAGTTTTCAGATCACCGTATATGAAGAAAATTTTGATACCCCAAGGTGGATGTCAAAAGGAATCATGTATCAGATTTTCCCAGATCGTTTCTGCCAGGGAAACAAAGAAAATATGAAACACGGGAAAGCATATCATGAAAATATGGGAAGAACGGTCTATCTGCATGATGACTGGGAAGAACAGCCAGTATTTGGACCACTTCCAGGAAAAGAATTTTATGATCCATGTGATTATTTTGGTGGAGATATTGAGGGAATCATATCCAAACTTGATGATCTGAAACGATTGGGGATCAGTTGTATTTATCTGAATCCGATCGGAGAAGCAGCATCAAACCACCGCTATAATACATCAGATTATAAGAAAGTCGATCCATTCCTTGGAAATAACGAAGATTTTAAGCGGCTATGCCAGCTTGCAAAAGAACGCAGGATTCATGTGATCTTGGATGGGGTATATTCCCACACTGGGGATGATAGTGTCTATTTTAACAAAAAGGGAAATTACGAAGAACCAGGGGCATATCAAGGGGAAGAGTCAAAGTACTATGATTGGTATGACTTTAACGAAGATGGAACTTATAAGAGCTGGTGGGGGTTTGAAACACTGCCGGAAGTCAATGAATTAAATGAAAAGTTTGTTGATTACATTATCACAGGAGAAGATTCGGTGATCAAGCATTGGTTAAAACTTGGAGCATCAGGATTCCGTCTGGATGTTGCAGACGAACTTCCAGATGAATTTATCTTTAAATTGCGAAGTGAATTAAAGAAGAAATTCAAGAATTATACACTGATCGGTGAGGTATGGGAAGATGTCACAACCAAAGAAAGTTACGGAACGAAACGTAAATATGCTTTGGGTAAAGGCTTAGACAGCGCAATGAACTATCCGCTGAAAGTCAACGTTACAGATTATTTACTCGGTAATCAAAGTGCCAAAGATATGAAGACATTCTTGATATCCCAGCAGTGTAATTATCCAAAACCATTGTATTATGCACTGATGAACCTGTTATCTTCTCATGATATTCCAAGAATTCGGACAACACTTGCAACTGGAATGAATGAGAATCTGCCATCGAGAGAGCAGCAGGCAGAATATGTTATAACATCAAAGATGGATCAGAAAGGAAAAGCACTCACAAGACTTGCAATGGCAGTTCAGTTCTTTGTCCCAGGAATGCCATGCATTTATTATGGAGACGAATATGGAATGCATGGACTGATGGACCCATTTAACCGAGGAGCATTTTTTGAAAATGACAAAGAAACCTATCAGGAAGTTTTGAGACTGACTAGCCTTAGAAACCGTGAAAAAGTCTTACAGACAGGATATGCATTATACATGGCACCGACTGAAAATGTCCTTGCGATCTTAAGATTTATCAGTGAGAAAAAAGATGTCTTTGGAGAAGCAAGTGAGAACAAAGCAATATTACTTCTCGTCAATCCGACGATGAAAAAAGAAGAGATCAATCTAGATCTCAACAAGGTCAAAGAAGGTGTAAATGAGAATGCATTACAGGCGCTGTTAAAGAACTTGAGCAACGCTGTGATCAAGGCAAATGTAGCACCTATAGATTATAAAGTGATAGAGTTATAAAAGCAAAAAAGAAAAAGGATCTGCAGATCAAAGATACATAAAGTATCAAAAGGGTTTGCAGATCCTTTTCTTATATTCTAGGTTCAACTCAAATTTAATTCTTAGCAGTGAGGGCTTCACTCTCAGCAGCAAGTATTTCATCTTCATCTTCATCACTCATGGAATAAGCAATATTCACACTATGATCAGCAATACGCTCTAATTCAGAAAGCATATCGGAGAACAATAAACCAGCTCTTGGCTCACATTCGCCTTTGGCAAGACGTTTGATATGGTGTTTTTGATATCTGCGTTCCATTTTGTCAATCGAAGCTTCCAGAATTGCAATCTCAGCAAGCTTTTCTTCAGGTTTGTTGACACCATCTTGTTCCATGAAACATTCCAGGGAAAGTTTTAACAGTTTGGAAACAGCAGTGTACATCTTTTTGATCTCTTCTTTTGCATCTCCAGTAAGTCCAGTGTTATGTTTGATCTCTGTTTTTGTAAAATCAGCAAAATTTTCTGCGTGATCACCGATACGTTCGATATCATTAACAACATAAAACATGGAACCCAAGATCTTCTGATCGGCTAAAGGCAGTGATAGCTGGTTGGACTTTACCAGATAATCAGTGATCGCATGACTGACATTATTGATATCTTCCTCGCGATGATAGATTTTATCAACAAATTCATCGGATTGATTTAGAAATCCGTGGATGGCATGGTCTAAATTCTCCTGTGCCATATTAGCCATACGTCTTAACTCATTCTTCGCCTGAGGGATCATTGTTGCAGGAGATTTTAAGGAAATCTCTGTAATATACTGCAGTTCATTATGGTGAACTTTTTCATCTTTTCCACGGATGATCTTCTCTGTTAATGCAACAACTAAAGGTGTACATGGGAACATAAATAATACTTCAATGATCTTAAATGTTGTATGAGCATTTGCAACACTTCGTCCAAGATTTCCACCGGAAATACTTAAGAAAAAGTTTGTGATAGGAGTAAGTGCAAAGCTAAGTCCTGTAAAGATGATGATACTTCCAAATATATTAAATAAGAAATGAATCATCGCAGCACGTTTTGCACCTTTGTTACCACTTAAGCTGGCAAGCAATGCGGACACACAAGATCCCATATTACATCCAAGAATAATAAAGAAGCAGATTGGAAGATGTAATAATCCCTGAGATGCCATCAAAAGAACGATACTTACAGTAACAGAAGAACTCTGTAAGATCGCAGTCATGATAAATCCAAATAAAACACCAAGGAAATGGTTATCCAGCGTCTGAAGGTAAGATGTGATCAAAGGTGAATCCCTTAACACAGACATAGCACTTGACATGGAAGTTAATCCCATAAATAAAACACCAAATCCAAGAATAACTTCTCCCACTTTCTGAACGGTAGGATTATTTATAAATAATACCATAATAACACCCGCCATTAAAAAGACAGGGGCAATCTCAGAAAGGTTAAAAGAAACAAGCTGGGAAGTAACAGTAGTACCAATGTTAGCACCAAGGATAACTCCAGCAGCCTGAGACAGGTTCATAAGCCCTGCATTTACAAAGCTGACTACCATAACAGTAGCAGCACTAGAGGACTGAATAACAGCGGTAAAAAAGATTCCGACTAACATACCCGTTAAACGGTTTGTAGTAAATATTTCAAGAATCCGGCGAAGCTTCGCACCGGCAGCTTTCTCAAGTCCATCGCTCATCAGTTTCATCCCATAAAGAAAGAGGCCAAGGCCTCCCATCAGAGCAAGTATGATAGTATAGTTCATACGATAGTTCTCCTTCTTAACAATAACTTAACATAAACATTACTTATATTTTACTTTAAACGAAGCAATGTGACAAGAAAAAT
>ERZ791903.1979-NODE-1979-length-16840-cov-8.899434_pt1 | contig 16840 bp, 9 predicted proteins | sample MGYA00510148_ERZ791903 | MGnify/ENA primary metagenome ERZ791903 (study PRJEB30046, sample SAMN00792080) | human gut metagenome | study: EMG produced TPA metagenomics assembly of the A metagenome-wide association study of gut microbiota in type 2...
GCTCCGGGTGCTCTGCAAAGTAAGCGTTCATTGCAATGCCATCTGCATCCTCTCCTAGATGTACCCAGTCCGGCTCACGCTCCACCATGCGGTCACGCTTCTGAAAAAATAAAATATCCGAAGTCACTTCTGTTCCTGCATTTGCCTTAAATGCGGTGTTCGGAAGTCTCACCGCACCAAGCAGGTCTGTCCGCTGTGCAAGGTATCTTCTGACTTCCGGACTTGCCTTGTCCATGGTTCCCTTGCTTGTGATAAAAGCAACCACACCACCGGGACGCACTTTATCCAACGTCTTTGCAAAGAAATAATCGTGTATCAGGAAATTATTTTTATCATACTGCTTATCTGCCACCTTATACTGACCAAAAGGCACATTTCCGATTGCCACATCAAAGAAATCATTCGGATAATCAGTCTTTTCAAAGCCTTTGATCTGCACATCTGCCTGCGGATAAAGCTGCCTTGCAATGCGTCCGGTAATGCTGTCCAGCTCTACTCCGTAAAGCCTGCTCTCTTTCATGGAATCCGGCATCATACCAAAAAAGTTGCCGATTCCCATGGAAGGCTCCAGTACATTTCCATTGGAAAATCCCATTTTCTCCAATGTTTCGTACATCTGGCGGATAATGACCGGACTTGTATAATGGGCATTCAAGGTACTCTCCCTTGCCATGCGGTACTCCTCCGGCGATAGCAGTTCCTTTAACTGGTGATATTCTGCTGACCAGTTTGATTTGCTCTCGTCAAACGCATCAGCAAGACCACCCCAGCCGACATATTGTGACAAAATCTGCTGTTCTTCCGGTGTAGCATAACGGTTTTCGCCCTCAATCTGCTCCAACAGCTTGATTGCTGCAATATTTGTCTGGAATTTTTCTTTTGGAGAGCCTTCACCCAATCGGTCATCGCTGATATGGAAATTGACAGCGTTACTTTTATCTGGTGCTGATACCGACCTTTCTTGTGCTGATTGCCTTTCTGATGCAGGCTGTTTTTCCTCTGACGAAGGTGTAAGCGGCTCCCAATCTCCGGTAAGCACCTGCGACAGCATTTCCTCTGTCTGTCGGTCTGCTTCACCATTCTCCAGACGCTCACGGGCAGACTGCGTATCTATACTGTCCAGTTCATCTTCTGTCTGTTTTGTAACAACATTCTGTTCCTTTTCGTCAGAAAACTCCGCTTCTGCTTCCCTGCCACTTTCTGCAAGCTCATTCCCCCAATCCATTGCTTCCTGCAAAGTCGAAAATGTCTCCAATGCCGGACGGGTGGTGTCTGCCGTATCATAAATAGCATATCCGTCCACTTCCTTATCAATCCAAAGGAATATTCCCTCTGATAAGGTTGCACTCCACTGTGTCGGATTGCCATATTCATCATCTGCATCATGTACCACATGCCATGATAATTTCTGCGATTCCTCTTGTGAAAATTCTTGTTGTGGCTCAGTTTCATCCGGCTCTGCGATACCATCCGTCCCCTCAAACCTTGAAAACACCTCTGCTTCGTGTCGGTCAATATCTTCCTCTGCAATGGCATTGATATAATCGTCCTCTACCTCGCTACGCTCCGGCTTATGGTCGTATTCAAAGGATTTCCCATTGACCTGTGCATAATAAAAACTGCTGTCCTCAATGTCATTTCCAAGCAGATATTTCTCTTTTTCACTGCCCCACTCATCAACCAGAACACACTCATATCCATCAATCGTGATCTTTTGCTGTGCTTCCTTTTCTTTTTCCCGAATCACATTGATATATCTTCTCGCCTGATTGGTAAATCCGTCCAGCACTGCCGGATGTGAGCTTAGAATCAGATCGTTGTTCTCCCACTCATTTTCCGCAACAATGCCTTTTGCCCATTCCTTATTGTTCTGCGAAAACCGCCCATCATAATCAAAATGCGTGACGGTATTTGCAAGAACAAATTCCACACAGTCAATGCCATATTTATCTATGATTTCATCTGCGGTATTCCTCGGAAGCACAAAACCATTGAATTTCTCGGCAATCAAGGCTTCGATGTCCTTCTTACATTCAAGTCGCTGTCCATGCTCCAGACGGGAAAGCTCTCGCTGTCTTGCTTTCTCTGCCTGTTCTTCCTTGTATGCCTTATAGTTTTCTTTCCCCTGTGGAGATAAATATTTATCCTCATGGATCAGCTCCCTAAGCCGTTTTTCCACAACATTCCAGTTCAGAAGCACTTTTGCATACGGATTGCCATAACTGCCTTTCTCCAGACGGATACCTTTTCCGTCATGTTCATTATGGGAATCATCATTGCCCGGCAGTCCGCCGGAACCACCACCAATGCCATATTCATTTTTCAGAAAAGCAACTGTTTCTTTCTGGTCATGTCCTTCCATGAAATACTCATAAATGCGGAAAGCTCCATGCTCATAGCCGCTTCCCCTGCCAAGTGCATAGTCAATTTCATCCTGTGTGATAAAATCTTCCTGTGCTACCTCCACCGCATCCGGCAATGGAAATTCCAGTCTCTCCCTGTCAAGGTCTGCTATCTCCGATAACAGATATTCCGGTGATTTCACATGCCGCCATTTTAATTCGGCTTCACCCGATGCAAGTCGCTCTGCCGCATCCTCCAAGACATTTTTAAGCTGTTCCCTGCCCTCATGGGTGGAAAGAAGCTCCATGAGTTTTGCTTCACTTTCCGGATAATTTCCTGCTTTTAAGCCAAGCTCCTCCGGCATTTCATCCATTCCATCTCGCAGGAAGAAATAGATCTGATTGGCAACACGATTTCTCTCCTGTGTATCTACAAGAAATGCTTCACTGGCACTCATATAAGTACCATTTTCGATCATGGAACGGATATGGCTCTCCACATCTTCCCAATCCATCGTGACAATCGGTGTTTCCCTTGCCTGTGTTCCATAGCCGACACTCATACCATGCTCATCGAACCACACTGATACTGGATTTCCATTGATTTCAAAACCTTTTCCGGTCTGTCCGTACTCATTTTTCAGAAAATCCACCATCTGCTCGGCATTTCTGCCCTCTGTGTACTTTGCAAAGATACGCTTTCTGCTGTGCTGTTTTCCTCCACCACTGCGAAGAATGGTTTCAAGCTCATTCTGTGGCAAAGAAAAAGCAGCGGGCATGGTATATTTCATACTTGCTTCCGCTGCTGCGACTGTTCCGACCTGCTCCTCAAAAGAAGGAAACAGGCTGAGTTGTGTAAAGGTGGGTTCCGGTGCTTCTCCCCGGAGAAGATCATCTGTGTCTGCTACAGACTGTAAACCAGTTCTCCCAGAACCACTTCCTCTGCTCGGTTTCGAATGCTGTTCATCTTCGCTACCCAGAGCATCTGATCGGTTTCCTTGAGCTGTTCTGTCACTCCCTCGGTTGCCGCCATCTGGCTTGTCAGCTTCTCCATTCTCTCCTCTGCCTGCTTCTGGATTGTCAGTAGGTGTTCTTTCAATGTCCCTTTCAGAAGAAACGCTGAGTACACGCCCCTGTGGTTCTCCTTCAGATAAGTCTCCCTCATCATTCCGTACTTCGTTACGGTTCCCTCCGGCTGAATGTCCGCCTGTAATGTCGGGATCAGATAATCCCCGTTCTTTTCGTATGTCAGATTCATCGCTATTGCCCCTTTCTACGCTGTTTGGATTGTTGTCACTATATTCCTCATGTCCGCTCTCGCTTTCACGCTTTAACGCATTGTAGTCTATTTCAGAAGTATTTGCAAGTCCTTTCTGCGTTAAATTTTCTGTTTGTTCCTGTTCGTGGCTCCTGTTATATGCCCTTATGGTTCTTCCAATTTCTAAAAGTACCGGTTTTGCAAGCTCATTGGCTGCATCTCCAAGTACTGCAAGGGTGTCCATGGAATTAAATTCATGGATAAAATCAAAAGCAAATTCCGAACCATACTCCTGCATATCTACACCACAGGCAGATAAAAGTGTAAAGGAAATACTCTCAGATAAAGTGTCCCTTAACCGGATACCGACATTCTGTTCATCCAGTCCCTCTAAGAAACTGTCCTCGATCATGTACTGCAGATCCGGCAGCAATTCCTCATAATAATCTGCCGCAATCCTCTCAGCTATCTCCATAAGTCTTTCTTCAAACAGCTTCTTATCATCTGTGGCACCATAAGTCTGCTCCAGACGCTTAATTACATCTTCCTTATGTTCCTCATGTAATTCCCAAAGTTCCGGATAGCGTCCGATTCTCCTTGCCGCATGGACATCTGACACATCAAAAACATATTTCAGACGCTTGCCATGTGCTTCGTCCTCGTCCAGAAGTGCAATACCCTTTGCCCCTTTGTTTACCCAGCAATGCATCCGCTCATTCCACAGTTCTATGGAAGCACACGCTGTTGCGTCCGGTCTTTGTGCATAGATCAAAAGCTGTTCCCGGAACGGATACTTATACAGCCTTGCCGCTGTGGTAAGGTATTTCATCCATTCCTCACGATTTTTGACAACCTCGGCTGCTGTCTCTTTTGCCAGAGCCGATATAAAATCATATTTTCTCACGCAGTTCTCCTTCCTGTCATAGATACGACAAAAAGGCAGCCACATACACTACATGACTGCCTTTCCCTTACTTCCCGTTACATTCCTATTCTGTTGTACCAAAGCTGAAAGTCTTACTCTCAACCGCTTTCTTAGGCGTAAATCTCGCCTTAACTTCCGCAACCCTCCCCTCTAATGCCTGAAACATAGCATCTACCTGTTCCTGTGTATATTCGTAGGAACCTCGATTTGCAAGATTCTCCAGTCTGCCAATAGCATCAACCGCCTTATTCATGCGGTACTCGCCAATACGGATAAACTTCTCCGCCTTTGTCTCATTTTCCTTTGCCGCAGGCTCACCCTGCATTTCCGCTGCTGTCATTGTTACATTTGTTTCTTCCATGTGGTTTTCCTCCATTTTTTTGATAAAAATTAGAGCGTACAGGTTTTCCCATACGCTCTGACGCTGTGTTGATAAATTTTATTCATTACAGATAACTATCATATTCTGTCCGATATTATTTTTGAATCACTCATAACAATATTTTTCGATTCTGAAATAATCTTTCGATTTATAACCTTCACATCACTTGATTTAATTTCATAAAATTTTCCACTTCTATTTCCTGCCAACTTGTTTCCTATAAATCTAATACAATATTGCGGAGTTACCGGGAAAATCATTTCAGCTTTAAATGTTCCTTCCATTTTCATTACTACACATGGTTTTGTCGATGTTATAAATGAAATTCCTTCTTCAGCCTTTAATAAATCAATAACATAATTTTGTTTAATTGAATCCATATGCTTCTGGAGTCTTTTTTTGTCACCTCGTGCAGCATCTAACAATGCCCCATAAAAATATGATTCAGGTGCTAATAGTCCCTCATTTTTCATTTTATCTAATTCAGAATCTTCATATCCCATAGATGAAAACACATCCCTAAAAATCCCCAGCGTCGGCTTAATATATTCTTCTATAACCCCCTCTAGCCTAAGATATTGGACAATAAAAAACTCTAACAAATCATCTTGATGTACTAAAGCAAAATCATCACCCGAATTTCTTTGAATTTCAATTTCCGACTTTATTACATTCCACTTAGGTTCTAATTCATTTGCAAAGTAGTTTTCTTCAATAATTTTTCCTACTTTACCAAACAAATATGTACCTAAATCATTTTTGAAAGCATCAACTGTAACATTGTTTCCATCAGAATCTTTAATTATCCATGAATCCATACGATCACGCCAATACATAAATTGACTATAATCTCTAATTTCAATAACTGGATAATCGGGAGCACAATCTTCATCCAAAGTATCCTGACACTTAATACTATATGCACCATTAGTTAAAAATTCTTCTATTTCATTTTGCAGTTTATATGTCAATCCCGGCACATTCTTAATATCTAAATAGTAAAAATTTTCTTCCATGAAAAATGAATGCTCCTGAGTTATCTTGTCAACTTCCTTATAACTCTTGCTTTGTCCTTCATTATACAATTTATCTTTATAAAAAACATAAAAACTATGGCTCTTTCCCGGAATCTTCCATGAGGCATAATATGTCGCTGGTACTTTATGTGCTTTCATTTAATCACTCCTATGCATTTTTCAACTCTACATCGTCTTATAAATTATACCACGCCAAAAAGCTCTTTCCTACCCCTGCTTTCCTTTCGTCTTTGGAAATTCCATCTTAAATTTATACTGTAATCCCTTGATTTCTTTACCGTCCTTCGTGTAAGAAAACTCCTCTATCCTCTCTGGAATCAAATAAGCATCGTAGCTGCCTTTCTTGCCCTTCAGACCTTTTACAAGTATCTTTTTCCCTTGAAGCAGGCTCTTGACCTGTGTATCGGAAAGTGTTACCCCAAGTGCCTTGCCAACATTCATGCCACATTTCCCGGTACAATACGCTCCGAATTTTCCCTTGACTACATCAGCACCACACTTCGGGCATTTGCCTAGCACTTCTTGTCCACCCTTGCCTGTGCCAAACATGTCTTTATGTTCATCACTAACGCTGTGATAGGTCTTTACAAGATCAGTTACCATTGCTTCAATACCTGACATAAACTGTTCTGCAGCAACTTCTCCTTTGGATACAAGAGTAAGCTCATTCTCCCAGTCAGCGGTCAGTTTCGGAGATTTTACTACATCTGGAAGTATCGTGATCAGCTTCATTCCGTCCTCTGTCGGGATCATCTGCTTTTTCTCACGTTTCACAAATCCGTCTTTTACCAACTTTTCTATGATATCGGCTCTGGTGGCAGGTGTGCCAAGTCCTTTTCTCTCCACCTCATCACCCATATCCTCTGCTCCGGCTCGCTCCATTGCCGACAAAAGGGAATCTTCAGTATAATGCTTCGGTGGCTGTGTGAAATGCTCGGAAACCTTTGTCTGCTCCACTGCAATCGTCATGCCCTCACGAAGCTCCGGCAGCTTCTTTTCTTCCTCGGCATCTGATTTATCCTCTGTGGTCTTATAGGAATTTTTGAAGAAATCATCAAATTCCTTCCATCCATTTTTCCATACTTCCTTACCGGATACCTTAAACACAATCTCGTTGCAGGTAAGCTCTGCCTTTGTGGAATTATAAATGTGCTTCTCCCCGGTTGCACACAACAGACGGTTCGCACATAATGAAAGGATCTTCATTTCACTCTCAGGAATCACCTTTAAGTCCTGTTTGATGATCTCCATGGTCGGAATGATTGCATGGTGGTCTGTCACTTTCTTGCTATTCAAAATTCTTTTAATATCTGGATTGAACATGATATTCTGCTCAAATAACAGCGAATTGAAAATTGCTTCAATCACATTTTTCGCTGTTCCCTCCATGTCATCGGAAAGGTACTGGCTGTCTGTTCTCGGATATGTTACTAACTTTTTCTCATAAAGGCTCTGCGTATATTCCAATGTCTGCTTGGCAGTAAAGCCAAACAGACGGTTTGCATCCCTCTGGAGTGTGGTAAGGTCATAGAGCTTCGGCGGTGCTACCCACTTTTCTTCCTTTACCACGGAAGTGACAAGAGCCTGTCCGTTTTCACAGGCTCCTGCAATTCTTTCTGCTTCCGTTTTATCACTGATATGCTCTGATACCGCATCCAGACCATTTCCCATGATGTGAGCCATATAATAGGCTTCTTTCTTGAAATTCATGATTTTACTTTCACGGTCTACCAGCATGGCAAGTGTCGGTGTCTGCACTCTGCCGACCTTTAATGCCTTGCCACCATACAATACCGTAAAAAGCCTAGTGCCATTGATACCCACAAGCCAGTCTGCTTCCTGCCTGCATAGTGCTGACTTGTACAGATTGTCATAATCACTGCCTGGACGAAGATTATGGAAGCCGTCACGGATAGCACTCTCCTCCATGGAAGAAATCCATAATCGTTTCATCGGTTTTCTGCACCCTGCCATGTTGTAGGTCAGGCGGAAGATCAACTCTCCCTCCCTTCCGGCATCGGTAGCACACACGACTGCATCCACCCTGTCATCATGCATAAGTTTTTTCAAAATCTGATACTGTGCTTTCGTATCACTTTTCACTTCATGCTGCCATTCCTGTGGGATGATCGGAAGATTGTCATAACTCCATTTCTTCCATGCTTCCTCATAGCTTTCCGGCTGTACCAGTTCTACCAGATGTCCCACACACCATGATACCAGATAGTCATTGCCTTCCAAATAACCGTCCTTACGCTGTGTGGCACCAAGAACTGCCGCAATGCTCTGTGCCACGCTCGGCTTCTCTGCAATTACAAGCTCCATCTCTATTCCTCCCCGTTTTCTTCATCATTATCGTTGTCACTGTTATCTTCACTGTCATTCTCGCCTGTGTCCTCTGATTCTGTATCATCGCCACCATTTAAGAATGCTTCGTCTGAATCCTGCTCGGCTTCGTCCTCGTCCTCATAATCATAGTCCTCGTCAAGCTCGTCCTCATCCTCATCAATGAAGTTTTCCTTTTTCTTCTTAGACTTCACAACATATACCACTCCGATCACAGCTACCGCAGCAATGCCTATTAAAATATATGTAAAGCCGGAACCATCTGCTTTTGCGGTATCCTCTTTCGGCTCACTTGTATCTTCCGTGCTATCTTCGGTGCTGTCCTCAACACTTTCTGCTCCCTGTGTTTTATCTCCTGTGGTATCAGCATTATTGTTTGATAATGCGCTGTCTTTGGTAGGGATTGCAGATTCCAATGCCGCTGAATTTTTCGGAAGTGTCTCGCTGTTATCCGTTGTGGTATTCAGCAGGTCGTTTTCACTGACTTCTGTAAGGAAATACACCTTTTCATCTTCCCCATCACGGTCAATCACAAGATAAAATATCTTTTCTGATGCAGTCTGGATTGTGTAAAATTCCTTGCCTTTTTCTGTGGTCTGGCTGTCACTGCTCTGGTCTGCATCCTTAGAAGTATCTCCCGTACTTGGAGATTGCTTTGCTGTTGCGGAACTGCTTGAAGTTGTTCCACTGCCTGTCTGGGAAACTGTATTTCCATTCACATCCGTTTTTGTATGCTCTGTGACCTGTGCGGTTGCAGAGCTTGGCTTGGTTGCCGACGCATCCACCGGAAGCTGCTGTGCCGGATCTTTTTCACTGCTGTCCTTATTCTCCGGATCGGTGTAATACGGATTGGCTGTTTTATAGATTTCAGAGGTATTTCCTGCATTATCCATGGCAGAAATCGTGAAATACTGATACCCTGCATCGAACTGTTGCAGACGGATATTCAAGGCTCCATTCGTATGCTCTATAAACTCATAGCCATTGACATAGATTGCCTTGATACCGGAATCCGTATCATGTGCCTGAATGCTCAAAAGACCGTCGCTGACTGCCGCATTTAAGGTAGGCTTGGTAAAATCAAAACACTTGATATAACGGTTTTTCTCGTAGGTCTTGCCCTTCTGGTCTGTGACCTGCACATAAATGGTGCTGTTCTCGGAAATCTCTATGTGCATATCCTCGGTAATGTCAGTCCAGCTTCCATTCTGTCCGACTTTTGCCTTTACTGTCTGAATGGTAAAATTACCGGAAACTATCATATCTTCCACCTTGACAGTTACCTTAGTGGTATCATTATGCCATCCAGACGGTGTATTGATTGTGATTTTTACACTTGGATTGATATAGGCACATTCCTTGTAATCCTTTGCACACACCTCACAATCTTCATCTACTGCATACTGACTGCATTTTTCCTTGCAGGTGCATTTTGCGGCAGGCTGTGTCTCCTCAGTTGTGCCTTCTGTGGAATTTTCAGTTGTATTCTCTGTGGACTGCTCTGTGTGATTTTCTCCACTACCGGAACTGTCCTTGTTATCATTACCGGACGCTGTGCTTTCTGCACTGCTTTCCTCTGCCGCACTTTCTGTTTTCTGCTCTGCTGTATCCTCCGCATGAACCTCCACAGTATTTGCCCTGTTTGCAAAAAATGCCCCGACCGGCATACAAAAAAGTATTGCCGACAGTATCAGGGACATTAGTGCCTTAACGGATAACTTCTTCATTTTCATTGGTCGAATCCTCCTTTTCCTGTTCCCGTTTCTGTAATAAATTTCTGACTTCATCCTCACTGAGCTTATTAAGCATCTGCAATCGCTCGGATGAGATTTTATATTTTCGTATGATCTTCATGGCTTCGGCATCCTCCGCCATCTGTTTCTGCTCTGCAAGGTCTTTTTCCTTTGCCTGTAGCTGTGCTATCTGCTCCCTGACCTTTTTAAGCTGTGAATTGATTCGCTCTACTGACAAAAATAATTCCTCCCTTCGCTAATTCAATCTTCCAAAACCATAAAAATGGCTCTGCCAGTAAGAGGTATTGATTGAGGTGTACTGGATTGGATCGCCACAATGCACCATCGTACCGTTTCCGCAGTAAATGCCAACGTGTGTAACCGGACGTCCCGCATTATAAGTTCCGGTAAAAAAGATAATATCCCCTGCCTTTGCGTCTGCCGCTGATACCGGAGTACACTGGTCATAAATGCCCTGTGCGGTGGTTCTTGGCAGGTTATGTACGCCGCTGTTTGTAAATACCCAACATACAAAGCCTGAACAATCAAAACTTGCCGGAGCTGTTCCTCCAAAGGTGTATGGCATTCCCAGATACCTGTTTGCTTCCCGCATAAGCGTCTGCACCGTTGCATCGTCATAGGACTCCGGTGGTATCACATTGCCGGTTCCTCCTCCGGTACCGCCCGTTGTTTCCCCATAAATGGTCTGTTCTCCTGCTTCAAAATAAAATAACGGGTTATAATACACCCCGTTATACAGACATTCAATATGAAGGTGGCTTCCGGTACTGCTTCCTGTATTTCCGCTTTTGCCTATATTGTCACCCTTTTTTATACTCTGCCCTGCGGATACATTTAAGCTGTCCATGTGGGCATATTTTGTGGTATATCCCTTGCTGTCCGTAATCACCACATAATTCCCATAGTATGAATCGTAAGCCGCTTCCGTAACCGTTCCGTCATGGGCTGCATACACGAGCGTTCCTGTCGGTACTGCTATGTCCACACCCCTGTGAAGCTCCTCAGCTCCGGTGTTTGGATTTTTCCGGTATCCGTAATAACTGCTGATATAGTAATACCAGTAATAATCAACCGGAGAAGCGAAAACCTGTAAGCCGCCCTTTGTCTCCGTATAAGCTCCAAAGATTTCCGTCTGCTCACTGTCCATGCGTCCGGCTACAATGCTCTCAAGCGGTGTGACCGTAAGTGTGATACGAAGAATTGTTACGGTATATTCTTCTTCCTCCTCGTACTCATATTCCTCGGTATGGGTAGTCCCGTCCGGATTTGTTACTGTTCTGGTTCCGGTCTTTGTGACTGTCCTTGTCCGTGTCTCCTCCACTTCCTCAGTAGTAAGGGAATACATGGCATCAAATAATTCCTGAATCTCACTCTCCATCCCCTCGGCAGTGAATTCCGTATGGACTGCGGAAAGATAACTAATCAGCGTATATGGATCATGCCCGATTGCACCAAGGTTATAATCATATTCATCGTATCCCGGATAATCACTTTCAATCCGGTCAATCTTGTTTTGCAGCTCCATTTCCTTTTCTGTAAAAGATAAATCTGCCGCATCAATCTCTGCCGGAAGACTTAAATAGGTGCTTGCCATCGTTGTTGTCACAGTTCCGGTAAACATGGAACCACAGCTTGATAATGCCGACATGATCATAATTAACAGAAGTGCAAAAATACCGACTGTGATAATGAGTGTTTTGTTTTTCGTGGCAATCTCCTGTAACTTCTTTGCAATCCCTGTTGCGGCATTGGCTGTCTTTGTAAATGCTTCCTTTGCAATCTTGGCTTCTGTTCCTGCCCTCCTTGCTTTAGCATACTCACGTTTGATACGCTGTTTCTGTAGCTGCCTTTGCAACTGCTTCTTTGGACTATTACCCTTTAAGTGTGGATTTTCACTGATGAATTTCTCATACTCCAGCTTCATATCTGCTGTGACCTGCTTTTTCTGCAATCGCTCTAGGCGGTCACGCTTTCTCTGTGCCTTGCTCTTGCGGTGATACTTCATATAGTGATAAATGTCCTCGGCACGCTGTTCCGTCTTGTGTGCACCCTCAACCGCAGAATTGTCCTTTTCTGTTTCTGCAATCTTACGATGCACAAAATACATATTTTCCGTTTGCAGTTTATGAACCGCAGTCTTTCCCAGACCATCCTGCTTAAATGGCTTCTCCACATCCACCGGAACTACGATATATTTTGCTTTTCCGTTCTGTTTATCAAAGACACGTTTCATCTCATACTGCCGCTTTTTCGGCATCTTGTCCTTTACTTTCTGCAACTTCTGACGACTCTTTTCCGACTTATCAAAAGCCTTCTGTACTTTTCTGTCGGTAAATTCTTCCGCCTGCCCCTGCGAAAATGTGGCATCCTTTGTCTGGAAATCTCCATAATCGGACTGCTTTGTATTTTCTGACTTCGCACGCTCTCTGTGTGCGTGTTCTCTCTGCACACGCCTTTTGTGATATTTTCCTTTTTCCTCAGACCGTTGGTAGGTGTCCCTGACATGAACCTTGTTTTCAATCGTGCTGTCAGAACCCGTGTCAAATTCTTCTGATTGATCCTCCTGCATGAAGCTGTTTTCCTTTAAGAATGCCTTTTCCGCTTCGGCTTCCGACTTCTGGACATTGTGACCAGAAGTGTCCTGCTTCTGTTGACGATAATGCTTCCTTTTATCGCCTTCTTTTCTTGTATGACTGCCATAGTTTGCGTCCCGTGGCAGATTGCTTACAGGCTTCTCATTGGCACTAAACTGATTTTCCGCAGAAAAGGTGTTATCCTGCCTGTGTTCTGTATGTTTTGCTCCAGTCACTTCCTTGTCTTTGGAAAATGCCTCTTTTTCAAATGCCTTTGCCGCCTGCTTCTTCTGTCTCTTTTCTGTCATTTACACTGCGTCCTCCTTCTGCACCGATTCCTCCGGCTTGGTATTCATAATTCTGTAGGTCTTGGTGTCTGTCGGATATTTGTCCACGAAAGGAATTACGATATTATCAAACAAGATAAGACCGCTTCCCGGCTCGGAGTTGGTGACATAAGATAACTGCTTATCCGATAATCCCAACTTATCAGCGAGGATTGCCTGATCTTTGGCATTCTGATTTAACAGATACACAAAATCGCTGTTACCCAAAATACCTTCAATCTCCTCAGAACGGAGGAAATCGCCCACGTTCTGCGTCAAACCTGTCGGTATTCCGCCCCATTTTCTGAAACGCTTCCAGATTTCCACAGAGTAGATAGCGGTCTGCTTCTCCTTCAGAAGAAGGTGAAACTCATCACAGTAATAACGGGTAGCAATCTTTCGCTCCCTGTTCTGCGATACCCTGTTCCAAACCGCATCCTGCACGATCAACATTCCAAGCTCCTTTAACTGATTTCCCAAGTCTCTGATGTCAAAGCACATGATACGGTTGCCGCTGTCCACATTGGTATGGTGGTTGAAGTAATTCTGGGAACCATGCACATACAGCACAAGGCTGTTTGCGATACGCTCTGCCTTTGGATTTTTATGTGCTAACAAGGCATCATACAAATCTTCCAACAGCGGCATATTTTCCGGCACCGGATTTTCAAAATACTTATCGTAAATATGGCGGATACATTCGTCGATGATACCTTTCTCATCGTTCTCCAGACCGTCCTTGCCACCTGCGATCAGATCACATAATGTTATGATAAAATCTGATTTCAGTTTTAATGCTTCCTTATCCCCCTTATGACTCAACTGAATATCCATAGGGTTCAGATAGTCTTTGGAATTGGTGGCAAGTTTTACGACCTGTCCATGCAGTGCCGCCACCAGTGCAAAATACTCGCCCTCCGGATCGCAGATGATAATATCGTCCTTTGTGATAAGAAAACAGCTTAAAATCTCACGCTTTGCGCTGAAACTCTTTCCACTTCCCGGTGTACCAAGTATGACTCCGTTTGGTGTACGAAGCCTTTTCCGATCTGCCATGATCATATTGTTGCTGAGTGCATTTAATCCGTAATAGATTGCCGGTGCAGGCATAAATAACTCCTGCGTGCAGAATGGTACTAAGATTGCGGTACTCTTTGTGGAAAGGGTACGCTCAATTCCGGTCTCATTGCAGCCAATCGGCGCAGATGCCATAAGGCCCTGCTCCTGTAAATACTGCAAACAGCGTAAATCACAGTTTGCCTGCTGAATGATACCGGACACCCTCTGCATTAAGCTCTCCAATTCCCGTTTTGTTCTGCCATAGCAGGTAATAAGAAATGTCATGTTGATCATCTTCTGGTTGCTCGTATTCAGGTCATCCAAAAATTCCAGCGTGTCCTTTTCATAGGTCACAATGTCCGTCGGTAAAATATCCATGTCATACCCACTGCGGACTGCCTTTTTCTGTTCCTCGATCTTCATTTTCTGGATATTGGAAATGACCGCTTTTAACTTCTTGATTGCCTTTATCGGATCTTCCGTCTGCATGTGCATGGAAATCGTAAGGTTGGCATCAATATCAAGAAGCTGCTTGATCAACTCGTCTGTAAATTTCGGTGCGATAATATCCAGATAGGATACGCAGCCATACATATTTCCCGACTTGAAGCGGTTCGGATAGCGGAAATCAAATCCCGGCGGTGCAATATAGTCCTTGACCGACTTACCGGATTCTGCCAGATCCTTAAATGAAAAACGGAAAGGCTCCATGGTATCCTGGTTAAAATATTCATGCAGGATACGCAGTCTTTCCTTTCCGTCCAGTCCCCTCGCAAGGGTTCCTATGTTGTTTAAGTTTCGTATGACATCTTTTTCAATGTTGTTAAGGCGGCTCTTGGCTTCCTTGTAGCCGTTGCTTTCTACACCAAAAATCAGATATTTTGATTTGATAATACCATTGTTTCCCTTTGCCGCCTGCTTCTTTAACATTTTCGTATATTCTTCACGAATATCGTTAAAATCATCCTCCTGCCATGGAATGTCAAACTGTTCTGTAAGCATCTGTTCGTTGACCTGCCTGTTGAAAAGCACCAGTTCAAACCTCACAGACGGATCAAAATAATTGATGAGCTTACTGTACTGTGCCAGTATATCCGCCTGCTCGTCCACTTCCAGAAGCGAATAGTTTATATCAAAAAATTCCACCATCTTTGTATAATAACGGTGGCTGACCTGACAGATACCGTCCCGGAACATCTTTTCAAAAGTGATCGTCTTTTGTGCAGTAGTCGGCTTTTCTTTCTCATTGCTCTTTCCCGATAAAATGCGCTTCAACTGTATAAGACGCTTCTTTTCTGAAAAGGTAAGACCGCCACCGCTGTTATTTCTGCTTTTGTTTACAGCTTTACCTTTTGGTTGTCGTTCCGGTTCTGCCTTTTGCTTTTTCTTCAAGATAACGAACCTCCCTTCGTAATTTCTCTTTTTCTTCCAACTGCTTGTATAAGTTCTCCGACCGGTATGGTCTTATACCCGGTGTGAGGATTTTCTGCCGGAGCATAAAATATAAAATCTTCTCCGCCGGAAACCCGTTTTTCTCATACATCGCAAAAAAGAAGAACGGAAGCATTGCTCCCATCATAAGAAGTGATGCGGCTGATGTTCCGATCAGTCCCTTGGTTAAAAAATACAAGGGTATCCCGGCTACTGCCGCACCGCTGAAACAGATGATCTGTCTCTTTGTCAAGTTCAGTGCCACTTTTGTCTTGATACCGGACAAATCCTTTGGCACCTGCACGGATATTGCCATATCGTTCCTCCCTTAGTGCGCATTCCAGATAGATTTCGATAATGAACCCGTCTTAAAAAGTGAAAAGCATAAAATAACGGTATATGCTGCCACAGACCAGAGTGCCGTATGCAGGTTGTCGGATACTGCCACACCAGCTACAAGCACCGCATAGATAGCGACACACACCATCATAAAAAATCCCTGAAATGCAAGGGCGCAAAGTCCCTTAAAATAATTCGTTCCTATCGTTCCCCACTCCCGGTTGGTTACGGTTGCACAGGGAACGGGTGCTACTGATACATAAAGATATATTTCAATCATTCGCCCATAAAGAATGACGGTGATAAGGACTGACATGATTTTCATACATAAACTGACGATCATGGTCTCCATTCCAAGTCCCAACAGTTCGCCTATGCTCATTTCCGAAAACTGCTCATTGAACATTGTCTGCAAAGTGCTTGAAACATCAATACTGGTTTCTCCGCTGATTGCTGTGGCGGCAGAATTGACGATATGGCTTCCCACATCAAATACCGCCATTACAATGTCAAAAGTCTTGCTAAGAAGCATGACTGCAATACACGCTTTCATAAAAAAGCGGATAAAAATGGCTGTATTGAAGTCATGCAGGTTGTTTTTATCAATGACCATGGAAATAAGCTCATAGACGAGTACAAAGCTGATGATCATACCCGCTATGGGGATCATCACGTTGTCGGACAAGGTTTTTATCATATCAAAAATACCGGAGTTCCATGTGCTGGGAGTTTTGCTGACCTCCCCTGCAATCGTGCCTACTTTGTCATTGACATCGGTAAACATGGTTTCAAAGTTGGTCAGAACCCACCCCTGCAACAGTTCCTTTATGAATTCAGTAATCTTATCAATGATCCCGCCCATGAATTATGAGAACAGAGTGGTAAGCTGTGGAATTACCGTCTGTGCCACAATGATGATGCCACCGCCACTCATAAGCTGTTTCATCCCCAATTAGGTGTAAAAACTCTGCTCGATGGCGGGCGGCGGCGTACAAAAAATCTATATGGTGTTGTTAAGAGAACCGTCCCGGCGGGACAGGTCAGGCAGTGACCTGTTCCACCTCCGGG
>ERZ791903.2005-NODE-2005-length-16676-cov-3.020817_pt1 | contig 16676 bp, 8 predicted proteins | sample MGYA00510148_ERZ791903 | MGnify/ENA primary metagenome ERZ791903 (study PRJEB30046, sample SAMN00792080) | human gut metagenome | study: EMG produced TPA metagenomics assembly of the A metagenome-wide association study of gut microbiota in type 2...
TAGCTTCCTCAATGTGTTGATCTACCGTATTCCGAAAAAAGAGAATATTGTAACGACCAGGTCTCACTGCATGAACTGCGGTTATCAGCTGCAGTGGTACGACCTCGTACCGCTGTTCAGCTATCTGGCGCTGGGAGGCAGATGTAGGAAATGCAAGGCACATATCTCCGCTCAGTACCCCATCATTGAGGCACTGAACGGAGTGCTGTACCTGCTCGTATTCTGGAAATTTGGGATGAGCGTGGATTCCCTAGTCTACTGCTTGTTGTTTAGTGCACTTCTTGCTTTAAGTGTGATTGATTTCAGAACATATGAGATCCCTGTGGGATTTAACTTGATTTTACTGGCACTGGGGCTGATCCATGGAGCCTTCCACTATACACAGTGGCTGGATTTCCTGATCGGCTTCCTGTGTGTCAGTGTATTTTTACTGATTCTGTACTATGCTACCGGTGGCAGAGCCATAGGCGGCGGTGATGTGAAGCTGATGGCGGTCTGCGGACTGTTACTCGGCTGGAAATTGATTATTTTCGCATTTTTACTGGGATGTATCATTGGTTCCGTGATCCATCTGATCCGTATGAAGCTAAGCGGCGAAGGACATGTCCTCGCTATGGGACCGTATCTCTCCGCAGGGGTGGCAGTCGCTGTCCTGTGGGGCAATGAATTCTTGCAGTGGTATCTGGGTCTGTATCATTAGAGACCGGGTACTTACATCTGATATGAGATTAGAAAGTTCTTGGGACACTTTTTCTGTCCCAAATACGATAAAGAACCGATAAGAGGAAGGGTAGAAGCATGGCAATGAACAATCGCGTATTGAGTATTGAGATCGGCAACTCCTTTACGAAGATCTGCGAGATCGATTATAAGGTGAAGAAACCGAAGGTCTACAAGGTATTGACCGTCGAGACCCCGGAAGGCGTCGTGGTGGACGGTATGCTGCAGCCGACGCAGGAGTATGCGGATCACCTGGTGAACGCACTGGGCACGAACGGCATCCGCACGAAGAGAGTGATCTTCACCATTTCTTCTACCAGAGTGGCGAGCCGTGAGGTACAGATCCCGAACGTGAAGGCGAGCAAGATCGAGGCACTGGTGAAGACCAACGCGAACGATTATTTCCCCGTGGATCTGACCCAGTATGAGATCGGACATTATCTGGCAGGCGGACTGACCGAGGAAGGGAAGCTGCGTGTCATGGCACTGGCAGTGCCCAAGGCACTGTTAGACAGCTATTACCAACTGGCGCAGATGTGCGGCTGGGAGGTTGAGTGCTTCGATTACAGCAGCAACAGCTTGTACCAGATCCTTCGTGACGAGAAGACCGAAACCGTTACCATGATGATCAAGATCGATGAGAACAGCACCATCGTGACCGTGCTTTCCGCCGGCAAGGTGCTGTTGCAGAGAACCGTGGCATACGGCGTGCAGGATGCCATCGAGACCATGATTGCTTCCGGTGTCTATGCCGTGAACGATCCCATGAGCGCGGTAGAGCGTTTCCAGAAGAAGACCTGCCTGAACAGAGTACTCCATCAGGGAGATAAGCTCTGGGAGGAAAATGCCGGACGCTGGGAAGACGAAGATGCCGGCAATGTGGAAGTCACAGCAGCCAGACAGAAAATCACCGCTTCCCTGGAGCCCCTGATCGTCGGCGTCAGCCGTGTTATTGATTTCTATGATTCCAGGAACGGTGACAATCCGATCCAGAAGACCTTCGTCACCGGTCTCGGCGGCAGCTTCAGCGGCATGAGCAAGCTGTTCACTAACTGCCTGGAGCGTAAGGTACATACCTTGTCCGATATGGAAGACAAGATCGGTATGAGCAAGGCCATCCGTTCCACCAGACCCGCAGCCTATATTTCCTGCCTGGGCGCAGTACTCGCCCCCGTGGGACTGATTGATAAGAGCCAGCAGAAGACGAAGGGCATGACCGTAGTCAGCGGCACGAACTATACCTTCGTCAGTGTGGCGGTCCTGGTATTGGGCGTGATCCTGTCCATCGCCATGGCAGTCACTTCCCTGACCAGATACTTCGGCACCGTGGCGGAGAATGTGGCTCTGCAGGCGAGAGTCGAGGAATTACAGCCTGCGCAGGCAGTGTACAACGATTACCTGGCAACAGCGGCACAGTATGATAAATATCAGTATTTGTATGAATATACGGAGAACCCCAATGAGAATCTGGTAGAGTTCATTAATGAGCTGGAGCAGATATTACCCAGTAGCTTCTGGACCAATAGCTTCAGTTCGGATATGGAAGGAATCAGTATGTCTGTAACTGTGGAAGGTAAGGCTGCAGCAGCGAGAACGATTCTGAATATCCGGAATATGGAGAGCATCGAGGATGTGCAGATCAGCAATATTACAGATGCGCAGAATGAACTGGGAGAATCAGCGGTTACTTTCTCTATTACAGGTACGTATGCAGATATCCACGCGGATAGCGAAGAGGCAGAAAACACCGGAGATGCAGCCGGTACCACAGCACAGTAGGAGGCGGATAAGAGATGAAAGTAAAAAAGAGTGAAATTCAGCTTTTGATCGTGGTACTGGGAGTCCTTCTGGTCGTGGTGACTTATTTCCTGGTATATGCGAAGTTTAATGAGTTGTCGGATGCTATGGAAAGTCAGAATATGTCATTAAGATCCCAGGTGTCTACACTGGAGGTGTTGGAGCAGCGTAAGGCAGATTATCTGGCTGCTACCGAGAAGATGAAGACATATATTACCGGGTTTGAGAATCGTTTTCCTGCAGATATTTTACCGGAAGACAGCATTATGATGGTGAAGAACATGGAGGATGCTACCAGAACCTATGTAGCAAACATCTCTTTCGGAACCATAGGAGAAGTGGCGTATGATGCACAGGCTTCCGCAGATAATTCTGCCCTGGCGGCTGCAACTGCGGATGCACCGGCGGATACCGCAGCAGCGGAAGCAGATGCTGCAGTGTCGGGCACAGATACGACCACGGTTACCACATCCCCTGTCTCCACAGAGGAAGCTACCTATGCGGAGACTCATATGTATGAGGTGCCTTTGGGCATCAGTATCGAATGTACCTATGATGATTTCAAGGGGCTGGTTCGATATATTTACAATCAGCAGGAGCGTCAGAGCATCCAGGGCGTGAACATCAGCTATAACGGTGATGACGGAAAATTGTCCGGCAATATGAACCTGAATACGTATTATCTGCTGGGCACGGATAAGGTATATGGGGAACCCTATATTCCCGATATGCCTATGGGTGTACAGACAATATTTGGAAACGTGAACTAATAGATTTGCTAATCGGGAGTTGTCGTAATGCAGAAGCATAGGAAGAAAAGACAACTGAATAATGAAGGCTTTTCCCTGGTGGAGCTTCTGATCGCCATTGTGATCCTCTCAATCATTGTAGTGCCACTGCTGCACAGCTTTGTGACATCGGCAAGGACCAATGCAAAGTCCCGTACCACGATGCATGCCACGGCGATCGCTGAGGACGTCATGGAAATGTTCGAGGCACATTCTCTGGAGGAAATGTCCGATATTTACACGGGCGCTTCACCTGCGGGATTTACCAATACCGCAGTAAAAGACGACACGACCGGCATCTGGACCTACACGATCCGGGACGATTCCACCACTTCCGGTACTTATGATGTAGTGGTGAAGGTGGATCCCACAGCCTACAGTGCGGTGAACAGTGTGGCACGGGTAGATATCAGTAACCTGGCGGGTAATCTGAATGCTGTCTACAGCGAAGCGGCGGACGGTGCCAAGGAAGCTTATTCTTATTTCGGCGGTGGAATCTATGACGCTAATATCATTCAGAATACTACACGGAAGACAGAGATTAATATTGACAGCAGTAAGATCAACGTAACGCTGGCAACGGGAGCTACGGTGGAGACAGATGTATATCTGGTAACGGCATCCACAACGTATCATTGTGATCCCGGGGTCCTGGCAACGGGCAGATCTGCGAACTATCCGCAGACGGGAGCGGATTATGTGATTTTTTCCAACGAAGACAGTGTGCGCAGCCGTGCAGCACAGGTGAATGATGTCAGCGAGCTTGGCAATCAGCTGGCGAATATCATTGTCTGCTTGCAGCCTAGAGTGGAGAGCGCTCATTACGATGCCTTCGGAAGACCTGCCATGATAGACAGTATTGTGTTCAACAATCCGGACAATGTGGAGACGAATCTGCTGGTAGTGGAGCAGACTGCGACACAGGATAAAATAGATATGGTGACGGATACCTTATCAACAGATTATAATACCATGCGCAGTAAGTATGGGATATCGCTGGAACTGCGGGAAGCATGGCCCGGCTGGATGCCGGCTCCCGGCACGACACAGACGTCTGCGGGAACACTTCGCACGAATCTGTTGGATAAGAGTGACGGACTTACGGCATATGTATTTGTAAATTCCAGCATGACCGGTGCAGGAGCCGGAACGGGAACTAATTATTCACTGGCGAAGACCATCATGTCCGTGACGAATCTGACACCGGCCAGGACACAGGATCGTATTTACGACATGGAAGTGAAGGTTTATGCACAGGACAAGATCGCAGATGGCAGTCCGATCATTACTATGACAGGAACGGTAACGGAATAACAGGAGAATCCGGAAGGAAGCGTAAGAACCATGAAGATACGTGGCAGAGACTTCAAATTACATAAACAGACAGACGATAAGGGCTCGGCAATGGTCGTTGTGATCATAGCCATGGCCTTTATTGGCATTTTAGCCAGTGTTTTGATGTATATGTCCTTATTGAACTATCAGATGAAGGCAAATAATCTGCAGGCGAAGGACAACTTCTATTCGGCAGAGACAGTGCTGGATGAGATCCGTGTCCATATGGAAGAGCAGGTGTCCACATCCCTGGGAGATGCCTACACGCAGATTTTGGTGAACTATGATGACACTTCCATATCCGAGAAGGAGAGTAAGCTCCGCTATGCGTTCTTAAACAGTATGCAGAAGGCATATCAGTGCAGCGATACCGCCAGCTTAAATTACTATGATCTGGAGAAACTGTTCAACAGTCTGTCACCGGAGGTACAGAAATATACAGAATTACAGACCAGTGACGGAGTCAATTCCTATACAATCAAGATGGTGGGCGGTGTCGTGCAGACGACGGGCACTAACGGCTCCGGAGATGCGGTGAGTGATCTGCCGAAGGGTCAGCTTACCCTGTTCACGGACGGATTGTCTTTTCAGAAATTAAAGGTGATTTATACCGATGCTAATGGTTATGTCTCTGTGATCCAGACGGATATCCGCGTGAAAATGCCGGATATGAGCTTTGCACAGGCTGTAAGCCTGCCTTCACTGACCAGCATGTCACTGGTGGCGCAGAAGAATATTCAGGTAGTAGCGGAGAGCGGCAAATTTAGCGATGCGAAGATCGCCGGAAGCTTCTATGCGGACAAGGTACTGGTGGGTAATGAGGACGATACCACCAGCGCTAACGTGACACTGACCCTGGAAGAGCCGACAGGCAAGGAAAATGATGATAAGCGTATGGTAGCGGCTACGGAACTGTATCTGGGCAAGGGCGCAACACTGGAATCCGACAGCTATGGAGAACTGTGGGCAGGCAAGATTACGATGCACGGAGCAGCGACGTCTACCGGCAGCGCGAATATGAATTTCAAAGGAAATGATGTCTATGTAGCGGGAGATCTGCGCATAGACGGCGCAAATAATAATTTTACCGCAGGAAGTCTGGTGGGTGAGAATTACTCCGGACAGTATATAGGCTTCGGCACCGGGGAGAACGGTGACAGCAGTGCCATTGTAGTCAACGGTACCGGAACGGATATTGATTTGAGCGGCCTGATCAATCTGACTCTGGCAGGGAATACCTATATTGCCACGAAAACTGCTAAGGATAATCTCACCGGGGCGGACGGGAATCCCAATGGCAGCGCCTCCGACCGCAAGGATATCCTGATGGGGCAGTCTATTGCAGTCAAAAGTGACCAGCTGGCATATCTGGTACCGGGAGATCTGATAAAACAGGGTTCCAATCCCGTGACCAGGGAGCAGGCAGATACTATGGGGAATACGGCAGTTGATTTTAATGCAGCCAGCAGTATGCTGGGCGGTAACAGCCTTGCTTCCTATGGTATTACGAAGTTTATTACGAACGGAAGCAGCGATAGTCAGGGTGTCCGTACTTTTTATAAGAGATTAAACAGCAAGATTACCATTGTGTATTATTATGTGTCCTTTGATAACTCCACCCAGGCGGGCAGAGAAGCTGCCAACCGGTATCTTCAGGATTATTATAAGGTAAATAAGAGTACCATGGATGCCTATGCCAGCATCTACACCGATGGCATCAAGATCCGGAATCAGAGTGCCGGTGCCTACATCATGCACCTGGCAGGTAATGTGGTGATGTTCGACAAGGATCAGACCACAGGCAGCTACAACGGCAGTCTGCTGAATGCCACATTAGGCAGTGATCAGAGCAACATCGGCTATAAGCAGCAGCTGGCAGCGGATGATTCCAAATTCAAGGCACTCTGCAAGAAGCTGATCGATGGCTATGAGCAGCTGTCCCCTTCCGAAAAAGCGGATGCCGCCAATGTATATAGTAATCTGGTCAATAAAGACGAGATCACAAGCTTTACCGGTGTGGTCCGTGGTGCGGGACTGGTCGTTGATACAGAGAAATATTTTGAAAGTACTGCTTATCCGGATTGCAAGGCAGTCATCGTATATGGTGATTATACCTATCCCGAAGCGGGACATGAATTTAAGAGTGGCATTATTATCGCTACGGGAAATGTGAAGATACAGGATGGTAAGGAATTCAACGGTGTGATCCTGGCAGGCGGTAATATCCTGTTAGGACAGAATGTGAAAGTGACACCGGACAAGGAAGCAGTGCTTCGCGCGCTGACATATTCCAAGGAGGTTACGGGCTCCGGCGGCGGTCAGAAGGAATATCATGTGGTGGATTTCCTGATCGGCGGTGATGGTTACCTGCAGAATAACAATAAGACCTACCTGAACAGCAACATTAATTTAGGAGACCTGATCGTATATGAGAACTGGCAGAAACAATAAAAACGGTGGCTTCTCTCTGGTGGAGCTCATCATCGTCGTCGCCATCATGGCGATCGTGGTGGGCGTCATTGGATTGTCTGTGGGAACACTCACCGGAAGAAAAATTGCAAAATGTGCGGATGAGATCGTTTCGACACTTGAGAGGGCGAGAGTGCTGACCCTGGGAAAAGAACAGAACCAGGTGGAGTTTGTACTGACAGATGTGAGTGGTGAGTATCATGCGCAGATCTATCAGGGAGGTACGAAGGTATCAGACAGAATCGTTGGAAAGGATCCTATCACAATACAAGTATATTTTGATGATGATTCCACTCCCTATAATCTGTCACAATTAAAAGGTACCTTGCCTTATGCGTCCGCAACCGACGGACTGCATCTGGTGTTCAACAGAGCATCGGGAGCTTTTGAAGAGAAGACCTGCGCTGCAGCAGATGCGGACAAGGACTATTGTAAGAAAATTGTGATCAGCAATGGAACAAGAACGATAACAATCACAACAGTCGGCAGAACCGGCAAAATCCTGAAGAAATAAGGAGGTTGACTATGCGTATCGGGAAAAAAGGATTCACTCTTGTAGAAGTGATAGTGTCCCTGGCAATCATGACCATTGTGGCAGGATCTGTGGGTGCCTTTATCATCGCAGGCAACAATTCCTACCTGCGGGGGAATAAGGAGCTGACCCTGCAGGAAGAAGCACAGCTTGCAGCGAATCAGATGATTGACCTGATCATTGATGTGGAGCAGGATATTAATTTCACACCGGATCATGCCGACACAGCAGTGGATCTGGACGGCAACACCGCCAAGGATGCAGCCGGCAATGAGATCACCACAGCCCATGTCAGCGAACTGCGCCTGGTCAATAACGAGAATACCTATATGATCCGCTGGCAGGGAACCGCGTCAGGGGACTATGCAACTGCGAATCAGGTATACCTCTATGAAGTGAAAAATACAACGGATGCGGACGGCAATCTCGTCGTGGGAGATCCTACCACCGCAACCCCGGCACTTATGGCAGAGCATGTCACAAGCTTCAGCGTAGACTTAAGCCAGGTAAAGGACAAGCGGAAAGTTATACTGAATATGACCTTTACTTACCAGGACAGAAGCTATGAGATCGCAGAGACAATTAAGCTTAGAAATGACCTGGAGAAGACCGGAACCGCGTACGCATGGATCAGTGCTCTGACTATTGATCCTCCCAGTGCAACATTACCTCAGGGCAAGATACAGCAGTTTACCTATAATCTGAGCGGTGACGCAGAGGCAGTTTCCAAGGGCGTTACCTGGAGCGTGTCCTATGCTTCCGGGGCTAATTGTAAGAGTACGATCAATCAGGATGGTATTTTAAAAGTAGATGAAGAGGAAACTATCGGTACGGATGTGCTGGTGGTAAAATGTACTGCAAAAGCAGATACGAGTATGGTGGCATATGCATATGTGACAGTGGAAGAAAGATTGATAGACTCCATTTCTATAACTCCTAAAGATGTGGAAGTAGTCCGCGGCAAGTCACAGGCTTTTGAGTGTACTCTGACCGGTAAAGATTCTGCTGTGGCACAGGGGGTAAAATGGAAAGTAACTTATGCGGATGGCAGCACAACTACATTTTCTACCATGCCGGATGTTAGTGCCCTGATTAATACATTGAATATCAGTAAGTCGGAAAGCATCGGTGTAAAGGTATTGAAAGTTACCTGTATGGCAAATGCGGACACAACGAAGTCGGATTCTGCGTATGTTACAGTGACGGCGGTATCAGGACAATTCCAGGCGGAACTGATCCGAAACGTAGTGAAGCCTTATTCCTACACGGAGAACGGTATTAAAAAAATGGGATGGAGTGTAGATCTGGAGTGCCTGACTGCATGGGCGGATTATGATGTATATCCTCAGATTGTGAACTGGGAAGTATTGGAGGATGGAGTCCCAAATCCGAAGGGCTATAGCTTTGAAGATACGACTCCGGCTTCTAAATATAAACAGCTGTTAAAGTGTAGCAACAATATTAATAAGACAATCACAGTACGTGCAACCGTAAAATTATCAGCTGCCATTACAGTATATCCTGAAGTAACAGTGGACATTCCAAATCTGCTGACCATTGACAGTGCAGACGAGCCATATATAGACGGTGATCAGTTTGTCCTGTCACGTAATAGTATGGTGACTTGTACGTTGAAAAATTATTCCGGAGATATGAGCAAAGTTACCTGGAAGATTACCAATGATATTGAGGAAGGTCTGGCGCAGAGTAATCCTGTGAAGGATAATTTCGGTGGCGAAGTTGGACTGAGTAGAAGAGTAGGGTTTAGTAGAAACGTTACAAGTGATGGACTGGGCGATTATGAACAGAATCTAGTCATTGATAAAGCAGTGACCGGATTCGCAGATTCAGAAGTAGATTATTCAGCTACACGAAGCGTATTTCCCACGGCTACAGGTGAAACAGTCGGAGTGTATGCAAAGTGGTATATTAACTGGAAAGAGGAACATGTTCTCACACTTGTAGCTTTTGACGACAATGATAATGAAATTGCATCCACATATCTGTTGATTCCCAGATGTACTTTTTATTTCTCGGAAGGTAATCGTTATTATAATCTGAATAAGAACGATTATAAGAACGATGGATGGCAGAATGGTGTATACGATAAGAAGGTGTATGTTGATCTATATGGATTTGAAACAGGTCAGGGAGCATTTAAGACTGGTGATAAAGGAATGAAGGTTATAGGCAGCCTTGTAGCTGGAGGAACGGAGACACTAAAATCCGGAACATATATTGATCCGAATATTCACTGCGATACCAGAGTAAATGATAAAAATGAAACGGTATTTACTTATATGATTCATCTCTATATTGATAGAGAGGAAAAGAATGATACTTTATTTGTGACCTTCAGCGATAGTCGTGTCAAGGGAGACAGCGGTGAGGAAGGTGGACATGTATCGTATCAGAAACCGGAAAGAGCATTAACAATCTTTTGGAGATAACATGAAGAAGAACTTGAAGCACAACACAAAAAAGTACATAGCAGGAATCCTCACCATAGCTTTGGCAGCCGGAGTCTGCCAGAGCTATGGCTCTATGGAAGTAAGTGCACAGGAGATGACACTGCCCGGCATCGAGAAGCTGGTACAGGATACAGTAGCATCTTCGGACGGAACCTTTCACATTTTAGAGATCGTACCTTCTAAATCGGACGCATCCATCGGATACCTGATCGGTGGCGAGGAACCGGTATCTGAAGGACGTAAGCTTTCGGAGCTTCCGGCAGCATCGGAGCGATTATCTGCCATGGCTCACATTACCAGTAGCAGTCTGGGGAATCTCGCAGGAAGCGATGGCCCGGTAAGTTTTTCCGATTATAGCGAGGGAGGAAGCCGCACTGAGGAGATCCGTGGCTCTTTTGTGAAAAATACGGATGACAACGGTCAGTACACCTATGTGCAGACGGATTCGGTGTATACGCTGTATACGGAGGGGGATACCAGACCGCGTTTTGACAGATATGGTGCAATCGAAGCTTCCGGGACTTCTAACGAGAATAAACAAAGCGTGTCCCCTGTATTTTCTAAAGTGTCCGGTATTAGCGGACAGAACCTGGAAATGACCATCGGTGATGCGGCGGATGCACTGACAGCGCTGGCACCTGCGAGATATGCACTGACTCCGGACGATGAGAATTCCAATGGCGGCAGTATGAACGATATTAATAACATTGGTTTTGTGGCAGATAATTATGTCGGTAGGGAAGTGTATACCAAGACTGCTGATAATGTATACACTTACCTTGGTAAGGTGGTATATGGCAGCAATCTGCCTGAGGGATATACTATCCAGAGCACTGCCATATCTTCCGAAAATTCTTCCGAAGCGTCAGAAAATCTGGAAGAGGTGACGACAGCGGAGAGTTCGGGACTGGTAACATCAGCATCTGCATCCGGAAATGACGCAGCAGCGGAGTCCAGTAATGAGATGCAGACCTTCAGCGTACAAAGCACATCCGGAAATGATATTGTGACTTCCGAACAAAGGATAATGACAGCTTCTGATCCTTCATCTGAACAGAACAAGAATCTCTATATTTTGAATATGGCCAACACCACACCTATTCTATGGGCAACCTGGACAGAAAATCCGGATGGAACAACGGGAAGTTATACACTGACTACTCTTCCGGAGTGCTATTTTGTGCATTTCATGGAAAACACCTCCGGTGAGTATTATGTGTCTAAGGTGACATTATCCAGCGGTAATGGGGACTACAAACTGATTGATACTTATAAGAGAAATGATATCGGTAAATATGTGATGGAAAGCAGCGGTACTATGCAGGTTTATCTCCGAGGACAATCAGGCTACGAAGCATCAAACAGCTATGACTTTATCGGTGATAATGCGAAGGATGCGTTGGATACTGTAGCATATGACGGTGGTTTCTACAATAAAGAATGGTTCAAAAAGCAGGTCCTGAATCTGTCCGGTACCAGCCGGTATGAGAGCGGCAGTCCTTCCGGTCCTGGCGGAGATATTGATCAACTGAAGATTGAAGTGACAACTTTGACAGTGGAGGAACTGGCAAAACTGGTAAATCCGGAGGAACAGGCTTATTATGGCGTGGATCTCGACAACGTGGATCTGATCTATCTGTCCGGGAAGGGAAGTTATGCAGCGGAATCTGTGAATATGACTTCTGTAGCAACCGCTCTGACGAAGATGATATTCGGTATTAAAGATACTACCGGTGAGCGGAATGATGCAGACAGAGTACCGGTAGTCATGGATTACGGATTTTACAGCCAAAATAAAAAGCTGGCCGAGGAGCCGAATAATAATCAGAATAATAAGATACTGACACAGATGGCACTGACGATCTTGAAGGTTTCCGATGACAATATTGCCAAAGAAGTTGCTTCACAGGGAGATGCTTATTGGAACGGTCAGACGGCAGCTTCGCTTAGCTGGGGCGATTCCGTGAAAGAGGCTTTATATGACAATGTTTATCTGAATGATGACAGTGCGACGCCATATGTTGCCTCTGACTTCCTGACTGATTGTAAAGGGAATGCGGCGAAAGCAGCAACCTTCGAAGCAGTATTAAAAGAGATTCAGTACGAGAATTTCCTGGCAAAGAAAAACAACAGCAATGCAGCTCAGATGGATGAAGAGATTAGTAAGGCTTCTATTACCAGATATATATTGAACTGGTACATGCACAGAGTCACGGTGAAATCCTCTATTCGTGTATTGGATCTGGAGCCCTGCTATGATTTTAGCGATACGTTAAAAAGTAAGTTGCAGACTGATGTGGTCAATATGATGGGGATGAACGGAATTTATGATGCATCTGCGATCAATATTACACAAATGTCATCTGCGGAATTTATAGGTAAGATCGAGGACTTGAATGAAAAGTACGACATGATCTATCTCGGAGCCCGGGTCAGCAAGATGAACACAGAAAATGGTGTGACTGTGTATAATGATCCACAGATGAAAGGGTTGATTTATTCTCATGTAGGAGACTACTATGACTATGCCACCGAAACGGATACGAAAGATGTTACGCAGGCTAGGGAGACGTATAATGCAAGGCACAGACTGCAGGATTCTTCGCTGGATCACAGTAAGACTAACGATGATGATCCAACGAATAAGAGTGTAGATGTCTATCGCGGTCCCGGCAATGATATGAACTCTACCCGATATGAGGAATTCTGTCAGTTCATTGAGGCGGGATACCCGGTGGTCATTGCGGATACGTTTATTAAAGTGGATAACAATAATATACCTGTGGCATCAACAGCAACGCTGGACAAAAATTCTTATTTTTACAAGCTGGTTCAATTTGCTCTGCAAAAAGATGCAAATGGTCAGTATTTATACTGGCAGAAAAATATTTTTACAGAGAGTCAGCTGACAGATAATACAGCAGATACTCAATTAGGAACCACATTATCTGCACGTAGATCCGTATTTTGTAATTATCTGAATCTGTCAAAGCTTTCCGTCAACTGGGTAACTACTTACGGAGCAGCATATCCGCAGGAGCTGAAATATAATTCTAATCAGAACGGTGCCAGCAACGGTGGCTCTCTGGAGAAGATAGACGGAAAATATCAGCTGCAATATATTTTTAATCTGCAGAATGATGCTGCAATATCACAGACAGGTACTACCTATGATTGTAAACTGTTCGTAGATAAAAATGCAGACGGTCGTTTCTCCGGCTCTGATTATGTAGAAGGTAAGACATATACGTCATCGGAAGAAGTCAGCGGTCTTACTGTGTATATAAGAAAGGGAGATGAGTGGAATAAGGTTGAGCCGATTGCAACGGCAAACGGAAACAGATATGAATTGCGTACCGGGGAGACCTATCGTGTGATCCGGGCTCTGCCGGAGGAATATGTAGGGGTTATTCCATGGAAGCTGGTATTTTACGATAATGCGGACAGACTGGTGAGAACTGCCAAGTCAGGGTATACATCTGTGCCGCAGCAAAGTGGGAAAAAGACAATCCGTGTATTGCAGTTGTTGTCTAGTGAAAATAATAACTGGAATCTTCATTACGAACAGAATAATAGTAATTCTACTTTTTCCAAGTACATTAATGGGTTAACTGACTGGAATGTAGTAGGCTTGGATCAAGTCAACTGGGATGGAACGGTAATTCCGTCCACGAGCATTGACAGTATGAGTGTAACCGATCTTGTAAATAATAAGCTGAAAATTGGCGGGACTTCGGATACTGATATACAGAGGATATACCAGGAGTCCTACAATCTGTTCCAGCAGTATGATATGTTGATACTAGGCTTCGGTGACGCCTATAAGTTTGGATATACCTATAGCGCAAGTGATATTTCCAATAATAGGTTGGATAATGTAAAGAGGAATCTGGCTGTTGGCTGGGCTGTCAGAGACTACATAGAATCCGGTAAGAGTATTTTGTTCACCCATGATACTACTTCATATGTCAATAATATTAAAAGTGCGATTCAGTGGAATGACCAAGGATATCCGGAAGACCAAAAGAATTACTGGTATTGGGGATATGAATTTAATAAGACCATTCGTGCATCCGTAGGCCTGGATCGCTATGGAGCATTGAAAGAGTATTATCAGCAGAGAGCAACAAGCACCACGGGAGAGGAGAAAAAGAGGGACCAGGAATATCTTAAAACATTAGAGTCCTATACTTTTGACGAGATTAAGGAACCGAATTCGGATAATGATCTCATGCAAAAGGAAGGTGTGACTAAATATACGGTAGTCCGTTTCCTGAGAAGCTATCTGGAAGATCTGCGGAAAACAGGCAGTTCAACAGTAAAGTTCCCGGTTGAGAATTCATTGCTGAGACAGGCTGGTTATGATGGTGGAGATCCTAGATGGAATTATCCCAGTACTATGCTGATGGGTGATTACGCAGGCAGTTCGCTGATCGCAACACAGGTCAATGAAGGGCAGATTACGCAGTATCCTTATCAGATATCTGCAGATGAACAGCTGGAGATCAGTAATACGCATTACCAGTGGTTACAGCCGAATATGGAGCTGGACCGTAACGGAGACGGTAAAAATGACATTGTTGTGTGGTACTGTATTTCCGGTGTGGCTGACGGCAACTATAAAGATACTAATATTTATAACATCACACCCAATGATGTGGTAAATAATTATTATATCTATACCATGGGAAATGTGACATATTCCGGAGCGGGACATTCCACGCCCAGTAAGGACGCGGAGATCAAACTGTTTGTTAATACGATGATTGCAGCGTATAATGCCGGTGTGACTGCGCCTTCCGTAAGCTTTAAGGATAAAAGCGGCAGCAAGCTCCAATCCGTGTATATGCTGTATGACCCGGTCAACCATATTGTATTGGATGATAAGAATAACGGAACCATCAGTGTCAACTTCCAGGCAGATGACTACAATATTCTGGCAGGTGGACAGCAGTTATGCGTTGAATTTTACAAATCCTGTGCAGATGATACATCCGGAGCCATCAGTGTGGACGGAATCACAGGAAAGGTATTGCGCTTAAAGACGGATGGAGAGCATGGCCTCAAGATTACGGATAGCAATGGAAAGGTAATTTCACCGACAGAACGCAATGGAGTTAAGAATTGTTACCCGATTACAAACGGCGCGACCTATACCTTGAAATATTCTTCGGATGAGATGGGACTGTTTCGTACCGACACTTCCGGGACGATTTTGAACGAAGGAGCGCAGGCATCTACGATCTACGCAAGAGTCTATACCGTGTATGATAATGGATCAAAAGTAACTCCTTGCGGAATAGCTGAGTTATCCATCAGCGCCCAGGAACTGTTTGAACTGGATTAAATTTTAAAAAAGTAATATTGCACAAAAAGCAGAGTTGTGAGAAATAACCAATTTCCACAGCTCTGTTTTTGTGTAGTTTTTCAGCACTTGCTTTACCGGATTTCCTTGCAGAATGGATACCTCTGTGATATATTAAGTTCATCTATAGAAAGTCTGTATAGATAAGATTTCGAAGATACCATATATTAGGATATCATCATATATGGGCATCATTTTATCGCACCCTGTGTGCAGTTCGAGGCATATCGCCGTGAAATTCACTTTTTACAATGTAAGAGGAATGAGCAGGAGAGGAGTATTTATTGGAACTGAACGATATTGTAACGAAGAATTTTGAAAGTTATGCGGATGTAGCAGCGGATATAGTGAATGCATTACTGCATGAGGGAACTGTGGTGGTGACCGGCGAGGAGATGCTTACAGCTGCAACGGAGAGTCTATATGCAGACAGCACGAATACATTACACAATCAACTGGAAGATGTCGCAAAATACCATGTGACAGGCGGAATGCCAAGAGCCTTGTTTCTGTTTGCAAATCAGACGAAAGTGGATAAAGGCATGATACTGCGTAAAGCGGGATACATTGGCGGAGAATACCGCAGGCAGTACGAGAAACAGAATCACGGATTATATCCTGTGATAGAACTGGTTCTATATTGGGGGACTGCAAGATGGAAGGCGAGTAGCAATTTGCGACAGTTAATAGACGGTAGCAAAAGCAAGATCGCAGAGACTACATGGAAATATGTAGATGATATGCAGCTTCATGTGTGGGAAATGCGATATCTCCCGAAGGAGATCCGCGAACGTTTTCATAGCGATATGTGTATTGTATTGGATTATCTTGCAGAAGGTAACGCATATCGCTCAGACCGAAAAATAATTCATAAAGAAGCTACTATCAAAATGCTACGGGTATTGTCCGGGGATAAAAATGTGGATGATACCGAAGAAATATTAAAAGGATTAGATATTACAGAGGAGGATGAGATCAGCATGTGCGAATTGTTTGACCAGTATACGAGACGGGGAATTTCGCAAGGAATTTCCAAGGGGATTATTATTATGTGTAAAGATTTTAATGCCACCTATGAATATACGCTGCAGAAATTAAAGAATAAACTCAATATTTCGGAAATGGAAGCAGAAGAACAGATGAAGCTTTATTGGTAAAAAGGTATTGAAAACTTCGTACCTATGTATAAAGAGGATAAG
>ERZ791903.2019-NODE-2019-length-16592-cov-15.593880_pt1 | contig 16592 bp, 10 predicted proteins | sample MGYA00510148_ERZ791903 | MGnify/ENA primary metagenome ERZ791903 (study PRJEB30046, sample SAMN00792080) | human gut metagenome | study: EMG produced TPA metagenomics assembly of the A metagenome-wide association study of gut microbiota in type 2...
TACCGTGACCGGACTTACACCGGCTAGTGTGGTTCAGCTTCGCTGGACACACTGCATAAGAAAAAGAGCTCACGAAGAGCTCTTTATTTTTGGTGGTCTGGGGGAATTGCTTATTATTCCATGCTACCATTACACCATATCGCCGCAAATACCCAGACCTACTAATAAGATTTCTTTTTTCATAATATCAATTCCTTTCTTGTAAATGCACTTTTCGATGTCATATACTATTCCCGAAATCATAGAACTCAAAAGAATTCCTAATATGGTGGCGATATCTGGAATCGAACCAGAACCTATTGCTAACTTAATTATAGTGGTAGTGTAGCATTGATTTCAAATTTGTCAATCAACTTTCAAAATTTTGTTATCATTCTGTTATCACAAACGGTTGTCAGGATACTCTCCCGGCAACCGCTTTTCTTTATCCTTCGTTATTCTTTTCTGATTTATTCAACTTTTCCAGGCAACAGAAAAACCCCAGAAACACAAGGTTTCTGGGGTATCTTACGTTTGGACACAACGTTATCTTGCGATAACAAATCTATATTCAGATTGTATTACTCGATGATTGTAGCAACACGTCCTGATCCAACAGTACGTCCACCTTCACGGATAGCGAAAGTAAGACCCTGGCTCATAGCGATTGGGTGGATCAGTTCGATTGTCATTTCGATGTTATCTCCAGGCATGCACATCTCTGTTCCTTCTGGAAGGTTGATAACACCTGTAACGTCTGTTGTTCTGAAGTAGAACTGTGGACGATAGTTGTTGAAGAATGGAGTATGACGTCCACCTTCATCTTTTGTCAGAACGTAAACCTGAGCTGTGAATTTTGTATGGCATGTAAGTGTTCCTGGTTTAGCAAGAACCTGTCCACGCTCGATTTCGTTTCTCTGAACACCACGAAGAAGAGCACCGATGTTATCACCAGCCTGAGCTTCGTCAAGAAGTTTACGGAACATTTCGATTCCTGTAACAACAACTTTACGTGTTTCTTCTTTGATACCAACGATTTCAACTTCTTCAGATACGTGAAGAACACCAGCCTCTACTCTACCAGTAGCAACTGTTCCACGTCCTGTGATGGAGAATACGTCCTCTACAGGCATAACGAACGGTTTGTCTGTGTCACGCTGTGGGTCCGGAATGTACTCATCAACTGCATCCATGAGTTCCATGATCTTGTCGCCCCATTCGCTGTTCGGGTCTTCAAGAGCTTTAAGAGCGGATCCCTGGATAACCGGGATGTCATCTCCTGGGAAGTCATACTCGGAAAGAAGTTCACGAATTTCCATCTCAACCAGTTCAAGAAGTTCGTCATCGTCTACCATATCGCATTTGTTCATGAATACAACGATGTACGGAACACCTACCTGACGGGAAAGAAGGATGTGCTCTTTTGTCTGAGCCATAACACCATCAGTAGCAGCAACAACGAGGATAGCACCATCCATCTGAGCTGCACCTGTGATCATGTTCTTAACGTAGTCAGCATGTCCTGGGCAGTCAACGTGTGCATAGTGTCTATGCTCTGTCTCATACTCAACGTGTGCTGTAGAGATTGTGATACCACGCTCTCTTTCTTCTGGAGCTTTATCGATGTTCTCGAAATCTGTAGCTGAGTTACCAGCAACTCTTTCTGCAAGAACTTTTGTGATAGCTGCTGTTAAAGTTGTTTTACCATGGTCAACGTGTCCAATGGTACCAATGTTACAATGCGGTTTTGTTCTCTCAAACTTAGCCTTTGCCATTTTAAAATGTCCTCCTTAAAAAACTATGCTCTTTCTTCCAGAGCATTTTATCAGTTTTAGACTTGCTATCCTTGATTATATTGCAAATCAAGGATATTTGCAAGCTTTTTTATTACTGTTCACTCCGTTCACAGTAACTTGGTCAAAATGTATTCCAAATCACCTACGGTGATAGCATTTTGCCCCGCATGTCTCGGGATTCTGCCATATTCATGGCAAAACACCTCGCGGAATATTCTCTGCAAACAGTAGTCTCTCTATTTATCAGTCTTTCTTAGAAAGAATCTTTTCCTGAACGGACTTCGGAACCTGTTCGTATTTCTCGAAGAACATGGAGTAGTTACCACGTCCCTGAGTTCTGGAACGAAGGTCTGTTGCGTATCCGAACATTTCAGAAAGCGGAACGAATCCACGGATCATCTTACCTCCGCCGATATCATCCATACCTTCGATACGACCACGACGGGAGTTGATATCACCGATAACATCACCCATGTAATCTTCCGGAGTAGTAACTTCGACTCTCATGATAGGCTCAAGAAGAATCGGAGATGCTTTCTGCATAGCATCCTTGAATGCAAGAGAACCTGCAATGTGGAATGCCATTTCAGAGGAATCGACTTCATGATAAGAACCGTCATATACGTTTGCATGAACGCCGACTACCGGGAATCCACCCAGAATACCAGCTTTCATAGCTTCCTCGATACCTTCGCCAACAGCCGGGATGTATTCCTTCGGAATAGCACCACCAACAACTGTGGATTCGAACTTGTACAGTTCTTCTCCGTTGGCATCCATAGGCTCGAATTTAACTTTACAGTGACCATACTGTCCACGACCACCAGACTGTTTAGCATATTTGCTGTCGATGTCTACGGCCTTAGTAATAGTCTCTTTGTATGCAACCTGAGGAGCACCTACGTTAGCCTCTACTTTGAATTCACGAAGCAGACGGTCAACGATGATTTCCAGATGCAGCTCACCCATACCAGCGATGATTGTCTGACCTGTTTCCTGGTTTGTATGTGCACGGAATGTCGGGTCTTCTTCTGCCAGTTTTGCAAGAGCTTCACCAAGTTTACCCTGGCCAGCTTTTGTCTTAGGCTCGATTGCAAGTTCGATAACCGGTTCCGGGAACTCCATGGACTCAAGGATTACCGGATGCTGGTCATCACAGATTGTATCACCAGTTGTGGTGAATTTGAAACCGATTGCTGCTGCGATATCTCCAGAGTATACTTTATCCAGCTCCATACGTTTGTTAGCGTGCATCTGAAGGATACGGCCAACACGTTCTTTCTTGTCCTTAGTAGCGTTGAGTACATAAGAACCAGAATTCATAGTACCGGAGTATACACGGAAGTATGCCAGTTTACCAACAAATGGGTCTGTCATAATCTTGAATGCCAGAGCGGAGAACGGCTCTTCATCAGAAGAATGTCTCACGATCGGGTTGCCTTCCAGGTCAACACCCTCAATTGGAGGAATGTCTGTTGGAGCAGGCATGAATTCAATGATCGCATCCAGAAGTTTCTGAACACCCTTGTTTCTGTATGCAGTACCGCAACATACCGGTACAGCTGTACATTCGCAAGTAGCTTTACGAAGAACTGCTTTCATCTTTTCAACAGTCGGTTCTTCACCTTCCAGATATTCCATCATTAAATCATCATCGAGTTCGCAGATCTTCTCTACGAGTTCTGTATGATAAAGTTCTGCTTCTTCCTGCATGTCTTCTGGGATCTCAGTGATGGAAATGTCTTCACCTTTCTCATCATTGTAGATGTAAGCCTGCATTTCGAAAAGGTCGATGATTCCTTTGAATTCATCTTCTTTTCCGATTGGAAGCTGTAAGCAGATTGCGTTTTTACCAAGACGAGTCTTGATCTGATCTACAGCATTGTAGAAGTTTGCACCGAGGATATCCATCTTGTTGATGAATGCCATACGCGGTACGTTATAAGTGTCAGCCTGACGCCAAACGTTTTCAGACTGAGGTTCTACACCACCTTTTGCACAGAAGACGCCGACAGCGCCGTCAAGTACACGGAGTGAACGCTCAACCTCTACGGTGAAGTCTACGTGTCCTGGAGTATCAATGATGTTGATACGGTGTTCCAGAGCACCTGGTTTAGTCTTGCAGTGATCCTGCAGAGTCCAGTGACATGTTGTAGCAGCGGAAGTAATTGTGATACCTCTCTCCTGCTCCTGCTCCATCCAGTCCATTGTTGCGGTACCTTCATGAGTATCACCGATTTTGTAGTTGACACCTGTATAATAAAGGATACGTTCTGTAAGAGTTGTCTTACCTGCATCGATATGAGCCATGATACCAATGTTTCTGGTACGCTCAAGCGGGTATTCTCTACCTTCTTTTCCAGCCAATTGGATTTCCTCCTTGATTAGAAACGATAGTGAGCAAATGCTTTATTTGCTTCAGCCATCTTGTGCATATCTTCTTTCTTCTTAACAGATGCGCCTGTGTTGTTCATTGCATCCAGGAGCTCGTTTGCAAGTCTCTCCTCCATAGTCTTCTCGCCTCTTTTACGAGAATATGTGGTGAGCCAGCGAAGAGCCAGTGCCTGACGTCTGTCTGCTCTTACCTCGATCGGAACCTGGTAAGTAGCACCACCGATACGTCTTGCTTTTACTTCGAGAAGCGGCATGATGTTGTTCATAGCCTCTTCAAAAACTTCGATAGCTGGTTTGCCAGCTTTTTCTTCAATTCTAGCGAATGCGCCGTATACAATCTTCTGAGCGACACCTTTCTTACCATCTAACATGATGTTGTTGATAAGCTTGGTAACCACTTTGTTATTGTACATCGGGTCTGCCAGAACGTCTCTTTTCTGAGTATGTCCTTTACGTGGCACGTTACTTCCCTCCTTAATCAAAATGATTAAATCATCGGTACTCACTATAAAAACTAAGGTGTTCGCACTGGTAAAGTCCTATATTTAACCCGCAACCGACAGGGTATATGGAATACCGTACAATATTTATAGCTATAAGTGAATCTTCGATTGATTGCTTATTTTCTATTTTGTCTCCCGTTCAGACGGGAACCTTCTTGAATATTGCATATTCAAGAAGTATCGCAAATTTCTCGCTAAGCTGCGAAATTTGCTTTATTTCTTTTTAGGTCTCTTAGCACCATATTTGGAGCGAGACTGTTTTCTGTTAGCTACACCTGCGGTATCCAGTGTACCTCTGATGATGTGGTATCTGGTACCAGGTAAGTCCTTAACACGTCCACCACGGATAAGAACAACGCTATGCTCCTGAAGGTTATGTCCTTCTCCTGGAATATAGCTTGTTACTTCGATACCGTTGGAAAGACGAACTCTGGCGATCTTTCTAAGAGCTGAGTTAGGTTTCTTAGGTGTTGCAGTTTTAACTGCTGTACAAACTCCACGTTTCTGTGGTGCAGACTGCTCAACAGCTTTCTTTCTTAAAGAGTTGAATGTTCTCTGCAGAGCCGGTGCTGTAGATTTCTTTACAGATGTCTGACGTCCTTTTCTTACTAACTGGTTGAATGTTGGCATTCCATTTCACCTCCCGATTATTTTCTCCATGGTTTGCCATGGGGTAGCGCGGTTGCTATTGTCAAATTTAAATGCCGGGCAACAAAAAAACAGCGTTCCTGTTGCACGCCTGCTCATTATATCCCGTAAAAATGCGGCTGTCAAGGCATTTTACATGATTTTTTCTTTTTTTTACGAATTCCTGATTATTGCTTTTTGAAGGTACTCTGTTTATAATATTGAAAAGATTATTTCGCTGATGCTGATAATCATTTTTACTTTATTGCTTTACTTCTATATAATAAGAAAGGATTTCTCATCATGAAAGAAAAGCTGAATCCTGGCATTCTTTTGCTGGTCCTGACTGGTCTTCTCTTTATTGCCGGAATTTTCCTTGTCGAACTCAGAACTGCCCGGCAGATCTCCGATTACGAAGCCCAGCTGGACACCTTCATTCAGCAGGTGGATGCCAAAAAAGAAGAACTTGATAACGCCAGTTCCGCTTACGCTGATGCGATCCAGTCTCAGAAGGATCTTCTCAACTGGAAGAAACAGCAGAATTCCGGTACACATCAGACCGTGAGTGAACGCCTTCCTGAAGCAGAATCTGCTGATACACAGACCTCTGTTTTCAATCAGAATACTTCGCCCGAATACAATTCTTTCACTTCAGGGGGAAACAACGATACTGAAGACGAAACAGCTGAGACCAACCCGCAGGATTCCGAAGATCTTTTCAGCGATCAATAACCTGCTGCACTTAAAAAGAAAGGATATCTTAATATGAATACCCCTAAACAGCAAAAACCTTTTTTTCTGTACATTATCATCAGCATTCTGGCTGTAGCAGTCATCGGACTTGGCGGACTGGCTCTGTATTCACTGAATGGTCTTGCCTCCCTCCAGTCCAAAGTCACTGAACTTCAGGATACCGTACAGGAAATGGCAGAAACATCCGCAAACCTCGTTGCTCAGTCCGATGAACTCAAGCAGCTCCAGGAACAAAATCAGCAGTCGTCTTCCGATACAGTTTCTGCTGAATCTGCAAGTCAGGAAGAAGGAACGCTTTCCCCATCCCACTCATCCGAAACGGTCTCCTCTGAGACTACAACAGATGAAAGTCTGAACAATCTTCTTTCACAAGTCAGAACTCTTCTTCCACAGGATAATGGAAACTGGTCCGTTTACGTCTGCAACCTTATGAAAGGCACCGAAGGCACGATCGACAATCAGCCGATGCAGGCTGCCAGCCTGATCAAGCTGTTCATTATGGGCGCCGTTTACGAAAACTACGATCAGCTCTGCGAAACATACGATGCAGATACCCTGAACAGTTATCTCAATCCTATGATTACTGTTAGTGATAATGATGCTGCAAATACTCTCGTAAATATGCTCGGCGGCGGCGATGATTCTGCCGGCATGGATGTAGTCAATGCCTTTTGCCAGGCGCACGGATATACCAGTACTTCCATGGGCAGACTTCTTCTACACAGCAATGAAAATGGCGATAATTATACTTCCGTAAATGACTGCGGACATTTTCTCAAAGAGATCTACCAGATCAATGCAGGTACTGCTGAGAACCCAACTTTATCCCATGCCGATGCCATGTACTCTCTTCTCAAGATGCAGGAACGCCGCAACAAAATCCCGGCAGACATGCCGGAAGGTGTCAGCGTTGCAAACAAGACCGGCGAACTCGACAATGTTGAAAATGATGTTGGAATCATCTACAACACAACCAAAGGCATCGACCTGGTTGTATGCTTCATGTCTCAGAATCTGAGCAGTACCGGCAATGCGCAGGAAACGATTGCTCAGGATTCCCGTATGATCTACGGATACTACAACGAATAAAACGCATCACCCAAAAGCCATACGGTTTAAACAGATCGTATGGCTTTATTTTTATAAAAAAATCAGCTTTTTTCTTCCGAGGTTTCCCCGTCTGTATCTTCATAGGACATCTCCCATATATCAGCAAAAACCGCCAGCGGGCAGTCCGTAAGAAGACACATCAGCAAAAAGCACTCATACGGATTCACAATATAAATCTCACTCATTCCACATTTATGCAGGATCTTCTGTATTTCTTCAAGGAAATGATGATATCGATTATATGGATCATCATCCTGCATCTCCTGCGAAACAATAAAAAACTCCAACGTGATCAGATCAAAACGTTCCACCGGAAACTTATGATTTATGATGCTGTTGATCCGCTGTCTGCTGAACCGCTTCTGGCTGAAATGCTTCGCCAGAATAGACGCAGACATTTTTTTGAGATTTCCCATCTTATTTACAGGAATTCCACTGCAGATAACTTTTTCCACATCAGAATCCGTAATATCAGAAATATTCCACACTTTGTTGCGGTCTTTTTCCACTTCATCACCCTGATACATCCTGGCGATGATTTCCTTGGCATGAGTCAGAAGGCGCACAAATTCCTGAAATGCCTGACTCTTCTCTGACATCGGGTCATCCGCTCCAACCTTGACATAGGCCAGATACTTCAGAAGTTTCTCCTCATTGTCCAGGATCAATGCGCCTGAATATACCTTGGATGCCTCGGTGTAATCCGGATCAGGCTCCAGTTTCTCATAGGCTTTCTTAAGTTCTTCTGCCTTATGATAGCCAACTTGCATGGTATAACAATACCAGTAGATCACCTCATCCGGATTATGGAAATCAAAATCCTGCTCTCTCAGTACCCGTGTCAGAAAATCCGAAACATCCTCCGAACTCATACGAAGTCCAAAACCAAGCAAAAATACAGTCTCTCTCTTGACAGATGCCTGTGTCAGCCAGTTATTGACAAGAGATGTCAGTTTCGTTGATGTAGGATTCATTGATTTCGGTGTACAAGTCTCATGAAAAGACTCAATCACGATGTCTCTGTAAATATCCTGCGTTACTTCATTATAGGGTTCTTCGAGTCCTGCACGTTCATAAATATATCGTTTCAGGTGATCTCCAAAAGATACCAGTTCCATTTCTTTATATAAATAATGAAAAATAACATCAGCATCTTCGTCTTCAAACCCATCCAGACTGACGACCTGCCGGAATCTCTGTGCTGCTTTTCGTGTGAATTCAAAATCTTTGACAGAATCAAAAGCAACTGTCTGTTCAAAATCCAAATCCTGCATACGGTTTTTCATAGTCTGTCACCTTCATATTCTATAAAAAATAACTTAATAATTTTCTAAACCAGTTTTGTTCCTGCTCTGCAAGTTCGCAGAGTATTACTGTAATGTTGTCTCTGCCTCCTTTTTGGAGGGCCTGTTCTACCAGAAGTTCTGCTGTTTCCGCTACCGGAACTTCCCTTGCAAGAACAGCCGCGATCTCACTGTCAGTAAGCATATCTGTGATTCCATCTGAACATATGAGATACCGAGTCCCGATCACTGCCTCCTGTGCTGTGATCGTCGGCTCAAGTCCCATGCTTTCCTCCGGGATCCCAAGATACTGTGTCAGCGGCGGCTTGCCGAATCTTCCTCCCCCAAGGACATGATCCAGCGAAAGCTGATGTATCTGTCCTTCCGGCGAAACGCGGTAAATACGACTGTCACCCAGATTGCATGAATATACTTGGTCTTCCCCAAAAGCAAGAATTGCTGCAGTTGTTCCCATGCTGTTTATTTTATTTTCCTGTCCGTAATCACATACAGCACGGTTCATCTGGAAGCAGAGTTCATTCAGGAACTCTTCCGGATATTCTGAGATTTCTTTCTTTTTTTCTTTATAAAACTCACCACAGGATTCTGCTGCAAGGAATGCTGCCATTTCTCCACAGCTTTCGCCTCCCATTCCGTCAAATACGGCAAGAAGCGGAAAATCCTTCTGTTTTATCTTTCCGCTGCGGACATGACTCATTCCCTTGTTTTCTGAATCAAGATTCTCGCCACAGCACCAGAAATTGTCCTCATTATTATTCCGCACCTTACCTATGTGGCACGTATATGCATATTCAATCTGATACGCCATAGCCCTTCCTTTCTCAGGATGCAGATGTACTGTCAGCAGAGAGATTCAACTGAGCTTTGTACTCTTCCGCACGATCCCAGTATTTCTCTCCTCTTGTTACATACTCCTCACTGTCTGTCTCGTTATCATGACAACGGTTTTTGTCATCGATCCAGCGGATCAGCTTACCGTCCTCATAATAATATCTGTCTATTTTCTGCTCTCCGTCCTTCAGATCACTCAGCGTATTGTTATCAGCCCATATATAGGCAAAAAACAGTTCATCATTCCAGTAATAATATTCTTCATAATAACCATCTTCTGACAGATCCGGATAGATCAGTATCTTCATAACCTGCCAGTCTCCATTATCCCGCTGTTTCAGGTAACTGATCTTTCCTTCTTCTTCAGATCCAATCCAGCTGTAATCATTCAGATCATCGCTGATCTCTGTTGCCTGTGACTGAATTTTTTCCAGAGTCTCCTGAAGTTGTTTATTTTCTGCACTCTGAACCGTCTCTGTAACTGACTGCTTCAGACGCTGTAATTCTGCATTTTCTTTCAGAAGCCAGATAAAAACGCCCACAACAATACAAACTGCTATCACCATAATGACAGCAGCCGCAACAAGTGGCTCAAATTTCTGCTTTTTCTTTGCAGGTTTCCTTCGATGCTGTGGAGAACAGCTGATTCTTCTGCCTGTCCTTTTGTCTGTATTTCTCAGTACAACCGTTTCCTCAGGTTTCTCTTCTTCTGTAAAATTTCTGTCTGTTTCCGAAGGATCTGATATGATCTCCGGTTTTCTGATATCCGACAGTTCCGGCTGCCCAGGATATCGAACCTGCTCCAGTGCCATTCGAAATTCCTCAGCACTTTCATAACGATCATGGCGATCATAAGCACATGCTCTGAGAATCACGTCTGCAAAAGCCTCCCCTGCTTCTGCCGGCGGAGGCAGTTCCTCTCCTGCCATTCTCCTGTTCAGTGCCTCTTCCTTGTCCCGATACGTGATCAGCTGCTTCTTAAGGCTGATAAAAGGAAGTCTGTTATGGTTTCTTAATTTATAAAGTACAATTCCAAGGGAATAGATGTCTACTCTGGCATCATATGCCTCTCCTTTGTACATTTCCGGTGCCATATAAGAAAATGTACCCTTCTTAGATAACCCACTCATTGTCCGATCCAGTTCCCGGGCAATGCCAAAATCTCCCAGTTTGAACTCCCCAAATCTGGAAACAAAAATATTCTCAGGTTTAATGTCTCTGTGAATGATATTCTGGCACTGGCAGTATTCCAGTGCTTTACACAAATCGATTCCTAAATGTATCACATCATCTTCTGAAAGTGCGCGTCCGGCACAATAATCAAGAAAGCTGGTCAGATATTCCATTCGGATGTAAATATCCCATCCAATATCGTCCAGATATTCCACTACTTTATAATCCTCAACAGAGACTACATGAGAATTGCCTCGAAAATACTCCATCGTATTCACTTCCTGGATACATTCTTCTACCAGGCTGTGAAAATATTCCTTTACCGATTGTTCATCCGGGTTTTCCGAACGAATACTGCTCAATTCTCCGGCATTCGAGGGAATCGTAATAACTTTGATCGCAGAATAAAAGGTCTTGCCCTGCTCTGTACGTTTTGCCTTATAGACCTTACCGAAGGATCCTTCACCGATCTTCTCCACGATCTTCCATTCCGGCCATACAGAAACCGGAAGTTGTTTGTCCATCTATCCTCCCTCCTCTCCTCTCGTAATATGATCTATATTTATTTGAATGTAATTCGTAACTGTTCAATAGCCTCACAGTTACATAACTTCTATTTTATTCTAAATCCTATATCTATATAAAAAACACTAAGTAACTCTATGTCTTTAAAACTCTGTATCTTTGAAACTTCCATCAGGAAGTGCTCTTAGTATAGCATGTCCACCCGCGTCTGTCTGTAGTTTTCGCTTTTCTTCCATCTTTTTTCACACAATCTTTATACTTTTCCTGCAAAAAGAAAAAAAGAAGCCCCAGATTTACTTTGATCATAAATCTGGAACTTCTTCTGTAGTTCATTTATTCTTCTGTTGTATCGATATCCTCATCGTCCAGAAGGATCTCTTCCTCTGCATCATCAGAAACATCCTCTGCGGATTCTTCTTCCATTGTCAGCATTTCATCATCCTCTGGAAGTTCATCTACAGGCTCTTCTTCTGCCACAGGTGTTTCCTCCGGCATCCCTGTATCAAGCTGAATGTCTCTGTAACGTTTCAGACCAGTTCCGGCCGGGATCAGCTTACCAATGATAACGTTCTCTTTCAAACCTACCAGGTGGTCAACTTTACCCTTGATAGCAGCTTCTGTCAGGACTTTGGTTGTTTCCTGGAAGGACGCTGCTGACAGGAAGGAATCTGTTGCCAGGGAAGCCTTGGTAATACCAAGCATAACCTGTTTTCCTTCTGCCGGTGTCTTGCCTTCTTTTTCAAGTTTTTCGTTAACTTCTTCGAATTCAAGAACATCAACAAGTGTTCCCGGAAGGAATTCTGTATCTCCGTTTTCTTCGATACGGATCTTCTTCAGCATCTGGCGGACCAGAACCTCGATATGCTTATCACTGATTTCTACACCCTGGAGACGGTATACTCGCTGAACCTCACGGAGCATGTAATCCTGAACAGCACGAACACCCTTGATTCTCAAGATATCGTGTGGGTTTACACTACCTTCTGTCAGCTCATCACCAGCTTCAAGTACCTGTCCATCTGTGATCTTGATACGGGATCCATAAGGGATCAGGTAAGTCTTGGAGTCGCCGTCTTCCGGATTGGTAACAATGATCTCACGTTTTTTCTTGGTATCGTTGATAACTGCAACACCAGGGATTTCTGTGATGATAGCAAGACCCTTAGGTTTTCTTGCCTCAAAAAGCTCCTCAACTCGAGGAAGACCCTGTGTGATATCTCCACCGGCTACACCACCACTATGGAATGTACGCATGGTAAGCTGTGTACCAGGCTCACCGATAGACTGTGCTGCGATGATACCAACAGATTCTCCAACCTGAACAGCTTCACCAGTTGCCATATTTGCACCGTAACATTTAGCGCAGACACCAACCTTGCACTTACAGGTCAGGATCGTACGGATCTTAACTTCTTCGATCGGACCACCGTTAGCGTTTACACCCTCACTCATGATACGTGCTGCACGTCTTGGTGTGATCATATGGTTTGCTTTAACAAGAACTTCACCATCTTTGTTTGTGATGGTCTCGCAGGAGAAACGTCCTGTGATACGTTCCTGAAGGTTCTCGATCTCTTCCTTGCCATCCATGAAGCCTTTGACATACATACCAGAGATCTCCGGTCTGTTTTCACAGCAGTCTGTTTCACGAACGATAAGTTCCTGAGATACGTCAACCATTCGTCTGGTCAGGTAACCAGAGTCGGCTGTACGAAGAGCGGTATCGGACATACCTTTACGAGCTCCATGCGCGGACATGAAGTATTCCAGTACTTCAAGACCTTCACGGAAGTTTGACTTGATAGGAAGCTCGATAGTGTGACCAGTTGTATCGGCCATCAGACCACGCATACCGGCAAGCTGTTTGATCTGCTTATCGGAACCACGGGCACCGGAGTCAGCCATCATGAAGATGTTGTTGTATTTATCAAGACCGTTCAGAAGGGCTTTGGTAAGCTCATCGTCAGTCTTCTTCCATGTCTCAACAACTTCTTTGTAACGCTCTTCTTCTGTAATAAGACCACGTTTGTAGTTCTTTGTGATCTTGTCAACGATATTCTGTGCGTTCTGGATCATCTCAGGTTTCTGAGGCGGCACAGTCATATCAGAAATGGATACTGTCATAGCTGCACGGGTAGAATATTTGTAACCCATAGCCTTGATGGAGTCGAGAACCTCTGCGGTCTTGGTAGCTCCGTGAGTGTTGATGACTTTCTCAAGGATCTGTTTCAGCTGTTTCTTACCTACCAGGAAATCAACCTCAAGAAGAAGTTCATTACCCGGAATGCTTCTGTCTACATATCCAAGGTCCTGCGGAAGAATTTCGTTGAACAGGAAACGTCCAAGTGTGGACTCTACAGTTCCTGTCAGCTCTCTTCCATCTGCCAGTTTTCTTGTGCAGCGTACATGGATTCTGGACTGTAATGTGATAACTTTATTTTCGTAAGCAAGGATTGCTTCGTTTACGCTCTTGAAGTATTTGCCTTCGCCCGGATTTCCTGGTCTCTCCTGTGTCAGATAGTAAATACCAAGGACCATATCCTGTGAAGGAACGGCTACCGGACCACCATCTGAAGGTTTCAGAAGGTTGTTTGGTGAAAGCAGAAGGAAACGGCACTCTGCCTGAGCTTCCTGGGAAAGCGGAAGATGAACAGCCATCTGGTCACCATCGAAGTCGGCGTTGAACGCGGTACAAACGAGCGGATGAAGTTTGATAGCTTTACCTTCTACAAGAATCGGCTCAAATGCCTGGATACCCAGACGATGCAGTGTAGGTGCACGGTTCAGCATAACAGGATGTTCTTTGATAACATCTTCCAGTACATCCCATACTTCCGGCTGAAGTTTCTCTACCATTTTCTTGGCATTCTTGATGTTGTGGGAAGTTCCGTTTGCAACAAGCTCTTTCATAACGAAAGGTTTGAAAAGCTCGATTGCCATTTCTTTCGGAAGACCACACTGATAGATCTTCAGTTCAGGTCCAACGACGATAACAGAACGTCCGGAATAGTCAACTCGTTTACCAAGAAGGTTCTGACGGAAACGTCCGGATTTACCTTTCAGCATGTCAGAAAGGGATTTGAGAGCTCTGTTTCCAGGTCCTGTTACCGGACGGCCACGACGACCATTGTCGATCAGCGCGTCTACTGCTTCCTGAAGCATACGTTTCTCATTACGAACAATGATATCCGGTGCTCCCAGTTCCAGAAGACGTTTCAGACGGTTGTTACGGTTGATGATTCTTCTGTACAGATCATTCAGGTCAGATGTTGCAAAACGTCCACCATCGAGCTGTACCATAGGACGAAGATCTGGCGGGATAACCGGGATTGCAGTCATGATCATCCACTCCGGACGGTTTCCGGATTCACGGAAAGATTCTACAACTTCCAGTCTCTTGATGATTCTGGCACGTTTCTGTCCAGTTGCATCTACCAGTTCTGTCTTGAGTTCCTCAGCATCTTTCTCAAGATCGATCGCTTTGAGAAGTTCCATAATAGATTCTGCACCCATTCCAACACGGAAATTGTATCCGTATGCTTCACGGGCATCCTGATATTCTTTCTCAGTGAGAACCTGTTTGTACTGAAGTCCGGAGTCAGCCGGATCCAGTACAATATAGTTTGCAAAGTATAAAACTTTTTCCAATGTTCTCGGAGACAGGTCAAGGATAAGCCCCATACGGGATGGGATTCCCTTGAAGTACCAGATATGGGATACCGGAGCTGCAAGCTCGATATGTCCCATACGCTCTCTTCGTACAGAAGATTTGGTTACTTCTACGCCGCATCGGTCGCAGACAACACCTTTATAGCGGATTTTTTTGTATTTACCGCAGTGGCACTCCCAGTCCTTGCTTGGTCCGAAAATTCTTTCACAGAAAAGACCGTCCTTCTCTGGTTTCAGAGTACGATAGTTGATGGTCTCCGGTTTTGTTACCTCACCTCTGGACCATTCTCTGATCTTCTCAGGGGACGCCAGTCCAATCTTGATGGCATCGAAAGTCATTGGCTGATATGTTTCATTGGTAGTTGTTGATTCTGCCATGTATTCTTTCCCCTTTCTTACTTGTCGTCATCATCATCATAGGAATCGTCGAAGTCCAGGAAATCCTCTTCGCCCTCATCCTCTTCTTCTACATCTACGAGTTCTTCGCCTTCAAATTCCTGTTTGGTATAACCATGTTTGCCGAAGGACTCTTCTTCTCTGTGATGTCTGCTGTCACCTTCGATTACGGAACGAAGATCTGTATCACCATAATCTACTGTTTCCAGAAGGTGTACTTCTGTATTGTCATCTTTGAGTACTTTGACATCAAGACCCAGAGACTGAAGTTCTTTGAGAAGTACCTTGAAGGATTCCGGAATACCCGGCTCAGGGATATTGTCACCCTTGATGATCGCTTCATAGGTCTTAACACGTCCTACAACATCGTCGGACTTCACTGTCAGGATCTCCTGCAGTGTGTAGGAAGCACCATATGCCTCCAGAGCCCAAACCTCCATCTCTCCGAAACGCTGTCCACCGAACTGAGCTTTACCACCCAGAGGCTGCTGTGTTACAAGGGAGTATGGACCAGTTGAACGTGCATGGATCTTATCATCTACCAGATGATGCAGTTTCAGGTAATGCATGTGACCGATAGTTACACGTCCATCGAAGTACTCACCGGTACGTCCGTCACGAAGCTGAACTTTACCATCTCTGGAAATCGGAACACCTTTCCACAGTTCTCTGTGGTCTTTGTGCTCATCAAGATATTCCATAACGTCAGGAGCAAGTACATCCTGATATTTTGCACGGAATTCTTCAAAATCTTCAATATTTACATAATCATTTGCCAGTTCCAGTGTATCCTGGATATCAACCTCGCTCGCACCATCGAATACAGGTGTGGAAACATTGAATCCAAGTGCCTTGGCTGCAAGACTTAAGTGGATCTCCAGGACCTGTCCGATATTCATACGGGAAGGTACACCCAGAGGGTTCAGCACGATGTCAAGCGGACGGCCATTTGGAAGGAATGGCATATCTTCAACTGGAAGTACACGGGAAACGACACCCTTGTTACCATGACGACCAGCCATCTTATCGCCAACAGAAATCTTACGTTTCTGAGCGATATAAATACGAACAGACTGATTTACTCCAGGAGACAGCTCATCGCCGTTCTCTCTTGTAAATACTTTGGCATCTACAACAATACCATATTCTCCGTGAGGAACCTTAAGGGAAGTATCACGAACTTCTCTTGCTTTCTCACCAAAGATTGCACGAAGAAGACGCTCTTCTGCTGTCAGTTCTGTCTCTCCCTTAGGAGTAACTTTACCAACGAGGATATCACCGGCACGAACCTCTGCACCGATACGGATGATACCACGCTCATCCAGATCCTTGAGTGCATCATCTCCAACACCCGGAACATCTCTTGTGATCTCTTCCGGTCCAAGTTTGGTATCACGGGCTTCTGCTTCATATTCCTCCATATGAATAGAAGTATATACATCGTTCTGTACAAGTCTTTCGCTTAACAGAACGGCATCCTCGTAGTTGTAACCTTCCCAGGTCATGAATCCGATCAGCGGGTTCTTACCAAG
>ERZ791903.2052-NODE-2052-length-16332-cov-2.465626_pt1 | contig 16332 bp, 9 predicted proteins | sample MGYA00510148_ERZ791903 | MGnify/ENA primary metagenome ERZ791903 (study PRJEB30046, sample SAMN00792080) | human gut metagenome | study: EMG produced TPA metagenomics assembly of the A metagenome-wide association study of gut microbiota in type 2...
AAACCGCTTTTATCACGGTTTTTTAGGATATATAAATAATAAGTATGGTATTTATCTTTTAGCTTTCTTTAACATTTTTTGAATTATTTGTATTTGATTTTGATAATCATCAAATGAAGTAAGTTTATAAGACCAGTTATGTGGACCTACTGTCCCTGGTAAATTAATACGAGCTTCTTTGCCATAGCCAAGTAGATCTTGTAAAGGAACAATAGAAATCACCGCATCACATTCAAGTGTATATGCAAGCATATCTTCCACAAGATTTTCTCCTGTATATCCTAGACCCTTCATAATTTCTTTCATTCTTTCTTTATTATCTAATTCTTCATACCATTGTTTAAGAGTAGCATTATCATGTGTTCCTGTATAAACAACACAATGTTGAGGAATTTTATATTTAACTTTTCTTTCATCTTCTCCAAAAGAGAATTGCATAACTTTCATTCCCAATAAATCATAATGATCTCTCAGTTCATGTATTTGTGGACGTAATTCTCCTAAGTCTTCAACAATCATATTAAGTTTAGGCAATTGTTTATAAACTGAATCTAAAAAATGATAACTTGGTCCTTCTATCCATTTTCCTTCTCTTGCTGTAGCACTTCCATAAGGAACTGACCAATATGTATCAAAAGCCCTAAAATGATCAACTCTTAAAATATCAAAAATTTCATTATTCCATTTTAATCTTTTAATCCAAAAATTATATCTTGTTTTCTTTAAATAATCCCAATCATATAGAGGATGTCCCCATAGTTGGCCATCTTTTGAAAAATAATCAGGTGATGCTCCAGATACGAATTTAGGATAAAATTTATCATCTAATTGAAAACATTTACGATACTCATAAACATCCGCAGAATCATCACCTACATATAAAGGTAAATCTCCCATGATAGATATTCCTTTTTGATGTGCATGTATTTTTAATAAATTAAATTGTTTAACAAAAATATATTGAAGAAATTGAATATAATCAATTTCTGCTTCTAATCCTTCATTACTTCCTTTAATATTTTGATCTTCATCATTCCAATCTACCCAAGGTAAACCTTCGTTTGCTTTATTTAAAGCCATAAAACGCGCATATTTTTTTAACCAAAATGTTCCTTTAACAAAAGTACGATATTCTTTCTTTAATTCTTTATCTTTTAAGAAAACTTGATAAGCTTTTCTTAAATAACAATCTTTAAATAAACGTACGCGTTTATAATCAACTCTTTTTAAATCTTGTAAATAGTTAGGAACTTCATCTAACAAATGCCAATCTTTTAAAAGTTCTAAAGAAATATATATTTCATCACCCGCAAAAGAGGAATAAGGTGTATAAGGTGAATTCCCGGAGCTTGATGGATTTAATGGTAAAATTTGCCAAATAGAAAAACCTGCTTGAGCAGATAAGTCAACAAATTCATAAGCTTCTTTTCCTAAATCCCCTATTCCATGTTTTCCTGGTAAACTAAATAACGGTAACAAAATACCAGCTTGTCTTTGATCAAGTGCTTTTAATTTCATGATTTTCACCTCTTCTTTAAATATACCATAAAAAAAGCGTCTTCGCTTATGAAAACGCTATCTTTTTTTGATTTTAAAATGAAAAGGTTCTATTTTCTTAATCTTGAAAATAGAAACCTTTTATTTTAGTCTTCTTTTGTTCTTTTTCTTAAAGATACATAAATGATTGCTGCCATTAATGCAAATGTTGCAAATGTCCATACAGATGTTGAATCACCTGTTTTCACTTTGTTATTTGTTACAACTTGAGGTTTATGAGCAGGTTCATTTGTATCTGTAGTGACTGTTGGTGCTTTTTCTAATGCATTAATAGCGTTTTGTAATTCACTTACAAGGGCATCGACTTCTTCTTGTGTCATTTCTGATGAATTTTCTAACTTCTTAGAAATTTCAGTAACAACATCTATTAGTTTAGAATAAGATGCTTCTGTATATTTTTTACTATCTAATTGTTTAATTTGATCTAATAAACCATGGATACCATCTAAATTACCACGTTTAACAAGTTTTTGAGCAGCTTCTTTTAAAGTATTAGTTAATGCTTGAACATCATCACTTGTGTTTTCATTTTCTAAAGCAGCTTTAACATCATTGTAAACTTTTTCAAATTTCTTCCATGATGATGCTGTATAATCTTTTTCTTGATATTGATCCATTAATGCTTTTAATGCATTTACTTCATCATCTGTTGCTTTTAAAACTAATTGTGTTCTTGCATCTTGTAATTGTTTTAAAGCTTCATCTAATTGTTCTTTTGTTGCATCTTCTTGTTCGATTAATGTTTGTGCATTCTTTAATGCTTCTTTAAATGAATCAGCAGTAGATGTTAAATATTTATTTGTATCTAACTTATCTAATTCATTTGATGTAATATAATCTTTTAACTCTTTTTTACTTACTGATACTTTTGTTACTAATTGAGCTTTTGCTTTTTGTAAAGCATCTACCATATTAATAACTTCTTTTTCAGTAATTGTTGCTTCATCCTTTTTAATGAATTCTTGAGCAAGTTTCACTTGATCTTGTAAAATAGCCCATGTTTCACTTGTATAATCTTTTTCTTTTAACTTGTTAATTGTATCAAGTTCATCTTTAACACTTTGAATATTTCCACGTTTAACAAGATTTGCATAAGCATCTTCTAATTCAGCTTTTGCATTTGTAATAGCATCTAATTCACCAGCTTGTTTATCTAAAACTTTTTGAGCTTGTTTTAATGCCTTTTCAAATTCTTTATAAGAATCTGCTGTATATTTATTTTCTTTAACATCTAAAGAATCAATATAACTTTGTAAATCATTAGCTGCTGTTGAAACATATTCATCATCATTTAACATAATAACTTCTGAAATTGTTGGAATTTTATTTTCATCCCATTCAATCTTTAATTCATAAACGTTTCCTTCAGGCATATAGAATTCATTTAATGATTTTTTAAGAGTTCCAACTTGAACCCATTTCTTTCCATTTTCACCATCTACAAGAACAGATACTCTTGCATTTGAAATTTCACCTTTTTGAATAATATGCATTTTCTTAACATCTAAATCACTTGATAATGTATAAGTAATGCTTCCAGCTTCTTTAGAACCTGGTCTATAAGCTGTAGATAAATCTCCATCAAACATATATTGAGGAATAAATCCATTTGCTTCTACAGTTGAAGAAGTATATGTTGGATCATTTGAAACTGGTACATATTCTCCATCATTGATAACAATTTCATTGAAAACAACAGCTCTATTATTATTTGTTGCTGTCATTAAGATCTTTAAGTAACGTGCTTTAATATTATTAGCAGTTCCTTCTACATAGACTTTATTTGGATATGTGCTTGATGCTTTATAACCCGCATCTGAATCAATACATTTAACCCCAGCATCATTTGTATTTTCATTACCATCTCCAATAGTTACAACTTTTGTCCAGTTTTCTAAATCATCTGATACTAAAATATCAGCATCTCTAATATAGTTAACTGCACTATCTTGGCAATACATTTGAATTTTAGAAATTGTTCTTTCTTGTCCTAAATCATAAATAATATATTGTCCTTTTTGTGGAAAATCACCAAATTCTGTTGTTGAATCGATATTACCATCAAAAGCAGCACCATTATTTCTAGTATCTTCACCAACACCCCATGAAGGATTAATATTCATAGTTGCCTTATATAAATATGGTGCTGTAATTTCATTTGAATGTACTTCAAAATGATTAATTGTCAATTTAATAGCTTTGTCTGTTTTATTAATTAATCTTACATATCTTCCATCTGGAAGTTCTTTTTCTTGACCTGTTACAGTTGTCCATTCAACACCATTTTTTGAAACTTGTAAAGTTGTTCCTTGACCATTTTCATAATCAATATTGAATGTACTTAAATCTTTGATTCTTGATAAATCAACACCAACGTATTGACCTTTTTCTAAAGTAATTTCTTGATTATAGATCAATTCTGTAAGTGCTTCTTCACTTTGTGAAGCTAATCTATAATCTGTATTTGTATAAACATTAGCATTATTGAAATCCTCATCTGGATTATATGCATTTACTGTAAATTCAGAGAAAATAACCCATACAGCTCTTTCTTCTTCATTCACTAAACGAACATAACGTGCTTTTAAACCATAGAAATTTTCATCAATTGTATCTTTTCCACTAGCTAAACCTTGATATGTTTTATAAGTAGTCCAGTCTTGGTTGTCATTAGAGTATTGTAAACTATATTTTTCCCATTTATCTCCTGCACTGCGGTCTCCACCGATAACTGCATGAATTTTACCAATAGCTGTTTCTTTACCTAAATCCCAACCAATATAATCACCTTTTCTTGTTCTATCACCTGAGGTACTAAAATCTAATGCTGTTGAACTATCACCATCTGTTAAATTAGCTACTGTTCCTCGATAAATTCCCCATGTATCTGTATACATAAATGTTGCATTGATTTGTCCTGGATCAGCCATTTTAAATGTATTGACTTTCCACCAATATCCTGCTGTATTACTTTTTAAATTTAATTTTAAGTTTCTAATACGAACTGCTTTTGCTTTAATATTTTGACTTGATACATCTAATTCAACAGAAGCATCACCATTATATTCTTTTAATACTTTCCATGTTTGACCATCCGTTGTATATTCAATGACATATTTTGTTGATTTATCTGTTCCTGCATCTTGTCCAAAATAAATTGTACCTAATGTTTTTGCTTTTTTGAAAGTTAATGTAATACTTGCATCAACTGGTAAATAATCTTTAATTTCTCCACCTTTATAAGGACTTTCAGCAAAATGAGCATAAGTAGCATTACTGTCATCTAATAAATTATTTAAAGAACCACCTTTAAGTGTCAATTTATCAACAGATAATGTACCTGGATCTTCTTCAGTTACTACTTCATCTGCATTAACAGCAATATCTCTAATACCTAACCAAGTATTCGCTTTATCTTCAGTAGCAATCATGCGAATACCTTTAACCCCTTTTAAATTTAAGTCAGTTAAAGCTACATCATTTGGTAAAGTATATTCTTGATTATCTAAATCAACCCATTTTTTACCATCTGTTGTATATTGCACTTTAGCTTTAGAAAAAGTATCTTTTGAATTTGAATTTGTTCCTAATCTAAAAGTCACTCTATCAATATCAATTGCTTTTGAATAACTAACGCCTACATAAGTTCCTTTACTAATTGTATTTGGTGTTTTATAAACAATTTCAGTATTGGCCTTATTATCAAATACATAGTCAGTATTACCTGTTGGACTATCATTACGATTTGTAATAAATTTAGTGACTTGTTTATTTGGATCAACAATAGTTGAAGCAATATCTCCTAAATAAGAATCCATTGCTTTAATAAATGGTACAATATGTTGTACCCCTACTTCAGCATATTCTAAATGATCAACATAATTGAATCCATATGTTTTTGATTTTTCAAAAGCAGCTTGTCCAGTAGCATATAGATCCCAAATCTTATCATTAGCTTCTTCATCTTGTACAGCTTTAACAGCTTTAAGATAATTTATTGCTGCATCTGCTGTATCATCCCAACAGTTTAACCAATATACAATTTGATCTTTTACTCTTATATCACCTGCTTGTGCTCTATATGTCGCACTCGCATTTTTTAAGATTGTAAATTCATTGATCAAATCTTCAAATTGTTCATCACTGATTGTTGTTCCATTTGTAAGAGCTTCTTTGAAGCTTGTTAAACGATCTTTTAAATCTACTGATTCTTGTAATGCTGTTACACGACTATCCATGTTTTGATTAATCATATGTTTTGAAAGTTCTCTTAAAGCAGTAGATGCTTGAGTTTCAATAGCGCTATTATGATCGACATATTTAAATGAAGCATTCCAGCATTTTTGAGCTTCTTCTTCATTTTGCCAAATATTCCATGAATAACATGCATTTCCAAAAATTGCAACTTTACTTGGCTCAGATTGTTGCATTGGATTTAAAACAATTCCTTGAATCTTATTTGGATCTACACCAGGGTGTAAAAATGTTGTATATCCACCCATAATTAAGTGTTTTTTAGAGTTATCTGTACAAGGCCAGTTAATCCACATATAAGGGCCACGCCCTGCATTATTTGTAAAAGTTGTGGTAAAGTTATTAGTTACTTCTCCCCATACTCTACCACCGGTCATGACAATTTGAATATTTGCTGGGAAATTTTGATAATAACTTTCACCATTATACATATATTCTTGTGTACAGAATGGTAATGTTAATTTTAAATCTGGATATGTTTTTGCATTTCTTTTAACCATGCTGTCATATCAGTTAATGTTTTTGTATAGTTAGCACCACCAACATTTCCAGCATCATCTGCTAAAATAGCAATTTGACGTACACCTGCTTTAATAACTTGTTCAAATTTAGCTTGTAATACTTTTAAGTCTGCTTGATAGTTTTCTTCACTATTATACCTGATGGGATTATGCATATATGGATGTAATGCAAATACAAAACGACATTTAGATTCATTCCCTGCTTGAGCAAGAGGTTTGATCTTTGATTCAATTTCTTCATCTGTATAAAGTTCACGCCATTTAGAGTTATGTTTAGGATCATCTTTAGGAGCATAGAAATAAGAATTCAACTTGTAGTATCCTCCCCATTCCATTAATTTCTTACGATCCTCAGTAGACCATGGATTTCCATAATAACCTTCAATAAATCCACGACTTGCTACATTAGCATAATCTTCTATTGTAAAATTACGGATATTTGTTCCGTCTAATTGTTTAAAGATATGATACAAACTTGTAAGACCATAAAAAGCCGCATCTGTATCTTTACCTAATACTGTAATTGTTCCATTATCAACTTTTAATAAGTATGAATCTAATTGATCAAATAATTGGGTTGTTTTTACTGAATAATGTTCACCAACATATTGATCAACATATTGATTTGAATCTTTAATACCTACTAAAATGTTTGTTTGGCCTTCTTTTACTTCTTCAGAAGTACTTGCTTTTATATTTTTAATAGCTAATACTTCATTCATTCTATCCTTTGTATATTCATCAATACCATCTTCATAGACAACATTGACAGTAGATGTCATATCAAATGAACCATCTTGATAATCCATCATATGAGGATTTGGATAGACTTCATAATCATTTTCCAAAGCACTGACGATTGGATAAGAGTGAATACATCCAATTGACATTAAAAATGCAAGTGCTAGAGAAACAATTCTCTTTACCTTTTCTTTCATATTCTTCTTCCTTTCTTATTTACATTACTGCTCCCTTAAATGAATAATGTAATCTTAATTTGCAAATACAAACCAAAAAATAAAGACCAAACAAGATACACTAAAAAAGTGTAAGTTATTTGGTCTTGCCTACTTAAAGTAACAATCCGTATTTACATCCTGTATTGTAACATACACTCTTTGTCTATGCAAGGGCTTACAATAAATTTGTCTAGACAAAATAAATACCACTACTTAATAGTGGCATCTATTTTTATAATTCTTCTTTTTTTACTTTTTTAATACCTAACCATGACATGAAAGCCATTAATACAAATAAAATAATATTTGTTTCATCACCTGTTTTAGCAGTTGAAGATCGTTTTTTATCACTTTTAGTAGTAGAAGTAATTACTTGATTATCTTTAGATGAAGTATTTCCTTTTGAAGTATTATCATCTTTAGTAGATGAATCTACTTTTTTAAGAGCATTCATAGTTTTTTCTAGATTAAAAATAGCTTCGTTGATTTCTTCTTTTGTAGCATCTTCTTTAGCAGATACTTCTTTTGCTTGAGTTAATGCTTCTACCAGTTGTTTCCATGAATCTTTTGTATAATCTTTTTCTTGAAGTTGATCAGCTTTACTAATCAAATCAGTTAATCCAGATTTATCATTAAGTGTAACAAGTCCATTATAAGCATCTAATAATTTTTGATACATATCATTGATTTCATCTTTTGTTGCATCATGATTACTTATAACATCCTGTGCTTCTTTAAGAACAGTTTGGAATTGTTTCCATGAATCCTTTGTATAATCTTTTTGTTCAAGATTTGATAAATCATCAACGAATGATTTTAATTGTTCATTATCAACAGATAATACAAGTTTTACCATTGCATCTGTTAATTGACGTTTCATAATTTCAATTTCATTAGCGTCAGGATTTTCTGCATTGACTAAACCTTCAGCAGCTTTAATTGTATCCTGTAAATGATTCCATGAAGTAGATAAATATCCAATATCTTCCATAGCTTTAGCTTTATTGATAACATCTTTTAAACCATCAACATCTGCCGGTATATCTGCACGATGTAATTTAATTTCTGCAGCACTTCCGTTATTATTAACAGCTTCTACGTAGTATAAACGAAGATGTTTTGTTTTTACTGTATCAAATTCAATGACTTTTGTAGATGAATCACTTGATAAATTACCTTCTTTAACTGTTTTCCAATTAATACCATCATCACTTATTTCAATACGATATTTTGTAACATTTCCATTTTTACCAGTTTGACGAGGAACATATGTTAAACCATTGACACTCATTTCTTCTTTATTTTCAAAAGCAATCCAATGAGGTGTTGATAAATTCCAATCTGTATGCCACATTGTTGATGGATTATCATCTAATACATTTTTAGGATCTGATCCATCATGTTGATAAGATGAAGCAGTTGCTGTAAGTTTGCTGTTATCAATGTAATTTACATTAACTTGTGATTTTAATTGTAGTTTAGTAAGTGCTTTTGTAAGTTCTACTTCATATTGATCGACTGTATCTTGCATTGATTTAGGTAATTCTCTTTGAATCATATCAATAACAAATTGTAAGTTTTTAACAGAATCTTCTGTATAAATAGATAAATCTTTTGGAATTGAATTTAAATAGTGATCTACTCTTGTATAATTTGCTTTTTTGTAATCAATTCCATTTACTAATTCTTTAATTTCATCTGTAAGAGTTGAAATTGTTTGTTCATTTGGATCATATTCTTTTAAAATTACTTTTGCTTCTTTTATTTTTTCTTGTAATTGTTTATTTTGTGATTCATCTGCTATATAACTTGCACTTGTTACTAAATAATCCAATTCCATTGTTGAAGCATATGTTTTTTGTGTACCTAAACGAATATCATCAACATATCCTTTAAAAGCATGTTCCTTACTTCCAATTCTTTCAAACGGTATCATCATTGTTGCTTTTAATGGTCTACCACTTACTTGTTCATCATCACCAAGAGTATCTACTAATTGACCATTTACATATAAATCAATAACTTCTTTTCTATTTTTGAATTCTAATTCAACCCATTGGTTAACTGGTAATTCATAATTAAATGAATAATCATGATTTTCTCTACTTAATCCAACTTTTCCTGTTTCTTTTTGAACAGCTTTAATTGATCCATAGCTACTTTCAAATAAAATTTGTTCCTCTTCACTTGAAGATTCACGTTTAACTTTTACACGTAAATCATTATTTAAACCAACAGTACTAAATGATGTAGTAGCATAACTTTTATTTCCTAACAAACGTAATGCATCATGACTGTCTAATGAAGCAAGTTCGATATTTTCATGGTCTTTTAATTGATCAAGATTATCTAAATCATAATGAGCAATCATACCATTTTCATCTTTAGCTGCTTCATAACCAAAATTTGTACCTGGAGCATCTCCTAATGTTGTTCTTAAACTATTAGCTTGATCTAATGTTTTATCTCCTTTACCCCATAATTTAGCACCAAATAATGGAATTGCATTTTGTAAACGATCATAAACATCATATTCACTAATACCATTTTCTAAATAGTCTGTCATATCGTTCCATACAGCAATAGCGCCACCTAGCATTTGTTCATCACCTGCAGGAATTGTGACACCACTAATCGAGTTGATTGCTTGATTATATAAAATATTGTTATTTAAATAATCATAGTAATATCCAGCATTAGGAACAATGTAATAATGCCCATCATTACAGTTAATTAAATCATAACCTTGTTCATACATTTGATCCATATTCGCATAACCAAAGTTCCATAAATTCATTTGAACATCTTTACTTCTAACCGGAGTTTTTCCTGAACATTGAGTTAAACTTCCCCAAATACGTGCTGTTCTTCCTGAATCTTGTACATATTTCAACATATCATCTGAGAATCGACGATAAGCTTCTTTATCTGCATTATATTCATCTGCACCAACATGGACTGTAGTTTGTTCATCGAAAACAGGATCACTTGTTTTCATATATTCATCAAATATACTTTGTACAAATCCTAATGATTCATCATATTTATCTCTTAAAGCTAGATGATCATTTTCTCGTCCATTTGTTCCATGTCTTAAATCAGGTCTTACTTTAGTAAGTGCTAATGAATGTGCTGGTGTATCAATTTCAGGAACAATACTTACACCATAATCTCTTGAATCCTTAATAAAATCTTTAAATTCTTTTTTTGTATAGAATAAATCTGTACTTGTTAAATCTTGTTGATTTAAACCATTGTTTCCACCTTTTTTAACATCTGATTCTAATCTAAATGCTGAATAACCTGTCATTGGATCAGCTAAACTTTCAATTGAAATTAAATTATCATTTAAGTGAACTTGGAAATCGTTCATTTTATACCATGACATTTGTTTAACGATTTGTTTTAAATAATCCATTGTAAATGTTTTACGTCCAACATCTAAAATAAAACTTCTTACTTTATAAAGTGGATAATCTCTTGTTGTCCCACAAGGAACATTTCCTGATTGTTTAATACTTTGTAAAATCGTTCTGGTTGCCCAATAAGCCCCTGTTGTTGTTTCAGCTTTAATATTGATTGAATCATCAATATCCATTAAATATCCTTCATCTTGTAACCCTAATGATTTATCTTTTGTAAGAGCTAAAGTAATATCTCCTGTTTTGCTTTCACCTTTTACAACAGCAATACTTTTTCCAGTAATATCTTCATAATCATTAGCAAGTGCTTCTGCAGTTTTTTGAAGTGAACTATCTTTATAAACAATTCTTGCCCCTTTAGAAACTGTATAGTTTCCATGTCCACCATTCCATTCAGCTAATTCTGGTAAAACATTTGGTGCTTTATTCGCTGTTTCATCATTTTTTTGACTACCTGGAACTGTAACAGCAATTTCTTTGAATTTATAATCATTTGTATCATTATCTGTAATCTTGAATGATACTTTAACATTTTTATCACTAATAGGTTGATAAATTGTTAAATCTTCATCAATGACTTGTTCAAAATCAGTACCATTATATTCAACAGTATAACCTTCAACTTCTGGTAAAGTGACTTTTAACTTTTTATCTCCAGTTTTTGGTGTTTCTACTTGAATTCCATTTAAAACATCACTCATTGACATTTTTTCATCAGGATTTCCACCATAAACTTCTAATTCATAAATAGAAATCGTATTCCAAGCGATACCACCATCTGGATCTTCTGAAGTATGTGAATCAACATATAAACGCACATATCTTGCTTTATAGATTTGATCTAAAACAATTTTTTCTGTTAAAGATTTTGGACGATCTTTAAATTCTTTAACTGTTTGCCAATCACTTTCTTGAGGCGTAGATTCAGTATCAGCAATTTGAATCTTATAAGCTGTTGCTTTACGTGTTTCCCAGAATACCTTAACCGTATTGACATTCATTCTTTCACCTAAATCAACATAGATCCAATCTGGACCATTACCAATATTACTTCCCCAACGAGAACTACGTGATGATGTATTTCCATCTACTGCATTTGCTGCTTTAACACTTTCTAATTCCTGAGAACTTGCGATTGCTGTTTTCTTTAATGCAACATTTGTATTTGGATCTTGTACTTTTTCATCTGTATTAAAAATTTTAAATTCATAACATGAAACATTAGGATACCCTTTCATTTCTGTAACTTCTAACTTAACATATCGACCACTTACTTTACTACCTAATAATTCTTCACTGACAACATTTTTATTATCTGTTCTTGAAAGTACTGGTTCACCCCAAGAATTAAGATCATTAGAAACATAAATATTATAAGCTGAGGCATAAGTCGATTCATTTTCCCAAAACATTTGAAACTTATTCATTTCATATTCTTGTCCTAAATCAATATATGCCCATTGAGTAGGTCCACTTTCTGTTGACCAACGTGTTTTCTCATTACCATCAGTTAAATTTTTTCTAGGCATTGTGCCATATTCAGCTGAAACATAAGCTGTTTTGTTTAACGCTAAATTTTGTTGAGATGTTTCTGCAAAAACTGGTACCATCGATAATACTGAACCCATTGACATCGATAATGTTAATACAGCTACAACACTTTTCTTTTTCAATTTCATATTTTTCTCCCTTCTCTTTAAAAAGAAAAGACCAAACATAAAAACAACATTTCTAAAATGCCGTCAATATATTTGGTCTTGCCTACTTAAAGTAACAATCCTTGTCTATACAATAACAAATAGCATTACTTTTTGTCAAGCGCTTACATTAAATGTGACAATTCTTTTTGATATGTATACATAAATATGTCTGTTCATCTGGAGTTAATAGATAATGATATTTATTTTCTATTCGTTTTTTTATTCGATTAATGCATAAGGATAAGCGTATATTTTCTTTTAGCATATCTCTAATATTTTCTGTCGTATCAATATTATTTTCAATATCATTACGGAAAACTCTTTCAGCTAAAAATTTAAGATGTGTTGATAATCTTGCATAATTAATTGAATCTAATTCTAATTGAACATTCATTGTCTGTTCAATCACTTCAATGACATCTCTTACAAAGTTAACAATTTTAGAAGTATTTTGTGAACTATTCTTAGTAGAAAAATTCACTAAATGTAAAGCTATATATCCCGCTTCAGCTTCTTCTAACTGTATACCTATTTTTTCTTTAATAAGTTTTATTGTCCATAAACCTAATTGATATTCATTTTTATAAATTGCTTTCGTTTCCGATAAAACAACATTAGGTAAATCAATTTTTTCTTTTTTTCGTTTAATAGCAAAAGCAATATGATCACTAATTGCTAGAAAGATTTCCCCATAAAATTGGGTATTCAATTGTTCTGTTGCTTTGCTTACTAATAAACTAGTAATTTCATAATAAATAGGTTCAATATCATTGATTCCTCTACGGATACGTTTTTCACCTTTTTCTTTAAAGATATACGTTTTTTCAATCCGTGATTCATCAACTAAATCACCTATCTTTTTTTGAAAGCCGATTCCTGAACCTGTTAAAATAATATCCCCTAATTCATCAGATAAAGCAGCAATACTATTATTATTAAATATTTTTATAATCTTCAATTTCATTTCTCCTACATTAGTATTTCATTTAATATTTCAGCAATAAATTGAACTTCAGTTCCTATAATGATTTGTATTTCATGCTCACTTGCTTCAACAATATGAGAAAAATTCATCTTTGATAGAGTCTGTTTATCTATTATTGAGATATCTTTAACTTCTACACGTAAACGCGTAATACAATGATCAACACTTATAATATTCTTTTTACCACCTAATGCTTCAAATAATTGAATAGCAATTTCATCAAAATTATTTTCGACTTTCTCTACTTTCTTTACCTCATTTTCTTCTCTTCCAGGTGTCATAATATTATAACGTGTAATCAATACTCTAAAAACAATGTAATAAATCAATCCGCATATAATTCCTAAAGGAATTAAAAATAAAATATTATTAGCAAATGGTGATTTAAAACTTAAAACATAATCTATAAGTCCTGCAGAAAAACCAAACCCTGCCATCCATTTAAAAGTTGCTGCAATAAAAAGCATCATCCCTGTAAGTAAAGCATGAATTAAATAAAGTGTTGGTGCTACAAACATAAAAGCAAACTCAAGTGGTTCAGTCACACCTGTAAAAAACGATGCTAAAGCAGCCGAAAATAAGATAGCACCTACTTTTTTCTTATTCTCTTTTCTAGCACAACGATACATAGCTAGAGCAGCTCCAGGAAGCCCAAACATCATTACTGGGAAAAATCCTGCTTGATACATTCCTGTAACACCTTTAACACCACCTGAAATTGTTCCCCAAAATTTGCCAATATCATTAATACCTGCAACATCAAACCAAAATACAGAATTGAGAGCATGATGTAAGCCTGTTGGAATCAATAAACGATTTAAAACACCATAGATTCCTGCACTTAGAGGTCCAAAATTAGCGATTTCTTTTCCAAACCAAATAAAAAAGTGATAACACATTGGCCAAATATCAATAAATATTAAAGATATCAAAAGTATAATTCCTATAGAAACAATGGAAGCAAATCTCTTTCCATCAAAAAAAGCTAAAAACTGAGGTAATCTTTTTTGATCAAACTTTTGAAAAGAAATAGCCACAATCAAACCTACCAAAATACCAATAAAAGCACTTTGCGTATTATGAAAAGCTAAATCCACAGCATATTCTGGAATTTGCAATATTAATGCGATGCATTTAGATGATAGAATTGTTGTCATCATCATATAACAAGCAAGAGCACTTAACACTATTGCTGTATCTCTTTTTTTAGACATTTCCATAGCAACAGCTATCGCAAATAAAATGGGAAGGTTATCTATAATTGCTCCACCAGCAGCAATGAGTAAAGCAGCAATTGGGTTATGTATACCCCATCCAGTAGGATCAATCCAATACCCAATTCCTTTAAGTAGTGCTGCTATAGGCATGATTGAAACAGGTAACATGAGTGATTTACCTAATCTTTGTAAATATTTCATAGCGAACTCCTTTAGTAAGCGCTTACGTATCATGCCAAATAATACTAAGTAGACACATACGGTAAAGATTATTATACACTTGTCTAGTCAAAATAGCTAATAAAAAATACTGCAAAAGCAGTATTTTTTACTTGAACCATTTTTCTATTTTTATACCATATACAATACCAATTGTATCCGCTAAAATCCATCCAATAACAATTGCCCACCAAATCATTTCTACACCAAATGAAGGCGCTAATAAGTAGGCTAGAAAAACTCTTGTTCCAAGTGAAACAATTGTTAGAATCAATGACATTTTTATCTTTTCATATTTTTTAGCTCCAAAATACATTGAAAATAAAATACCACTTCCCATACATAAACCAATAATAATAAAAGTTAGAAATGTCATTAATGTATAACTTGATCAAACAGCAGCTAATGCATTACTACCAATATATTTTCCTACAATATAAGTATCAACTATAAAATTGTTGTAATAAATTCCCTAAAATCATCGGAATAGAAAATAATAAAATAGATTTTCCTATCTTTCCTTGTGTTAAATCTCTTTCCATAAAATCACCTTCCATTTCTCAATTAATTTTTCAAGTGAATACATGGCATTCGCTGGTGAAGTAGAAGGTAATTGAATAACGGGTAAATTATAATCAAAATATTGATGATAATAACGATTGGCAGCTTTGCCATTAGTAATGATTTTTTCAACAGGACAATTTTTAACAATTAAATCTAAATCATTGACTTTAACATTGGTAATACTTGAATCACTTGATCCTTTAATGTCACAACTTTCAATAACATCCCATAAAGCAAGATGATTTCTAAGTAAAAAAGTTTTCTTCTCTTCAATTGTTTGTGGAACTTCTTCTTGAAATAAAGCAGCTAAAACTTTCCAAAAACGATTTTGAGGATGATGATAAAAAAACTTGGCTTCTCTTGATTTTACAGATGGAAAAGATCCTAGAATAAGAATCCTAGAATCTTGATTATAAACGGGTTCTATATTATGCTTTGTCATCTTTTTTAACAATAACATCTATTAATTGATCAAGAGAATCATAACATCCTACAGTTAAATCAAGAATATCTTTAGAATGATGAATCAAATCAGGAATACAAATAACAGGAATATTTCCTGCATGTGCTGCTAAAATTCCATTTTTACTATCTTCTAAAACAAGGGCATCTTCTTTACTTACCCCTAGCAACTCAACTGCTTTTAAAAAGATATCTGGGGCTGGCTTCCCATGTTGTATTTGGTCACCACCAATAATGGCATTAAAATAATGATCAACTTTAATACTCTTTAAATTAGATAAAACACGTTCATAACGTGTTGAAGAAGCCACTGCCATTTTAATATTTTTCTTTTTTAAATCTTCTAATAAATCATATAAACCTTTTTTTACTTCTAAAGGATGACTATTAAAATATTCTTTTCTTAATTGATCTCGATAATCTTTAATCTTTTGATAAGGATAATCTTCACCAAAAACACTATGATAATAAG
>ERZ791903.2056-NODE-2056-length-16299-cov-7.016437_pt1 | contig 16299 bp, 11 predicted proteins | sample MGYA00510148_ERZ791903 | MGnify/ENA primary metagenome ERZ791903 (study PRJEB30046, sample SAMN00792080) | human gut metagenome | study: EMG produced TPA metagenomics assembly of the A metagenome-wide association study of gut microbiota in type 2...
TGACCCTGCACCGGGCAGATGTGCTGGAAGCCTACCTGAACGGGCAGGACAACATTCAAAAAGCCACCGTCTATGAGCGCACCGGAGATGTGGTGCTGACCTACCGGGGCAGCCGGAAGGATGCCGTCGCCCTGCTGGCGGCCTACCGCTTTGACAACGAAGAGTTAGAGGTGCTGGTCACTTCCCACGATAGCCGGAAAATCAATCAGGAATATCAGGAGAAGATGGTCAACCTTGTGGCGGGCCGGGTGTTCCGCAAGGTGTTCCTGCCCGCGCCCATCGCGGCGGCATATACGGTGTGGCGCTCCATCGCCTTTGTCTGGAAGGGCGTCCGCTGCCTGTTGCACCGCAAGCTGGAGGTAGAGGTGCTGGATGCGCTCAGCATCACCGCCTCCCTCCTGCGGGGGGATTACAGCACCGCAGGGTCGGTGATGTTCCTGCTGACGGTGGGCAGTCTGCTGGAGGAGTGGACGCGGAAAAAGAGCTTGGATGACCTTGCCCGCAGCATGGCGCTGAACGTGGATAAGGTCTGGGTGCGCACCCCGCAGGGCGAGGTGTTGGTGCCGCTGACCCGTGTCCACGCCGGGGACGAAGTGGTGGTGCGCTCCGGCAACATGATCCCGCTGGACGGCATGGTGCTGGAAGGCGAAGCCATGGTGAACCAAGCTGCCCTGACCGGCGAGTCCATGCCGGTGCGCAAGACCACCGGTGCCACCGTTTACGCCGGAACAGTGGTGGAAGAGGGCGAATGCGTCCTTGTGGCCAAGGCAGAGGGCGGTGCCAACCGCTACGATAAGATCGTGGCGATGATCGAGGAATCGGAAAAGCTCAAGTCCGGCACCGAAAACCGGGCTTTGCAGCTGGCCGACCGTCTGGTGCCGTGGTGCCTTGCCGGTACGGTGGCTACCTATGCCTTTACCCGCAACGTCACCCGGGCCATCTCCATCTTGATGGTGGACTTCTCCTGTGCGCTGAAGCTTTCCATGCCGCTGGCGGTGCTCTCTGCCATGCGGGAGTGCGGGGAATATCACATCACCGTAAAGGGCGGCAAGTATCTGGAAGCGTTGGCAAAGGCGGACACCATCGTGTTCGATAAGACCGGCACCCTCACCCGTGCCACCCCACAGGTGGTGCAGGTGGTGCCTTTCTCCGGCTGCGGGGAGCAGGAGGTATTGCAGCTTGCCGCCTGTCTGGAAGAGCATTTCCCCCATTCCATGGCAAACGCCGTCGTCCGTGCTGCCAAGGAGCGGGGAATTTCTCACGAAGAGATGCACTCCGAGGTGGAGTACATCGTGGCCCATGGCATTGCCAGCCGGGTAGGGGGCAAGCGGGTGGTCATCGGCAGCGCCCACTTTATTTTCGAGGACGAGGGCTGCACCATCCCGGCAGGGGAACAGGCAAAGTTTGATGGGCTGGATCCGCAGTATTCCCACCTGTATCTGGCCGCATCCGGGGTGCTGGTGGGGGTCATCTGTATTGCAGACCCCCTGCGCCCGGAGGCGGCACAGGTGCTGCGCCAGCTCCAAAAGCTGGGCATCACTCAGACCGTTATGATGACCGGCGACAGTGACCGCACTGCCCGCGCCATTGCGGCGCAGGTGGGGGTAGACCGCTGCTTTGCGGAGGTGCTGCCGGAGGATAAAGCCGCCTTTGTCCGCGATGCCAAAGCCGAGGGACATACAGTGGTGATGATCGGCGACGGCATCAACGATTCGCCCGCTTTGTCGGCGGCAGATATCGGCATCGCCATCCATTCCGGTGCCGCCATCGCCCGGGAGATTGCCGATGTGACCATCCGCGCAGATAGTCTGGAAGAGCTGGTGACCTTAAAAGCCATTGCCAACGCCCTGCAAAAGCGGGTGGGCAGCAATTACCGCTTTGTGCTCAGCTTCAACTCGGCCCTCATCCTTCTGGGCGCATTGGGCATCCTGCCCCCTGCCACCAGTGCGATGCTGCATAACCTTTCCACCCTTGGTATCAGCCTGCGCAGCATGACAGACCTGTTGGAGCAGAAGCCTTCCCTGTAAAAATGGTACGCCGGAGCGTCCGCAGATGCTCCGGCGTACCGAAATGATAGCTCTTCCCATAAAAAGGAAGCTGCTGCACAAATGTTGTGTGATATATACCCCCAATACTGGACATCCAGTATTGGGGGTATATATTTAGGTGCCCACCCTCTTAGTCCGTGTGCTGTAAACAACAATGCAAAAAAAATCCGACCCGATTCTACGATGCCATAGCATTGTATGAATCAGATCGGAGAATGAAAAGTGTTTGCAGAAGGATGCGAGGGTGAGTGTGGAGTCAAAAATATGGAATGTTTTGCGGCGGGGAGAAACGAAGGCTACACAATCAGAAAGCAGTGCATTTTCTACAAGAAACTGCTGGATGCTGACGTAAAGTAAAAACGATTACTTCCCCAGATGCCAGATGTCGCGGTCATACTCGGCAATGGTGCGGTCGGAGGAGAACATCCCGGCTTTGGCAATGTTCACCAGACACTTGCGCCGCCAGCCCATGGGGTCGCAGGCGTAATCGCTGAGGGCCTGCCCTTTGCGGACGACATAGGCATTGAAATCCGGCAGAGTCTGGAACCAGTCCTTGTGGATCAGCTCATTGTGCAGGCGGGTCAGGTTTTCGGCATGGCCGGCAGCCAGCATCTCCGGGCCGGTGAGGAAGCTGATGGCGCGGCGGATGTTGGCGTCGCCCTCCACCCATTGGGCCGGGTCGTAATCGCCCACGGCGTAGCGGTGGATGACCTGATCGGAGGTCTGGCCGAAGATATAAATGTTCTCTTCGCCCACCTGCTGGCTGATCTCCACATTGGCACCGTCCATGGTGCCCAGCGTCAGCGCACCGTTCAGCATGAACTTCATGTTGCCGGTGCCGGAAGCCTCCTTGGAGGCAAGGCTGATCTGCTCAGACAGGTCACAGGCAGGGATGAGCTTTTCGGCGGCGGTGACGTTGTAATTTTCCACAAATACCACCTGCAGCCACTTGGACACCTCCGGGTCAGCGGCAATGACCTTGGAGAGGGTCAGCAGGGCATGGATGATGTCCTTGGCAATGGTGTAGGCAGGAGCTGCCTTGGCACCAAAGATGCTTACCAGCGGAGCGGCGGGCAGGTGCCCTGCCTTGATCTCGTAGTACTGGTGGATGAGGTACAGCAGGTTCAGCTGCTGGCGCTTGTACTCGTGCAGGCGCTTGGACTGGATATCGAACACGGCATCGGTGTTCACGCTCACCTTCTGGGTGCGCAGCAGCCAGTCGGCCAGTTCCTCTTTGTTTGCCTTCTTCACGGCGGTCAGCTCGCCCAGCACGGCTTCGTCGTCGGCGAAGGTCAGCAGCTTCTCCAGCTCGGCAGCGTCCTTGCGGAAGCCGGAACCGATGTGCTTTTCCAGCGTGGCGGTCAGACGCGGGTCACATTCCAGCAGCCAGCGGCGGAAGGTGATGCCGTTGGTCTTGTTGTTGAACTTTTCCGGGTACAGCTCGTAGAAGCCGTGCAGCTCGGAATTTTTCAGGATCTCGGTGTGCAGCGCTGCCACGCCGTTGGTGGAATGGGTGAAGTGGATGTCCATGTGGGCCATGTGCACCCGGTCGTCCTTGTCGATGATGGCAAGGCTCTCGTCCTCGGTGCGGGTGCGGGCCAGTGCGTCCAGCTTTTCGATAATGGGCATCAGCTGGGGCACCACGGCATCCAGATAGGCGCGGGGCCACTTTTCCAGCGCTTCGGCCAGAATGGTGTGGTTGGTGTAGGCGCAGGTCTTTGTGACGATCTTTACGGCTTCCTCAAATTCGATGCCCTTTTCGCCCAGCAGCCGGATCAGCTCCGGGATGACCATGCTGGGGTGGGTGTCGTTGATCTGGATGGCGGCGTAGTCGGCCAGATCATGGTAATCGCAGCCCCGGGCGGCACACTCGGCCAGAATGAGCTGGGCACCGGCAGAGACCATCAGGTACTGCTGGTATACCCGCAGGCGGCGGCCTGCCTCATCGGAATCGTCCGGGTAGAGGAAGAGGGTCAGGTTCTTGTCGATGGCAGTTTTATCGAAGGCAATGCCGTCGTGGACGATGCTTTCATCGATGGTGTCAAGGTCAAACAGGTTCAGGGTGTTGGTGCGGCCCTCGTAGCCGGTGACCGCCAGCTTGTACAGCCGGGCAGTGTACTCCTTGCCCGCCAGCTCCACCGGGTAGGTGATGTCAGTCTTTTCTGCCCAGCTGTGGGCAGTGAGCCACGGGTCGGGCTTTTCGTTCTGCACGCCGTCCTCAAAGGACTGGTGGAACAGGCCGAAGTGATACCGCAGGCCCACACCGTCGCCGGGCAGGTTCAGCGTTGCCAGAGAGTCGAGGAAGCAGGCAGCCAGACGGCCCAGACCGCCGTTGCCCAGAGAGGGTTCCGGTTCCACCTCTTCGATATCGGAAAGGCTCTTGCCGACGGCAGCCAGTGCATCGCGGGCTTCATCGTACAGTCCCAGATTGATGAGGTTGTTGGACAGCAGCTTGCCGATGAGAAATTCGGCGCTGATATAGTACAGCTTGCGGCCGGTGACCGGCTGCACACGGTCGGCGCTCTTCTGCCGGACGAGTTCCAGCAGCGCGAGATACAGCTCCTGATTCGTGCAGTCTGCCAGCGGCTTGCCCGTGAGATCCTGTAACGTTTCGGTAAAGCTCATAAATGCATCCTCCTTTGCTACGGAAAACAGGTTTGACATCTGTACTTCCAGATATACCACATAAAACAATCAAAATCTTGCCTAAAAAGCGCAGACTGTGATACAATCCTATCATCGGGAGGTGAAACGATGCAAAATCAGGCATTTTTGCAGGAGACCAAGCAGCACGGTGCCGTGCGGTTTCCCTTCAATCTGTATCCCTGCACCATTCCGGGAGATTTTCCGCAGGTGGCACTCCACTGGCAGGAGAGCATGGAGCTGGTCTTTGTCAAGCGGGGCGCGGGGCTGGTGCAGGTGGGTGCGGTGTCCTGCCCGGCCTACCAGGGGGATATCTTTATTTTTACGCCCGGCACCCTCCACGCCCTGCGGCAGGCAGAGGGGCGGCGGATGGAATATGAGAATATCATCTTTGAGCTGGAACTTCTGGGCGGTGCGGAGGACCTTTGCGCCGAAAAATATCTGCTTCCGCTCCAGAGCGGGCGGCTGCGGCTGCCTGCGCGCCTGACCCCGAACGATTTGTGCTATCTGCAAGCCGCCGCCTGCCTGCGGGAGGTGGAGGAAGCCAACCGCGCCAAGCTTCCCGGCTATGAGCTGCTGGTCAAAGGAGCACTGCTGCGCTTCCTCTCCCTGCTCATTGCGCAGGGGAAACAGCAGCTCTCCGTGGAAACTGCCGATACCCAGCGGCTGAAAGCCGTTCTGCAATGGATCTCTGCCCATTATGCCGAGGGGCTTCGGGTCGCCGATGCCGCCGGGGTCTGTTCCTTCAGTTCCAGCCACTTCATGCGCTGGTTCCGGCAGATGACCGGGCAGAGCTTTGTTGCCTTTCTGAACGAATACCGGCTGAATGCCGCCGCCGAAGCGCTGCACGCTACGGACGAGACGGTGCTGACGATCGCTTCCCGGTGCGGGTTTGAAAACCTCTCCTATTTTAACCGGGCATTCAAGGCACATTTTGGCATGACCCCGCGGGAGTACCGGAAAAAATAAACAAAATGAGGCCGTTCCGCTTCTCTGAGAAAGAGAGGGAACGGCCTCATTGTTTTTGATCAGACTTCCGGCGGGCAGCAGCTCTCCCGGGGGATGAGCTTGTGCGGCACAAGGATCTTTGTTGCCAGCAGATTCGGGTTCTCGATGTGGTTGATGGTCTGGCTGGCGGCCTCCATACCCAGCTGATAGGGGTTCACGTCCACGGTGGTCAGCTGGGGGCTGGTGATGCGGGAGAACAGCGAATTATTGAAGGAAACGATGGAAAGGTCCTTCGGGACGCGCAGCCCCAGTTTGCCGCAGAACTGTTCCAGCACCACGGCCAGAATGTCATCGCTGACCAGCATGGCTGTGGGATGGTCCGGTGTGGTGAGAAGAGACTTCAGCGGCTCTTCGTAAGCGTCGTTCAGGGTGTTGACCTCCACACAGTCCTCCTCCCGGGGAGTGATGCCATGCTTCAACAGGGACATCTGGTAGCCGCGCCTGCGCTCTGCCGAAAACAGCATGGCGTTGCTGACACCAAAATAGGCAATGCGGCGGTGGCCCATTTCATAGAGGTAATCGGTGGCTTCCTCACCGGCAAGGGCGTTGTCGTTGTCGATATAGATGGTCTGATTGGCGGACTGCGCCGCCTTGCCCACAATGACATGGAGCAGCCCTTCGCTGCGCAGGTAGGCTGCCACCGGGCAGTCCTTTTTGGAATAGAGCAGGATAAAGCCATCTGCCTGCGCGTTGGCCACCATGCTCTGGATGGCATCCAGAACCTCTGCATCGTCCTGCCCGGTGATGACCGTGTTCACATATCTCCGCTGATTGCAGAACTGCCCGATGCCGCGGATGATCTCCAGATGGAAGGCGTTCTCGTAGACATCCCGCTGGGAGGAGGGCAGAATGATGCCGATGGTCTTGGAGAACGCCTCCACCGGTTCGGCCTCAAAGTTCGGCTCATAGCCCAGCTGTGCCATAATGCGGCGCACCCGCTCCTTGGTTTCCCGGCTGATGGAAGGGCTGTCCTTGCAGGTGCGGGACACCGTGGAGGGCGATACCCCCGCCGCCGCTGCCACATCCTTGATGGTAACTGCCATAGTCTGTTCCTCCCTGATGTAATAGGTCTATTGTAAAGCGGTTTGCACGCAATGTCAATGATTTGCGCACGAGTTTGCGCAGATCATGCAACCGCACCCTTTGCGCACTTTCGATGTTTTCAACAAAGAAACTTGCGGGCTGTTGTGCAAAAAGAAGAAAATATATTTTTGACCTAGAAAACTCTTGTAAAAATTGCAGAGTTGGATTATTCTTGTTGCGTAAAGTTACGCAACAGAAGCGCAACGATTGCGTGAAACGGCGCAAAAGGAAATAAGGAGGAACATTATGGCAACAACACAAGCAGCTCCGGGGAAAAAGGGGCTTATCAACTTCGACTTCTTACAGAAGCTGGGCAAGGTGCTGATGACCGTCATCGCCGTCATGCCCGCTGCCGGCCTGATGATCAGTCTGGGCAAGCTGGTGCAGATGGGCGGCGGTGACATTGCGGCAGTTATGACCATTGGCACCACCATGGAAAACATTGGATGGGCGGTCATCAACAATCTGCACATCCTGTTTGCCGTGGCCATCGGCGGCAGCTGGGCAAAGGAGCGTGCGGGCGGTGCCTTTGCGGCTGTGCTGGCATTTGCCCTCATCAATGTCATCACCGGAAACATCTTCGGTGTCACCAGCGCCATGCTGGAAGACCCCAACGCCGTGACCCACACCTTGTTCGGGCGGGAGATCGCCGTCAATGGCTACTTCACCTCCGTGCTGGGTGCCCCGGCCCTAAACATGGGCGTGTTCGTGGGCATCATTGCCGGTTTTGTGGGCGGCGTGGCTTACAATAAATACTATAACTTCCGCAAGCTGCCGGATGCACTGGCCTTCTTCAACGGCAAGCGCTTTGTGCCTATGGTGGTCATTGCCTATTCTGTGGTCATTTCCATGGTGCTGGCACTGTTCTGGCCTGTGGTCCAGACCGGCATCAACAACTTTGGCATCTGGATCGCAAACTCTTCCGAGACTTCTCCCGTTCTGGCTCCGTTCATCTATGGCACGCTGGAGCGTCTGCTGCTGCCCTTCGGCCTGCACCACATGCTGACCATCCCCATGAACTACACCTCCTTCGGCGGCACCTACACCATTGCAACCGGTGTCAATGCGGGCAGCCAGGTGTTTGGTCAGGACCCGCTGTGGCTGGCATGGGCCAACGACCTCATCAACTTCAAGAAAGCCGGTGACATGGCCGCTTACAACAACCTGCTGACCACCGTTACCCCCGCCCGCTTCAAGGTGGGCCAGATGATCGGCGCAACCGGTCTGCTGCTGGGCATCGCGCTGGCCATGTTCCGCCGTGTGGATGCCGACAAGCGCGCAAAGTATAAGTCCATGTTCATCTCCACCGCGCTGGCTGTGTTCCTGACCGGTGTGACCGAGCCGCTGGAATTTATGTTCATGTTCTGCGCCATGCCGCTGTACATCGTGTACGCACTGCTGCAGGGCTGTGCCTTTGCCATGGCAGGCATCATCCATCTGCGCCTGCACTCTTTCGGCAATCTGGAATTCATCACCCGTATCCCCATGTCCCTGCAGGCCGGTCTGGGCGGCGACATCATCAACTTTGTACTCTGCGTGGTGGCGTTCTTTGTCATCGGCTATTTCGTGGCCTACTTTATGATCGGCAAGCTCAAGCTGGCAACGCCGGGCCGTCTGGGCAACTACACCGATGACAACGCAGACGATGCTGTAGCCGACACCAAGGCCGAGAAGAAAGCAGATAAAAAGTCCGATAACGGCCAGGCCGAGCGCATCATCGCCCTGCTGGGCGGCCGGGAGAACATTGTGCTGGTGGATGCCTGCATGACCCGTCTGCGCGTTACCGTGAAGGACCCTGCCAAGGTGGCCGACCTTGCCGCATGGAAGGCCGAGGGTGCTCTGAGCCTGCTGGTGAAGGGCGACGGCATTCAGGCTGTGTATGGCCCCAAGGCAGACGTTCTGAAATCTGACATCAATGATATTCTGTAAAAAACTATGAAACTGCTGACTTTGAATACCCACAGCCTCATCGAGCCGGACTATGAGGCAAAGCGGGAGATCTTTGTGGATTTTATTGCCAGGGAGCAGCCGGAGGTGTTCGCCCTGCAGGAGGTGAACCAGACCGCCGCCGCTCCGCTGCTGGGAGAGGCTCCGGTGGGATATTATCCCTGCTCCGGCAATACAGTGCTGCTGAAAGCGGACAACCACGCCGCAGCCGTAGCCCGGATGCTGGAAGAACGGGGCGTGCAGTACCATTGGAGCTGGCTCCCGGCAAAGATCGGCTACGACAGGTACGATGAGGGCATGGCGGTGTTCAGCCGCGCACCCATCACCGCCGCCGAAAATCTGCTGCTGAGCAAGTCCGGCGATTACAGCAACTGGAGGACCCGCCGCACCCTGGGCATCTGTGCAGGAGATGTCTGGTATTACACAGTGCATCTGGGCTGGTGGAAGGACGAAGTGGAGCCTTTTGCCGCCCAGTGGGAAACGCTGTCCCGGGCGGCAGGCGCAAAAAAGACCGCCTTTCTGCTGGGCGACTTCAACAGCGAGGCCGATGTGCGGGGCGAGGGCTACGACCTTGTGCTCCGCAGCGGCTGGCAGGACACCTACCGCCTGGCACAGCAGCGGGACGAGGGCTACACCGTCATGCAGGCCATTGATGGCTGGCGGGATGCCCCGGATGCGGCGGCCAAAAAGCGCATCGACCAGATCTGGTGCTCCCAGGTGATTGCTGTAAAAAGCACCCGGGTGGTGTTCAACGGCCTGCAGGAGCCGCAGGTGTCCGACCACGCGGGTGTTCTGATCGAGTTATAAAGGAAGAAGGAAATGAAGATGCAGAGAAGTGCAGGCATTTTGCTGCCCGTCAGCAGTCTGCCGTCCCCTTACGGCATCGGCTGCTTTTCGCAGGAAGCATACGACTTTGTGGACTGGCTCAAGGAAGCCGGGCAGACCTACTGGCAGATCCTGCCGCTGGGTGTGACAAGCTACGGCGACAGCCCCTATCAGAGCTTTTCCGCCTTTGCGGGCAACCCGTATTTCATCAGCCTGGACGCACTGGTGGAGGAAGGGGTGCTGACCGCCGCCGAGTGCAAAAAGGCAAACTTTGGCCGCAAGGCAGATGATATCGACTACAGCCGCCTGTATGCCGAGCGGGGCCGCCTGCTGCGGCTGGCCTACTCCCGCAGCGACATCGGCCACAACGAAGCGTTTACAGCCTTCTGCGAAAAAAACAAGTGGTGGCTGGACGATTTTGCTCTGTTCATGGCGGTGAAGGGCCGCTTTGAGGGCAAGCCGTGGATCGAGTGGGCCGAGGATATCCGTCTGCGCTGGCAGCCCGCGATGGACTACTACCGCCGGGAGCTGTATTTTGAGGTGGAGTACCACAAATATCTCCAGTTCAAGTTCGACCAGCAGTGGCGCAGGCTAAAGGCCTACGCCAACAGCAAGGGCATCCGCATCATCGGCGATATCCCCATCTATGTGGCGCTGGATTCGGCGGATGCATGGGCGAACCCGGGTCTGTTCCAACTGGACAAGGACAACATTCCCACAGCGGTGGCGGGTGTTCCCCCAGATGGCTTTTCGCCCACCGGGCAGCTCTGGGGCAATCCGCTCTACCGCTGGGAAGCGCACCGCGCAACCGGCTATCAGTGGTGGATCACCCGCCTGTGGTACTGCTTTGAGCTGTATGATGTGGTGCGCATCGACCACTTCCGCGGCTTCGATGAGTATTTCTCCATCCCCTACGGCAGCGAGACTGCCGCGCCGGGCCACTGGGAAAAAGGCCCCGGCATCGAGCTGTTCCGTGCTGTGGAGCAGGCACTGGGTAAACGGGAGATCATTGCGGAGGATCTTGGCTACATGAGCGACACCGTGCGTCAGCTGGTGCGGGACAGCGGCTTTCCCGGCATGAAGGTGCTGGAATTTGCCTTTGACTCCCGGGATACCGGCAGCGCCAGCGACTACCTGCCCCACAACTACCCGGTGAACAGCGTGGCCTATACCGGCACCCACGACAACGAAACGCTGGTATCGTGGTACCAGACCATCACCGGCGCGGAGCGCGCCATGGTGCGGGATTATCTGTTCGACTACGCCACCCCGGAGGAGCAGCTCTATAAAAGCATGATCGCACTGATCCTGCGCAGCGCAGCGGCGACCTGCATCATCCCCATGCAGGACTGGCTGGGGCTGGACAACTCCGCCCGCATCAATCAGCCCTCCACCGTGGGCCAGAACTGGCGCTGGCGGCTGAAAAAGTCCCAGCTGACCCGAAAACTCCAAAAAGAGATCTGCCAGCTGACCACCCGCTACGGGCGGAAGAACTGGGAGTAACTGTATTAAAACCATAAAACCCCATGTCCGGGCCGTTCACGCAACGGTCTGGACGTGGGGTTCTTTTTCTGGATCAGTGACAGCCGGATGGCAGCAGACTCCGGTTCATTCAAACCAGGCTTTCGATGATCTCCGCGCACTTTTCAATGCCGTTCACCGCTGTCCAGCGCGATATGATAGTTGAGTTCATGGTAGGTCTTGTAAATCAGATAGCCGGCGATCAGGAAGGTCAGGATATCCGACAGCGGCATGGAGTACAGCACACCGTCCAGCCCGAAAAACCGGGGCAGCAGCAGGGCAAAGCCCACACCAAACACCACCTCACGCACCATGGAAAGGGCGGTGGATTCTGCTGTCATGCCCACCACGATGGAGATGACGATCTGGAAGAACTTCATCACGATGCCAACCACTGCCATCGGCATCGGGTACTACCTTAAAACCAAAACGGCATAACGAAACAGCCGGGAGGCGTTCCAAAAGCGGAAGCCTCCCGGCTGCGTTTTTATAAGTTGTGTGCTCTGTCCGGTTACTTGAGCAGGGCGCTGTGGTCTGCGCCGCCAATGGTCAATGCCGCGCGGGGGCCGGTGTGGGTCCAGACGACGGCCGTTTCATCGGGGGCGTCGGGTTCAGCCGCCAGCAGGGCATCCACCGAGACCGTGGTGGAGCGGGAGAGCAGGGTGGTGAACACAAGGGTCTTCACGCCCTGAGCCTTCAGGGTGCGGACCATGCCCAGCGTCAGGTGGGCCGAGGCCACGATGCCGTTGGCGCGGATGGTCAGGGTCGTGCCGTTCTGGGTGCAGGTGTGGGTGATCTGCTTGCCCAGAACGTTGGTGACATACAGCCCCTCCACCGTGACCGGGCGCTCTACTTCCACCGAGCCGGTGGAAGGTGCTTCTGCCCCTTCGGTGGGCGTCACGGTCGGCTGGGCGGGCTTTTCGGGTTCGCGTACAACATCGCCGGGCTGGGAAACGTCGTCGCCCTTCGCATTGCGGCGGGTGATGGTGGTGCCCACCTGCAAACCGGAGAACCGCGTTTCGCCGTTGGTCGAATCGCCAATGGCCACATTGCCGCCCGATGTGGCGTCGATCGTCACCTTGCCTTCAACGGTAATATCAGACTTTACCTCAGTAGCACCGTCAGCAACGCTGCCGCTGCCGATGGCCGCAGCACCGGGAAGAGGAGCTTCTTCGTTATTCAGAACGCCGCCGCCTTTGGCGGTGATATTGGGAGAACCGGCTTCGGTGCTCTTGATGGAAACTTTGTTTCTGGTATCCTCGGTGTCGGGTTGTGTTTCTGCGCCGCCACCGATACCGGCAGCACCAGCGCCGCCCTGTGCATTTTCGATGGTGACATTGCCCTCGATGGTCACGTCACCAGTGCCAAGAGCACCGCCGCCGATACCGGCACCTTCTTCGCCGCCGATGGCGTTGCCGATTTGAGCGTTGCCTCTAATGATCACATTGCCGATGCCAACAGCGCCGCCGCCAATGCCGGAACCACCATAACCACTTTTTGCATTTTCGATTTTGGCGTTGCCTTCAATGGTCACGTTGCCTACAGTTGGATCGATTACCATGCCATCGCCATCGGGATACAAATCGCCTTGGCCGCTGCCGATGCCTGCGCCGTTTCCGCTACTTTCTGCATTTTCAATGACTGCATCACCTCTGATGATGATCTCGCTGTCACCATAGGTGCCACTGCCGATGCCGGCTCCAGCTTCACCGCCCTGTGCGTTTTTGATGACGGCATCACCTTCAATGGTCACTGTGCCCAGACCCTGATAGCCGCTGCCGATGCCAGCAGCCATATAGCCACCAGAGGCTTCGGTGATGGTGCCGCCGCTGATGGTGACAGTGCCATTTCCTCCAATAAGAGTGCCCTTCGGTATCTCGCCACAACCGCCACCAATACCGGCACCATAGCGGCCCGTAGCCTTTGCGGTGATATCGCCGTCCGTAATTATGACCGTACCGTTGCCATCGAGGCCACCACCAATACCGGCAGCCAGACTGCCGCCCGTAGCGGTGATCGTACCACCGGAAATTGTCACATCGCCGTCACCGCCGACGGCGGCGTACTTGTCGCCGGCACCGCCGCCAATACCGGCAGCCCCATTACCACCCGTGGCAGTGATCTTACCACCCGTAATGGTCGCTTGGCCGTCGTGTTCGTCACTGCCGCCGATGCCGGCACCTCGGCCACCACCGTTGGCAGTCAAACTGCCAGTAGTATCGGACGCACTGCCCTTTGCGGAGCCATCATCATTCTTTTCGTCCTGAATCGTCAGCGTGCCGCTGTCATCGGTCTTGTTATGCTCCAGACCGGCGTGGCCATATCCGCTTGTCAGCGTGTTGTTGCCGTTCAGCTCGATGTTCGTATTGCCGCTGCCGGTAACGCTTACAGCGGTCTTATAAGCGTTCGGGTCATAAGCATACTTGGACCCTTCGTCTACATTGATCGTTACGTTATCCAGCGTGACATTCACCGTCTTGCCTTCATCTGCATGGATCGTTACTGTGTTCGAAGACGCGGTAGAAGAGTCCTTGCTTTTAATAACGGTGTCCGTATCATTCTCTTTTGTCGTACTTCCCTGTGTGACCTTGTTGCCGGTTTCACCAGCCGAAATCGAGATGTCACCATCTTCAATGTACCAGTCTTGGGCAAAGGCGGGGAGCGTCATCCCGACCACAAGGGCGGCGGTGAGGGCGAGGGCGGCGGCGCGCTTTGCGGTGGAGCGGCGGGCTGTTCTGGCCGCAGAAACCGGGCTGTGCCCCAGAACACGCATGGCGAGTTTACGATAAGAGATCATAAGTGGTACCTCCTTACAAAGTTTCAAATCCGGTAAAACATGGGCTTGTAAGGAAATTATACCACTTTCGGGGGGGGGTGCAAGTAAAACTGCGTGAAAGACTAACTATTAAAAGTCAAGACCCAAAATGAAAAAATACGTCTGCCGACCGCTGCCCCTGACAAACAGCATTCAAATGCTGAAATTAGAGCAGCGAGGACGACGGAGAGAACAGCAAAACAAGCCCAGCCAGACTGCGCCAAGCCCCAGCTCCTGTGCAGCAAGGCAGATGTTCTGGGCGGCAATGGCTCCGCTGACACAAAAAACGCACCCGCTCTGCGCATTGCAGAGCGGGTGCGTTTTGTCATATTCTTACCGGGCCATGGACTGTTTTCACAGTGTGGTGATCATTCCTCGGCTTCTGCCTTTGCAGTTTCAAGGAAGGCCCGGATCTTGTCCACCTGGATCTGTGCCACGGCCCGGCCGGTCTCATAGACACGGCGCAGCTGGTCGGGGTCACGCTCCATGGCACCGATCTCCAGCGGGATGGGCGGGCGGATGACGTAATCCTTGCCGGACTGCTCCAGCATGGAGATGTAGCTCAGGGTTTCGTTGTAGCGCTCGTGGCGGTCGGCCACAGCCTCCACAAAGGCAGGATAGCGCAGATACCGTGCCCGGATGGCGGGCAGCATGGGGTTCTTCTTTTTCACAAACCCCTTGGGCTGGGTCAGGACGATGAGGTTCCGCTTGTAGCCGATGGACTCAAAGAAGCGGATGGGGATGGAATCGGCAACGCCGCCGTCCAGCAGGCCGTAATGGCCGATCCTGACGATCTTTGCGGCCAGCGGCATGGAAGCCGAGGCTTCCATCCAGAGCACATCCTCCGCATCACCGGTGCGGCACTTATGATAGATGGGGTCGCCGGTGCGGACATCGGTGCAGACCACAAAGTAATCCATGGGGGATTCCCGGAAAGCCTTGTCATCGAACGGGTCGAGCTTTTCGGGCACCTCGTGGTAGCAGAAATTCTCACTGTACAGGTTGCCGGTGCGCAGCAGATTGCGGAAGCTGGCATAGCGTTTGTCATTGCAGTAGGTGGTGTTGTAGCGGATGGTCCGCCCGATCTGGTGGGATTTGTAGTTGCAGCCGAACACTGCTCCCGCCGAAACACCTACCATACCGTCTACCGTGATGCCCTGCTCCATCAGAACATCCAGAACACCGGCGGTGAACATGCCCCGCATGGCACCGCCTTCCAGGATCAATCCGGTCTTCATACGCGTGATACTCCTTCTCCTCACAATGCATCCCGCCCGAACAGACGGCAGGATGCAGAAAACGGGCACCTTTCCCTGTGCCCGGAGCGCCCCGGAAATCCACCCGGAGCCGTTGCTTCCAGTATACTCAGTTTTTGCTGAAAAACAAGAGAGAAAATGCCAAAAGACCTTGAAAACAGGGGGGCAAATCCGGTATACTAGGTAAAATCAAAATGCTGTACCAAAGCTTGGAGGAAGAGACGGATATGAAACTGCTGGAAGAACGCATTCAGAAAGACGGGATCGTGCGCGAGGGCAATGTGCTGAAGGTGGACAGCTTCATCAACCACCAGATGGACATCCCCCTGTTCCGCGAGATGGCAAAGGAGTGGAAGCGCCTGTTTGCAGGCAAGCCCGTCAACAAGGTGCTGACCATTGAGGCCAGCGGCATCGGCATTGCCGCCGTGGTTGCCAGCGAGTTCAATGTGCCTGTGGTGTTTGCCAAAAAGTCCATGAGCATCAACCTGGATTACGACAACTATGAGACCAAGATCCAGTCCTTCACCCACAAGAAGATCTATAATGTCATCGTCTCCAAAAAGTTCCTCACCGCAGAGGATCATGTCCTGATCATCGATGACTTCCTGGCAAACGGCTGTGCCCTGATGGGCCTGCTGGATCTGGCCAAGGAGGCCGGAGCCACGGTCGAGGGCATTGGCATTGCCGTGGAAAAGGGCTTCCAGCAGGGCGGCGAGCTCATCCGCAGCAAGGGCATCCAGCTGGAGAGCCTTGCCATTGTGGAATCCATGAACAGCGAGACCGGCGAGATCAAGTTCCGCGAGCAGCCGCACCAGAACTGAAAACAAGCAATTCAAGACCGCTTCGGCGGTCTTTTTTGCTGCCCGTTTTCAGGCCCCGTCAAAACTGTCGCCGTCAGCGGGGAGGTCGGCGGCGGTCTCTGCTGTGGAGGCAGCCGGGGCTTCCGTGGTGCGGGGCACGCCCCTGTACACCAGCGTCTGCTCCAGCACTTCGGCACAGACCGGGGCCGACAGGCTGCCGCCTGCGGTCGTCCAGCTGTGGGGTTCGTCCAGGCAGACCAGACAGAGAAACTGCGGGTCGTTGATGGGAGCCACTGCCACAAAGCTGGCAATGCGGGCTTTTTCGTCGGCGCTGTCCAGCTTCTGGCTGGTGC
>ERZ791903.2067-NODE-2067-length-16168-cov-4.521815_pt1 | contig 16168 bp, 5 predicted proteins | sample MGYA00510148_ERZ791903 | MGnify/ENA primary metagenome ERZ791903 (study PRJEB30046, sample SAMN00792080) | human gut metagenome | study: EMG produced TPA metagenomics assembly of the A metagenome-wide association study of gut microbiota in type 2...
AGGAGGAATCGATGTGGCATGCGGAGACGACGGTGCAGTAATCATAGCCGAATTCGAGCCGCGCGCCAATAGCGGACGCACAATTTGTATCGGCTCCGGTTGTTACGACTGGTACGGTAAAGGCGTAGACACTTCTGCCGACTACTACCACTACAACGTAGAGCAAATGACTCTGAATGCAATCAACTACTTATGTAAATAAAAGAATAAGCAATAATTATGAAAAATATGATCTTACATATAGCAATCACCACGCTGTTGGCCTCAATGAGCGCTTGCAGTGATGAGATGGATTCCGTATTGACTCAAAGAGACTGGGACGGTACAGCCACTTACTTCCAATCGGCCGACGAGCATGGCTTCTCGATGTACTATAAACCGCAGGTAGGCTTTGTCGGTGACCCGATGCCATTTTATGATCCGGTTGCCAAAGACTTTAAAGTGATGTACCTGCAAGACTACCGTCCGAACCCCGAAGCTACTTACCACCCCATTTTCGGGGTGGCCACCAAAGACGGTGCTACTTATGAATCTCTCGGCGAACTGATTCCGTGTGGAGGTCGTGACGAACAGGATGCCGCCATCGGTACAGGAGGTACCATCTATAATCCGGTTGATAAACTCTACTACACCTTCTACACCGGCAATAAATTCAAACCTTCTTCCGATCAGAATGCACAGGTGGTCATGGTAGCTACCTCTCCCGACTTTAAAACATGGACCAAGAGCCGCACTTTCTATCTGAAAGGAGATACGTACGGCTATGACAAGAATGACTTCCGCGATCCGTTCCTGTTCCAGACCGAAGACGGCGTTTATCACATGCTGATTGCCACCCGTAAAAGCGGAAAAGGACACATTGCCGAATTCACCTCTACTGACCTGAAAGAGTGGGCGTCTGCCGGCACATTTATGACCATGATGTGGGACCGTTTCTACGAATGTCCGGACGTATTCAAGATGGGAGACTGGTGGTATCTGGTCTATTCGGAACAAGCTTCCTTCATGCGCAAGGTACAATACTTCAAAGGCAGAACACTTGAAGAACTGAAAGCAACCACCGCCAATGATGCCGGAATATGGCCGGACAATCGGGAAGGTATGCTGGACAGCCGTGCATTCTATGCAGGCAAGACTGCTTCCGATGGAACCAACCGTTACATCTGGGGCTGGTGTCCTACCCGTGCCGGCAATGATAATGGAAACGTAGGGGATGTAGAACCCGAATGGGCTGGCAACTTGGTGGCACAACGCCTCATTCAGCACGAAGACGGTACGTTAACCCTTGGAGTTCCCGATGCAATCGACCGTAAATACACTTCTGCACAAGAGGTAAAAGTGATGGCTAAAGACGGAAACGTAACAGAAAGCGGTAAAACCTATACGTTGGCCGAAGGAGCTTCCGTTATCTTCAACCGGTTGAAAGTACACAACAAGATTTCCTTTACCGTAAAAGCATCCTCGAATACAGATCGTTTTGGAATCTCTTTCGTCCGTGGAACGGACTCCAAATCATGGTATAGCATCCACGTCAACGCTGACGAGGGTAAAGCCAACTTCGAGAAAGACGGTGACAATGCCAAATACTTGTTTGATAACAAATTCAATATCCCGTCCGATAATGAATACCGGGTGACGATTTACAGTGACCAGTCGGTTTGTGTGACTTACATCAACGACCAGTTATCTTTCACGAACCGCATCTATCAAATGCAGAAGAATCCGTGGGCACTCTGCTGTTATAAAGGCGAAATCACTGTATCAGATATTCAAGTGAGCACCTATTAATAGAAAAGTAACATCTTTTACAGTGTTTGAAACAAAAGTGATAGGCGTTTCATCCCGGAGCGCCTATCTTTGCACTGTAACAACCTTAATACCATAAAGCATGAATTTAAGACTCTCTTCCAAACAAATTCAAACCTTCGCGGTTTTATTTTGTATGATTGTGATGAATATCTCTCTATCCGCCCGTGCGGATAACTCTCCTCTATTAATTAAAGATTTAGGAGAAGGACATTGCCTCGTACGTGTCAACACTAACCAGAAGTATCTGTTGTTGCCCGTAGAAGATGCATCGCCCGATGTGCGTATCAGCATGATTGTTAATAATAAAGAGGTAAAGAACTTCGATGTCCGTCTGGCCATCCATAAAGTCGATTACTTTGTTCCGGTAGACCTTTCCGACTATTCCGGCAAACTAATCTCTTTCAAATTTAAAATGAACTCCAACGACCCGGTTCGTGTCAACCTTTCGCCGGACAACACCGCTTGCTGCAAGGAAATGAAATTGTCCGATACGTTCGATACAAGCAACCGTGAAAAGTTCCGTCCCACCTATCACTTTTCTCCCCTCTACGGATGGATGAACGACCCGAACGGAATGGTATACAAAGACGGCGAATACCACCTTTTCTACCAATATAACCCTTACGGCTCCAAATGGGGAAATATGAACTGGGGACATGCCATCAGCAAAGACCTCGTAAACTGGGAACATCGCCCCGTGGCAATCGCCCCGGATGCATTCGGCACTATCTTCAGTGGCTCCGCCGTGATAGATCATCATAATACCGCCGGCTTTGGTGCAGGCGCCATCGTCGCCATCTATACACAAAACGGCGACCGTCAGGTGCAAAGTATTGCTTACAGCACCGACAACGGACGTACCTTTACCAAATACGAAAACAATCCCGTATTAGTATCTGAAGCCCGTGACTTCCGCGACCCGAAAGTATTCTGGTACGAAGGCGCCAAACGCTGGATCATGGTATTAGCAGTAGGGCAGGAAATGCAATTCTTCTCTTCCCCCAACCTGAAAGACTGGACATTTGAAAGCAGCTTCGGCAAAGGACACGGCGCACACGGAAACGTTTGGGAATGTCCCGACTTATTCGAACTCCCGGTAGAAGGAACAAATGAAAAGAAATGGGTACTGCTTTGCAGCCTCGGCGACGGTCCTTTCGGTGACTCGGCTACTCAATATTTTGTAGGCTCCTTCAACGGAAAAGAGTTTGTAAACGAATCACCCTCCAAAACCAAATGGATGGACTGGGGAAAAGACCATTATGCCACCGTGACTTGGAGTGATGCTCCCGACAACCGCCGCATCGCTATCGCATGGATGAGCAACTGGCAATATGCAAACGATGTTCCTACCTCCCAATACCGTAGTCCGAACTCCGTTCCCCGCGACTTGGGCCTGTTTACCGTAGATGGTGAGACTTACCTCCAATCAGCTCCCTCTCCCGAACTGCTGGCTTTGCGCGATGCTTCCAAGAAACGTTCGTTCAAAGTAAACGGAACACGCACAATCAAAGAAATGATTCCCGGCAATGACGGTGCATACGAAATAGAACTGACGATTGAAAATCAACATGCAGACGTAATCGGCTTCCGTCTCTACAATGACAAAGGCGAAGAAGTGGATATGCAGTATGACATGAAAGAAAAGAAATTCTCGATGGATCGTCGCAAGAGCGGAGAGGTCAGCTTCAATGAGAATTTCCCGATGTTGACCTGGACAGCCATTGAAAGTGGAAAAGACGAATTGAAACTCCGTCTGTTTGTTGACAAATCCAGTGTGGAAGCCTTTGGTGATGGCGGACGTTTTGTGATGACTAATCAAGTATTCCCGTCGGAACCTTACACTCATATCGACTTTTACAGTAAAGGAGGAGCGTATAAAGTAGATTCGTTTGTGATCTACAAGTTGAAGAAATAAGCTCATTCTCCTAACTCCATGCGCTCTTTCCCTGTTTCTTTAGAGTAAAAACTTCTTTCCCTATAGACTAATACTTCTTTCCTTATGGAAGAGTACGTCTGTCCTAGTGGAAGAGTTCTATTAAAGTGCGGAGACACTTTCTTCAAAGCCACGGTTCTGTTGGTTCGTCACGGCCGTGACGAGATCCTCCCACGGCCGTGGTGAGAACTCTTCACAGCCGTGGGAAGAAGCTACCACGGCCGTGGTAACCCAACAATACCGTAGCTTTAAAGTAACAAGGAACGGGAGATACACCAACTATATAAAGGACTGATGCATACATTGCCGTAGGATTATGTGCTCCGCCCTATGGAAACAGAATTCATCATATAAAAGATAAAATAATGGAAAATAGTAAAAACTCTTCCCTCTCCAAACTAATCCCGGTGATGCTTTGCTTCTTCGCCATGGGATTCGTTGACCTGGTAGGCATTGCCTCCAATTACGTAAAGGCAGACCTTGGGCTGTCGGACTCACAGGCGAATATCTTTCCGTCACTGGTATTCTTCTGGTTCCTGATTTTCTCCGTACCCACCGGCATGCTGATGAGCCGCATTGGTCAGAAGAAAACCGTATTGCTTAGTTTGATTGTGACTTTCGCTTCTCTGTTGCTACCCGTTTTCGGCGACAGCTATATGCTGATGTTGATTTCCTTCTCCCTCCTGGGCATTGGAAATGCGTTGATGCAGACTTCTCTGAATCCGTTACTTTCCAATATCGTGCGTGGCGACCGCTTGGCGAGTAGCCTGACTTTCGGCCAGTTTGTGAAAGCCATTGCTTCTTTCCTGGCACCTTATATCGCCATGTGGGGAGCGACACAGGCCATTCCGACTTTCGATTTAGGCTGGCGCATCCTGTTCCCTATTTATATGATTGTGGCCGTCATCGCTATTCTTCTGCTCAATGTCACACAGATTGAAGAGGAGAAAGAAGATGGCAAACCGTCTACTTTCGGACAATGCATCGCCCTGCTTGGTAAACCGTTTATCCTGCTTTGTTTTATTGGTATCATGTGTCATGTCGGCATTGACGTAGGTACGAACACTACCGCCCCGAAGATTCTGATGGAGCGCATCGGTATGGGATTGGATGATGCTGCTTTTGCAACCAGTCTTTATTTTATTTTCCGTACGGCGGGCTGTTTTCTGGGTTCTTTCATCTTGCGTAAGATGTCTCCGAAATCTTTCTTCGGCATTAGTGTGGTGCTGATGTTGATTGCCATGATCGGTTTGTTTATCTTCCATGAAAAGGCAATTATCTATGCCTGCATCGCCTTAATTGGTTTCGGTAACTCCAATGTGTTTTCCGTTATCTTCTCGCAGGCATTGCTTTATCTGCCGGGTAAGAAAAACGAAGTTTCCGGCTTGATGATTATGGGACTTTTCGGCGGGACGGTGTTTCCGTTGGCAATGGGAGTAGCTTCGGATACTTCCATGGGACAGAATGGTGCTATCGCCGTAATGACGGTGGGCGTGCTTTATCTCTTGTATTATACGTTCCGTATCAGAAAATAATTTTATAACTTTGGAAACAATAAAACCCGTATATCATGAATAATATAATTGTAGGAATGGGCGAAGCACTTTGGGATGTGTTGCCCGAAGGAAAGAAAATCGGTGGTGCTCCGGCAAACTTTGCCTATCATGTATCACAGTTTGGTTTTGACAGTCGTGTAGTGAGTGCCGTAGGCAGGGATGAACTGGGAGAAGAAATTCTGAAAGTATTCAACGAGAAGAAGTTGAAGATGCAGATTGAACAGGTTGATTATCCTACCGGTACGGTGCAGGTGACGCTCGATGACGAGGGCGTGCCTTGTTACGAAATCAAAGAGGGCGTGGCGTGGGACAACATTCCCTTTACGGATGAGCTGAAACGTCTGGCCTTGAGCACACGTGCTGTTTGCTTCGGTTCGCTGGCTCAACGTAATGAAGTGAGCCGTGCCACTATCAATCGCTTTCTGGATACGATGCCCGATATAGACGGACAGCTCAAGATATTTGATATCAATCTCCGCCAGGATTTCTACTCTAAAGAGGTACTGCGCGAATCGTTCCACCGTTGCAACGTCCTGAAGATAAACGACGAAGAGCTGGTGACTATCAGCCGTATGTTTGGTTATCCCGGCATTGATTTGCAGGATAAATGCTGGATTCTGTTGGCAAAATACAACCTGAAGATGTTGATTCTCACTTGCGGCATCAATGGCAGCTATGTGTTCACACCGGGCGTTGTCTCTTTCCAGGAGACGCCCAAAGTACCGGTTGCCGACACAGTGGGCGCAGGCGATTCTTTTACAGCTGCTTTCTGTGCCTCCATTCTCAATGGAAAACCGGTGCCCGAAGCGCATAAACTGGCTGTTGAGGTTTCTGCTTATGTCTGCACACAGAGAGGTGCGATGCCCGAACTTCCGCAGGTTTTGAAAGATAGACTGATGTAATTCTTTTATTGATAGTAAGCATAGAGGTATATTTCATTTCGTGGGGTGTACCTCTTGTTTTTGTACGTACGAAACGTACAGGCATAAAAAAAGGAGCAACGCCTTGCTCCAACCTTTGTTAACCTTAAATCTAATACTATGAAAAACACATTGCAAAGATACGGACTTCTGTCAACTTTGCAAATAATCCAAATAAAAAGAGATGTTTTATAACATCAATTAAGTGTTCGTATTACCCTTTATACGTTTGTTAATGGTTCCCGCGTAAATATGGGGGACCATTTTTACTTTTTTTCAAGGGATAAGATTGCGAATAATCGAGTGATTTATAGCATACTCACAGTTTTATTTTCTATTTTTGTTCTCAATCAATCTATCGAATACTATGAACACAATGCTATGCCAGCTAAAGAGCCTGTTGTTATTGGGAGTCCTGCTTTTTGCCAATGGAGCATTCGGACAACCGATGATCTGGGATGATACCTCTCCCGAAACGATCGTTTTCGAACTGACTAACAAAGAGGCTTTGAAACTTCTCAAAGGCAAACTCCGACAGAAACAATGGGATAAAATACAGCAGACTCCTTTTGCCCGTTTCACGGATACTTGGAGCAATCCTCCGGTCAAAGGGCATTTTCTGCTGGCTGATGTAGAGCGGAACGAAGTTCATTACCGTTATGCTCCGGTGATTCCTTTTCATGTTTTCCTTTTCAAGGAGTATGGTGTACTCACCTTGCAGGTGGTTGATGCCGGGGGAACTATCAGGAAAGATGCCGAAGTGCGGGTAGGCAGCAAGGCTGTTTATTACGATGAAGACAGTCAGACGTATACTGACGATAACTGGTCGCAGAAAGAACAGCATATCCTGACGGTTGAAGTGGATAAGTTTCGTGCGGTATTCGATTTGAGGAAACACCTTGTACCACCCTGGTATAAAAATGATTATGGGCGGCAAGATGCACCGGAGTTTTATAGTTACCTGATTACTGATAAGAATAAATACAGACCGGGCGAAACTGTCCGTTTCAAGTCTTATGCTCTCTCCGAACATAAACGTCCTCTGAAACAGGAACTTTCATTGTGGATGCGTGTCGGTTCTTCCTTGCGTGACTATAAGAAGATAATGTCCGTCGTCCCTTACCATCCGGGAGGCTTCGCCGGAGAATTCCTGTTGGCGGATTCATTGAACCTGAAGCTCGATCAGAGATATACTGTACAGCTTCGTGATAAGCGGGGACGCATCGTAGCCTCCACCAATTTCAAATATGAAGACTACGAACTGAACGGAAACAAGTTGTTGGTGAAGCTGGCTTCGAATGTGCAATATGCATCGCAGAGTAACCGCATGGTTATCAGTGCAACGGATGCCAACGGACTTCCTTTGCGGGAGGTGAATGTAGAAGTGACTGTCGGCAGACAGCAGGTACTGAAGTCGTATGCGCAGATACTTTCTTTGCCCGATACACTGATGTCCGTGCAGGCGGAACTGGATGCTTCCGGGAAAGCTTCGGTAGATATTCCTGCTCGGATATTCGGAGCTTCCGATTGCTTCTATACGGTGAATGTAGTTTTGCTTACGGCAGACAATAACCGTTTGGAGCAGCAGAGCAAAGCGACTTTCTACTATTCGTGCTATGATATGCAGTGCACTACGCAGGCGGATACTATTTGCTTTTCATTCTTCGACCTGGGAGTGGAGTGTCCTGTGGCGGCCGAACTGACCTATGGTGAAAAGAAAGAAGTGAAGAAAGTGCGTTTGCCCTATCGCGAACCGTTCAATCAGGCGGTGACGGACTATCGTTTCAAAATACCGGAAACAGGATATGAAACGACGATTGCTTCCGCCGCACTTGACTCCAAACTGGAACTGAATGGCGGCATAGAAAAAGATTCGTTCTGTGTCTCCCTTTCCAATCCTTTGCAGCTGGAACTTTCCTGGTATGTGTATCAAGGCAACCGCCTGTTGCAGAAAGGTTCGGGAAAAGAGATGGAACACAAATCCGGAGAGATCGATCCCTCTTCCGTCTATTACGTAGAAGTATTTTATTTCATGGGGGATAAGGAATGTATGTTGAAACGCTCGTACACTTCACCTTCCGAACGGCTGGTGATTGAATCTGATTTGCCGGAACGAGTGTATCCCGGTCAGAAAGTGAAAACAAAATTGAACGTGACCAATATACAAGGGCGTCCGGTATCCAACGTCGATCTGACAGCTTTTGCGGTCAACACGCAGCTGGATTATCACGTACCCGATTTACCCTATTACGGGAGTGCACCCCGTCCGCGCGAGCAACGTGCTTCCTACTCAATGAAGCAAAAAGAGTATCTACATACCGGCACATTGGATTATCAGCATTGGAACCAGTTGCTTCATTTGGATAAGTTGCCTTATTATCAGTTTGCTTATCCTTCGGGAAATCTGTTCCGTCAGACGGTTGATACACCGGATGGAACCACCCAGTTTGCTCCTTATGTGATGCTGAACGGGCGGGCGGTGAATATCTATGTGATTGAGCAGAACGATGTTCCCTGCTATTTTTCGTGGACGGAACAGCCTAAGCAGTATTCTTTTCCTGTATTGCATCCGTCGGGAAAGCAGAAGATAATGTTGCGAATGCACGACAGGGCTTTCATCATTGATTCTCTGGCTTTCGACCGGGGCAAGAAAACGATTTTAAGTTTCGATATGAATCAGTTGCCGCAAGGAGTGGAAGTAGTCTGGTTGCGGCAGAGGAAAGGGAAATATGATGAGTATAAGTTTACTTCGGAAGAGAAGAAGCGTTATGAACGGTATCTTTGCCGTCTTCCGGTGATGGATGGGGCGGTATATACTTCGCTCGAACATAATGGAAAGCTGTTTCCGGTTTCACTCATGGAGCTGTCGCGCTACAAGAAAAAGATATTGGCAGGTCCTGTGGAGCCGGGACCTTGGAAATATATGAATGGTGTGTTGTATCGGCATGAGGGAGGTTTCTCTTATGAATTCGAGGGCAATGTGGTTTATAAATATAAGGATGAGGAACTGTGCCCGGCTTATCTGAATTTTTCGTCTGTGGCAAAGATTCCGACTTTGAATGATTACCATTTATCACCGGAAAGATTCCGTAGTCTGGTGGCCGAACTTCGCAAGGGAAAGAGTTGGCATCCCACCCGGATTTATTTCTCCCTGCCGGATAAGACGTTGAATTTCCGGCTTCCGGAAGAAAAAGATTCTACCGGAGTGGCTAACTTGCTCTTTAAAGACTGCACTACCGGAGAACTGGTTTATCCGGATACTTTGGTGCAAATGAATAGAATATATTCCAAGTTTCCTGCCGGAACGTATGATGCGATTTTGCTTTATAACAATGGAAAGTATCTGAAACAGGATGCTCTGACGATACAATCATATACCTATCTGGATGTAGATATGGAATCTCTGCCTCTACACGAACGCGATTCGTTGTCAGCAGGGTGGCTCTTGCTGGGAAGAGGAATTGGCAGGATCGGTACAAACTTTCCTGGTCACAGGGAAATGAGGATCAGGCAGTATGTACGCAATTACGGCGGTAAAGTCTCCGGTTATGTAACGGATGCTACCGGAGAGCCTTTAATCGGGTGCAGCGTGGTGGTGAAAGGAACGACGGAGGGAACGATCACCGACATGGACGGATATTTCGAAATGGATTGTGACAGGGGAGGGGATCAGCTTTTGTTTAGTTATGTCGGCTTTAAACAGCAGGAGATGAGAGCAACTCCCGGAGCCAATCTGTTGGTTACTTTGGAAGAAGATAGTCAGGCGCTGGAGGAAGTGGTCGTTGTAGGATACGGCATGCGTTCAAGATCTTCGTTGACGGGGTCTGTTGCCGGATTAATGGTAGGTTCTTCTTCTGCTGCTGCAACCGCACCTTTGGAGAAACTGGAAGAGCAAGATCAGAAAGCGAAAGAAGAAGCGGATAACGAACAGTTGTATAATGAACTGATGCAATTGAATGGCTTACGTAGGAATTTTTCGGATGTGGCTTTCTGGCAGCCTCGTTTGTTTACGGATAAAACCGGAACGGTACAGTTTGAAACAACTTTCCCCGATAATGTGACGAAATGGGAAACTGTCGTTTATGGCATGAACCGTCGTTTGCAGACGGGTACTTTCCGACGTTTCGTCCGCTCTTACAAACCGTTGATGGCGGAGTTGAAAACTCCCCGCTTCTTGGTGGAGGGGGATCAGAGTACGGTGGTCGGGACTATCCGCAATTATCTGGATGGGCAGCACATAGCCGGAAAGACACAGTTCTGCGTCGGAACGGATACGTTGAAACGGCAGGAAGTGAGTTTCATGGAGGGATTTCATGAAACAGTGCCGATGCAGGCAGTTCATGCCGATAGCGTGACCATCAGCTATCTTTTCACTCGCGACGATGGCTATCAGGATGGAGAGGAATATACGATTCCGATACTGGCACAGGGAACTGAATTGGCGGAGGGCACATTGGGTATTCTGTCCGATGCAAAGACGGTTAAAGTGCAATCCGGCGAGGATGAAGAAGTGATGGTGAGTATCACTGACAATCAGTTGGACATCTATAAAGAATCAGTGAATTACTTGACAGGATACAAATATTTGTGCAATGAGCAGCTGGCATCCAAGTTAATCGGTTTGTTGGCTTACCAACAGTATATGCAGAGTAAGGGTGAAAAGGTGAAAGTAGATAAAGCAATTCGACCTATCATCCATCGACTGACGAATCATCAGAACAAACATCAGTTATGGTCGTGGTGGGGGAACTCTGAAAATACTTCTTTCTGGATGTCTGCGCATATTCTGCGGGCTTTGAAGATGGCGCAAGATGCAGGTTATCCTGTGGAGTTGAATCTGAATGGTTTGAAAGTGGAGTATGCTCATACGCGTCCTTATCGAGGAATGAAACTGGAAGATATAGAAATACTTCATGCTCTGCATGAGTGGAAAGTAGAGGCGGATTATTCTTCGGCAGTCAGATTATTGGAACCTTTCGTCCGGCAATTGGAACAGAAAGAAGACTCGTTGGCAAATAGAAACAAGTATTATCGTCCTCTTTCATACTTGAAAGAGAAGCTGCTTCTCTGGGAAATCAAGCAACAGGTGGATTCGGTGAATGTGGGTGATAGCGTACGTCCTTATCTGAAAAAGGATATGCTGGAAGGTGTTTACTGTGACGACGGACGGCGTACTTATTATTGGGAGGGAAATCAGATGATAAATACATTGATAGCCTACCGGATTATTAAAAATGACCCTTCCCTGTGTAAGTTGAAAGAAAATATGCAATTGTATATTTTGCGGACTAAGGAGCGCGGATGGAATACGTATCAGGCTTCTTCGGCTGTGGCAACTGTTCTGACCGATTTGCTGGCAGGTTCCGGAGGGATGTCAGGAACGTCGGTGTCTGTGAGCGGTAAGGATCATCAACGAATTACGGAATTTCCTTATCATGCCCGGCTGACAGCAAGCGACAGTCTGCTTATTTCAAAAACGGGAAAAGAGCCTTTATTGTATAGTGTCTATTCAATGAAGCGTGTGATGAATGCTCGTCAGAGTGATGCTTTCAAGGTGGAGGTGACTTTGGAAAAAGACTCTTTGGTGGCGGGTGTACCTGTTACATTGACAGTTACCTTGCAGGTGAAACAGGAGGGTGCGCAATATGTGATGCTCGAAGTTCCTGTTCCGGCAGGTTGTAGTTATGCCTCAAAACCTGTTAATTTCTCCCGTTCTGAAGTATATCGTGAGTATTTTAAAGAGAAAACTGTTATCTTTAGCGAAAAATTACCGGTAGGTACTTATCAGTTTACGGTTCCTTTGCTTCCACGCTTTACTGGAAAATATACGCTGAACCCTGTGAAAGTGGAACTGATGTATTTCCCGGTGGTGAATGCAAATAATGCGGGGGGAGAAATTTGGATTACAGAAAGAAATACAAAAGATATACGAAAGAAAGGGAATGATTGAAGCGATGAAATATACGAAGTGGATAACAGTCTTGTTTTGTCTTTTGGGCTTGGCGGCCTGTCGGCAGGATGCGCCTCGTTTCCGTATTGGGGTGGCCCAATGTAGCGATGACTCTTGGAGGCACAAGATGAATGATGAGATTCTTCGCGAAGCGATGTTTTATGATGGAGTGTCGGTTGAAATCCGCTCGGCGGCGGATGATAACCGTAAGCAGGCGGAAGATGTTCATTATTTTATAGATAAAGGAGTTGATTTACTGATAATTTCCGCCAATGAAGCGGCTCCCATGACTCCAATTGTGGAGGAGGCCTATCAGAAAGGAATACCTGTCATTCTTGTAGACCGGAAGATACTTTCTGATAAATATACTGCCTATATCGGTGCCGATAATTATGAAATAGGTCGTGCGGTAGGAAATTATATCGCATCAAGTCTGAAAGGGAAAGGGAATGTAGTGGAGCTTACCGGACTGGGTGGTTCCACCCCTGCCATGGAACGCCATCAGGGATTTATGGCTGCTATCAGCAATTATCCGGATATCAAACTGATTGATAAAGCGGATGCTGCCTGGGAACGTGAACCGGCAGAAGTGGAAATGGATAGTATGCTTCGCCGTCATCCGAAGATTGATGCGGTATATGCACATAACGACCGTATCGCTCCGGGAGCCTATCAAGCTGCGAAGAAAGCCGGACGTGAAAAGGTAATGATTTTTGTTGGCATTGATGCCCTGCCCGGCAAAGGAAACGGGCTTGAATTGGTGCTTGACAATGTGCTGGATGCAACTTTTATTTATCCGACTAATGGGGACAAAGTGATGCAACTGGCCATGAATATTCTTGAGAAGAAGTCTTATCCTCGCGAAACGGTCATGAATACTGCCGTTGTAGACCGCACGAACGCGCACGTTATGCAACTTCAGACTACCCATATCTCGGAACTGGATCAGAAGATTGAAACATTGAACGGACGTATCGGTGGGTATCTGTCGCGTGTAGCTACGCAGCAGGTCGTGATGTATGGCGGCTTGGTTATTCTTTTATTAGTAGCGGGATTGTTGTTGGTAGTCTATAAATCCCTCCGTTCCAAGAATCGCCTGAATAAAGAGTTGTCCGAACAGAAGAAACAAGTAGAGCAACAGCGCGATAAACTCGAAGAGCAACGGGATCAGCTTATCCAGCTTTCTCATCAACTGGAAGAAGCGACTCATGCCAAGCTGGTTTTCTTCACAAATATATCTCACGATTTTCGTACTCCACTGACATTAGTTGCCGACCCGGTAGAGCATTTACTGGCTGATTCGTCTTTGAGTGAAGATCAGCGCCGAATGTTATTGTTAGTTCAGCGAAACGTGAATATCCTTTTGCGTCTTGTCAATCAGATTCTGGATTTTCGTAAATACGAGAATGGAAAAATGGAATATACTCCTATTTCGTTAGACATTCTTTCTTCTTTTGAAGGATGGAACGAATCTTTCATGGCAGTAGCCCGGAAGAAGCATATTCATTTCTCATTCGATTATATGCCGGATACGGATTACCGCACATTGGCAGATGTAGAAAAGTTGGAACGCATCTATTTCAACCTCCTTTCCAACGCTTTCAAATTTACTCCGGAAAACGGAAAAGTAACTGTACGCTTGTCTTCCCTGACTAAAGACGATCATTGCTGGATTCGCTTTACCGTTGCCAATACCGGTTCAATGATTTCTGCGGAGCATATCCGGAATATTTTCGACCGTTTCTATAAGATAGATATGCACCATGCCGGTTCGGGTATTGGACTGGCATTGGTAAAGGCTTTTGTGGAATTGCATAAAGGTACCATCACGGTGGAAAGTGATGAAAAGCAAGGAACTATCTTTACCGTTGATTTGCCTGTGCAGACTTGCGAGACTGTTGTTTCTGAAAACTCTCCGGCATTCTCTGTGTCTGCTACTTCTGTAACCTCCACCGATGCTACAACCTCTGCCGTTGCTGGGGTTCCGGCAACTCCTGCAACTTCCGGTTATTCCGGTTCTTCGAGCTTGAATGATGCTTTAACTTACGAAGAAGAGGAATTGGAAAAAAGTTACGACTCTTCCAAACCTTGCGTTCTGATTATTGATGATAACGCTGATATTCGCTTATATGTGCATGGATTGCTTCATACTGATTATACTGTTATAGAAGCTGCAGACGGCTCGGAAGGTATTCGTAAAGCTATGAAATATGTCCCGGACTTGATTATCTCCGATGTAATGATGCCCGGAATGGATGGAATTGAATGTTGTCGTCGCTTGAAAAGCGAATTACAAACCTGTCATATTCCTGTTATCCTATTGACAGCTTGTTCTTTGGATGAACAACGAATTCAAGGGTATGATGGTGGTGCAGATTCTTATATCTCCAAGCCTTTCAGTTCGCAATTACTATTGGCACGCGTTCGTAATCTGATAGATTCACACCGCCGCCTGAAACAGTTTTTTGGTGACGGACAAACGTTGGCGAAAGAGGATGTCTGTGATATGGATAAAGACTTTGTGGAAAAATTCAAAGCTTTGATTGAGGCAAAGATGGGAGATTCAAATTTGAATGTGGAAGACTTGGGTAAAGATATGGGATTAAGCCGTGTGCAACTCTATCGCAAAATCAAATCCCTAACTAATTATTCCCCGAATGAACTGCTTCGTATAGCTCGTTTGAAGAAAGCTGCTTCCCTGCTTGCTTCGTCGGATATGACAGTGGCAGAGATAGGTTATGAAGTTGGTTTTAGTTCTCCTTCTTATTTTACTAAATGTTATAGAGAACAGTTTGGAGAGAGTCCGACAGATTTGTTGAAGAGGAAAGGATAGGATAGAATCTGCAAAATTTGGTGGTGAGCATTTATCTGTTTATACTTCTAGAATTCATATGATAAAAATAAGAGGTAAGGAAATCTATTGACATACCTTACCTCTTATTTAATTCAGTATATGATTTACTGTATATTTATTAATTCATAATCAACTTATTCGTTTTTGGCTTATTCCACCATCTTTGGTTCTCTTGACCTCCCGATGTTACCCATTGTTCAAAGTCTGGATATGCTTCCAAGAAGTTTACTTCTTCTCTGGCATGATGTAAAGATGCAGGTACTTTTAATCCCCATATAAAGTTGTCTTCATTTACATAACTTTCGTTGCTGTTATAATAAACCGGGCTATAACCTTTTAAGTGGATTTCTTGTCCTTTATTAGTTTTTGCAATATAAAAGTCCATTTTACTGTCTTGTAGGCTTTTAACGTTAACAGGTGAGTTGAACACCAAGTAAATGGCCATCATTTTTTTAGGCTTTGTTTTTTCATTTACCTCCGTATTATAATACTTGTATCCGTTAGGAATGGCCGGTTTCTTTAGTGAAATAATCAATTCCCCTTTTGGGCCTTTTAGGATTTTGATATTTTCAGCCTCTTCAGGATTGTTACGCTCAAGATACATTTGAGTTTCTTCTAAATCAAGTTCATTATATTGTACTTCTGCCAAGCGGATATAAGGATTGTAGTCATATATACCTCCTATAGCTCTGATTTGGAATCCTATCATTAAGTATTCTGCATAACATTGATTGTGACTCCAATAAAAACCGTCAATTTGGAAATTATACCATGCAACAAAATCATTAAAATCATAATCGCCTAAAGCTGGATACATATCTTCGAACATAATAGTTCCGTTGCCATATCCCGGATAATTGAAGATGTTGTTCGTTTCAACTTCTTTATTAGCTCTTGTGGTAACTCTGGATAATGCCGTAGCGTTAGCAGGTACTACTATAGAAATAGTACCATTACTTTCAACAGGAACAGTTTGTATTTCAGAGCCATTACCATATTTTACATACACATTTTTTATATATGCAGGAATTTCAATTGGGAGTTCCAATTTTGATGTGTTGGCATCGACATCCATTCGAAGCATCAAAGCCTCTTCATTGCAATTTTCTTCTAGAAATACAGAAATAGTAGCAGTTGATTGACTGG
>ERZ791903.2102-NODE-2102-length-15998-cov-5.954651_pt1 | contig 15998 bp, 7 predicted proteins | sample MGYA00510148_ERZ791903 | MGnify/ENA primary metagenome ERZ791903 (study PRJEB30046, sample SAMN00792080) | human gut metagenome | study: EMG produced TPA metagenomics assembly of the A metagenome-wide association study of gut microbiota in type 2...
GAGCGCCTGTCCTTTGGGCTTGAGGATGTCGATGATCGGCATATACATCATGTTGCGCGGATGCTCGGAGAACTTCGCGGCCACGACATCCGTGCTGCGCTTGCCCTTGATCAGAATCTGCTCCGTGACGCCCAACTCCTCCGTGACGGCCAGCACCAGGTCGTAGTACTCATAACCCTGGTCGACGTTGACCACGATCCGGTCCTTGCACACCTCCAGCGCCTCGCGGAGCGTAGGCATCCGGTGCGTCGTCTTCACACCGTGGCCCGTCTTCAGAACGCACCGCCGGATCGAGTCGTAGGTGATGTCGCACACGCGGCCCTTGCCCGAAGTCGTCCGGTCGATCGTCCGGTCGTGACAGACCACCAGAACGCTGTCCTTCGTCAATTTAAGGTCCAGCTCCATGATGTCGGCACCCATGCCGATCACCGATTCGATGGCCGCCAAAGAGTTTTCCGGCCAGTTGCGCCAGTCGCCACGGTGACAGGCCACGACGACATTTTTCGAAGACGGATTGTGAATCTCGGCGACGATCGCCGCAGCGCGGGTGCCGGAAACCGGTTCGGGTTGCGTGCAGCCACAGAACTGGGAAAGGCCGGAGAGAAGGATCAGCAGTTTTTTCATGTTTAGAAATTTAAATTAGGTTAAATAAGGTACATAAAATAGCGCTCCGCAAAACCATGCGGAACACCCACCCGGCCCTATTTTCTGCGAACGAAAACCGAAATCGGCCGAAGGCCCGTACAAATGTAACGAATTTTCGTGCAAATGCAACACTCCCGGACAAAAAATCGCAGAGCCCGTTACGTATGCCGGGGCCTTTTTTCGTACTATATACAGACAAGGTCCCGATTTACGGACAAAACCAACCGCCAAAACAAGACAAGACAAGCGAAACCCGAAGAACATCCCCCGCCCTAAACCGAAACCGACCACCGACACCGCCCGCCCTTCGACACAGGAAATTTCCGCCTCCCGGAAGTTTTCCGGGATGGAATTTGCCGTCTCCGAATCCCGCCCCTTTTCTGCATCCGCCCGGTTACGGACCATAACCCCTGCATGGGGTCCCGCCCGCCATACGGATGCCCAGCAAAGAGGTTTCTGAAAAATTTTATCGAAAAACGATAAATATTTTTTGATATTCAAAATTTGTTCCTATATTTGTCGCCGTAACAATCCAAAAACAAAATATCAGCGACTATGGATTTACTCACAGTAGAACACGTCACCAAACGCTACGCTTCGCACACGGCGCTCGACGACGTATCGCTCGCCATCCCCAAAGGCTCGGTCTACGGACTGCTCGGACCCAACGGGGCCGGCAAGACGACCCTGATCCGCATCATCAACCGCATCACGGCGCCCGACGCGGGCCGCGTGCTGTTCGGCGACCGGGAGATCGCTCCCGACGACATCTACCGCATCGGTTACCTGCCCGAGGAACGGGGTCTCTACAAGAAGATGAAGGTCGGCGAGCAGGCCGTCTTCTTCGCCCGCCTGAAAGGGCTTTCGCGGCGCGAAGCCGTCACACGGCTGAAGCAGTGGTTCATCCGGTTCGACATCCAGGACTGGTGGGACAAGAAGGTGGAGGAACTTTCGAAGGGCATGGCCCAGAAGGTTCAGTTCATCGTCACGATCCTGCACGAACCCGAACTGCTGATCTTCGACGAACCGTTCTCGGGCTTCGATCCGATCAACGCCAACCTGCTGAAAGACGAAATCATGGCGCTGCGCGACAAGGGCGCGACGATCATCTTCTCGACGCACAACATGTCTTCCGTGGAGGAAATCTGCGACCACATCACGCTGATCAACAAGTCGCGCAACATCCTCTCGGGCGAGGTCGACGAAATCCGCCGCCGCCACGGTTCCAATATTTTCGAGGTAGCTTACCGGGGCGATGAATCCTCCCTGCGGCAGGCCGTCGCGGGCCGCTGCGAAATCCTCGACGGCACGCAGGAGGAGTCGGTCTACCGGATGCTCAAACTCCACGTCGCCAACGACGCCGAGGTGCGCGGGGTCATCAGCGCCGTCAACGAGGCCGTCGAACTGCGCTCGTTCCGCGAGATCATCCCCTCGATGAACGACATTTTCATAAGAGCCGTGAACGGCTCATTATAAGAATGTCGTTCCGACCATACAGACAATCCCCCTTTGAGAAAGGGGACTTCGAAAACAAACGACAAACGACTTAATCACATCCTGTCATGTCCAACATATCCATCATCATCCAGCGCGAGTTCAACGAGCGCGTACGTAAAAAATCCTTCATCATCACCACGCTGCTGATGCCTCTGCTGATGATCGGACTGATGGCCGCCCCGGCGCTCATCATGCAGTTCTCGCGGGGCGACGAGAAGGTCATCGCCGTCATCGACGACAGCGGACTGGTGGCCCCGAAACTCGAAAGCGACGAGGAAATTCGTTTCGAAACCACGGCACTCCCGACCGAGGAGGCCCGCAAGCAGCTGACCGACAAATTCGGCGTGCTCTACATCGGCGGCGACATCCTGGAAAACCCGAACAACGTCCGGCTCTACGCCAACTCGTCGTCGTCGCTCTCCCTCGAAAGCAACATCACGGGGCAGATCGAACGCATCCTCGAAGCCGAGAAACTCAAAGCCTACAACATCGAAAACCTCTCGCAGATCCTCGACGAGGTGAAGACCTCGGTCAACATGCAGACCTTCCGCAACGACAAGTCGCAGGAGGAGGACACGCAGGCGCAGTCGTCGGCCGTGGCCACGGGCGTGGGCTACGTCCTGGGATTCATCCTCTACATGTTCCTGCTGATCTACGGATCGATGGTCATGCAGTCGGTGATCGAGGAGAAGAACAACCGCGTGCTGGAGGTGATGGTTTCGTCCGTCCGGCCCTTCGACCTGATGATGGGCAAAATCCTCGGTGTGGCCTCGGTGGCTATCGTACAGGTGCTGCTCTGGGGCGCGCTGATCGCCGGCGTCGGAGCTTTGGTGATGCCTCATCTGATGCCCGAAGACGTGATGGCAAGCGCCCAGGCCATGCAGCAGGGCATGCCCGACGCGGCTTCGATGTCCGACATGAATCCCGAGATGCTGCAGGCGGTGGCCGCCATGACCGACCTGGGCTACATCTTCAAAATCTTCGCCAGCCTGCTGCTGTTCGTCTTCGGCGGCTACCTGCTCTACTCGGCGATGTTCGCCGCCGTGGGCTCGGCCGTGGACAACGTGCAGGACGCTTCGCAGTTACAGATGCCCATCACGCTGCCGATCATCCTCGCACTGCTGATGATGTTCGTCGTGATCCGCGACCCCAACTCGCAGCTGGCCTTCTGGTTCTCGATCATCCCGTTCACCTCGCCGATCGTCATGATGGCGCGCATTCCCTACGACATCCCGCTGTGGGAGGTCGTCCTCTCGCTCGTGGTGCTCTACGCTTCGTTCGTGGGCATGGTGTGGTTCGCGGCGAAGATCTACCGCGTGGGTATCTTCATGTACGGCAAGAAACCCTCGCTCAAGGAGCTGTTCAAGTGGATACGGTACAAATACTGATGCACCGCGCCGCATCATCCCGACCGGACCTCGCCGACAACGGCAGGTCCGGTTTTTGCTGCGAGAAAACGTTTTTTCTGTTATCGGAATAACAGTTTCTTAAAATATTTTCATAAATTTGTCCCGAATTAGGACTTACCGGAAATCATTTCAACAAAATACTTAAAAATCAAACAGCTATGATCTCGATCGACAACTACGATTTCAAAGGCAAGCGCGCGATTATCCGCGTGGATTTCAACGTGCCCCTCAACGAGAAGGGCGAAGTGACGGACGACACGCGCATCCGCGCCGCCATCCCCACCATCAAGAAGGTGCTCGCCGGCGGCGGCTCGGTGATCCTGATGTCGCACATGGGACGTCCCAAGAAGAATCCCGACCCCAAATACTCGCTCGAGCAGATCGTCCCCGCCATCGAGAAGAACCTCGGCACGAAGGTCGAATTCGCCGGCGACTGCATGGGTGAGAAGGCCGCCGACATGGCCCAGAACCTCAAGCCCGGACAGGTGATGCTGCTCGAAAACCTGCGTTTCTACGCCGAGGAGGAGGGCAAGCCCCGCGGTTTGGCCGAGGACGCCTCGAAGGAGGAGAAGGACGCCGCCAAGAAGGCGCTGAAGGAGGGTCCGCAGAAGGAGTTCGTCAAGAAGCTCGCTTCGCTGGCCGACTGCTACATCAACGACGCGTTCGGAACGGCCCACCGCAAGCACGCCTCGACCTACCTGATCGCCAAGAACTTCCCCAACGACAAGATGTTCGGCTACCTGATGGAGAAAGAGGTGAAAGCCATCTCCTCGCTGATGGAGGCCCCGCAGCACCCGTTCTGCGCCATCGTGGGTGGTTCGAAGGTCTCGTCGAAGATCGGTGTCATCAAAGCCCTGATCGAGAAGGTCGATTCGATCATCATCGGCGGCGGCATGACCTACACCTTCGCGGCCGCACAGGGCGGCAAAGTCGGCGACTCGATCTGCGAACCCGACATGTTCCCCGTAGCGCTCGAGATCCTCGAGCTGGCCAAGAAGAAGGGCGTACAGCTGGTGATGTCGCCCGACGCGCTGATCGCCGACGCATTCTCGGCAGACGCCAACACCAAGGAGGCGCCGGCCAACGACATCCCCGACGGATGGGAGGGTCTGGACATCGGCACGGAGGGCAAAAAGGTCTTCCGCGAGCACATCCTGGGGTGCAAGACCATCCTCTGGAACGGCCCTGTTGGCGTGTTCGAGATCGACAAGTTCGCAACCGGCTCCAAGGAGGTGGCCCTGGCCATCGCCGAGGCGACCAAGAAGGGCGCCTACTCGCTCATCGGCGGCGGCGACTCGGTAGCCTGCATCAACAAGTTCGGCCTGGCCGACCAGGTGTCGTACATCTCGACGGGCGGCGGCGCGCTGCTCGAATACATCGAGTTCGGTGACCTGCCGGGCGTCGCGGCCATCCGCGACTAACAACCGGACATACCGAAGCAATTACAACGGCGGGGATTTCCGGTTTTCACGGAAGTCCCCGTTTTATCAAAACCCGAACGACATGAAAAAAATCATTCTTTTCGCAACAACGATGGCTTGTATGACAGCCTGCCAGAATACCCCCAAGACCCCGGCCCTCGACATGGCGAACTTCGACCTGTCGGTAGCCCCCAACGCCGATTTCTACGAGTACGCCACGGGCGGCTGGCAGAAGAACAACCCCCTGAAACCCGAATATTCGCGCTACGGTTCGTTCGACATCCTGCGCGACAACAACGAGAAGCGCATCAACGAGCTGTTCTCCGGCATGACGCAGCAGAAAGCCGAGCCGGGAAGCGTCGAGCAGAAGATTTCAGACCTCTACAAGATGGGGCTGGACTCGGTGCGCCTGAACGCCGAGGGCGCCGCTCCGATCAAGGCCGCCGTCGACGAAATTCTCGCCATCGGCGACCGCTCGCAGCTGACCGCCATGGTGGCCAGGCTCCACACCTCGATCGCCAATCCGTTCTTCGGCGTGGGCGTGCAGTCCGACCTGATGAACAGCGACATCAACGCGCTCTACGCCTCGCAGCCCGACCTGATCATGGGCGACCGCGACTATTACCTCGATCCCGAGAACGAGTCGATCCGCACCGCCTATAAGGAGTATCTGGGCAAAATCTTCCGGTTGTCGGGCGTTCCCGAGGCCGACATCGACAAAGCCGTTGCGGGCGTGCTGTCGATCGAAACGAAGCTGGCCGAGAAAAACTGGTCGAGCGTCGAACTGCGCAACATCCCCGCCATGTACAACCCCACGAAGAAGGCCGATTTCGAGAAGACTTACGACGCCATCGACTGGGCCGAATACTATAAGGTAATGGGCATCGGTGATTTCGAGCAGATCATCGTGACGACCCCCTCGGCCCTGGCCAACGCCAACGACCTGATGAAAAACGCCCCGCTGGAAGACATTCGCTACTACCTCGCCGCACAGTACATCGGCGCTGCCGCCAGCTACCTGAGCGACGACTTCATCAACGCGTCGTTCGACTTCTTCGGCCGCGTGATGTCGGGCAAGCAGGAGCAGAAACCCCGCTGGAAGCGCGCCATGTCGGTTCCCAACGGAACCCTTTCGGAAGCCGTCGGCGAGATGTACGTGGCCAGGTACTTCCCCGAGAAGGACAAGGCCCGGATGCTCGACATGGTGAAGAACCTCCAGACGGCCCTCGGTCAGCACATCGCCGCCCTCGACTGGATGTCCGACGCCACGAAGGCCAAGGCGCAGGAGAAACTCGCGGCCTTCACCGTGAAGATCGGCTACCCCGACAAGTGGAAGGACTACACGACGCTCGAAATCGACCCGGCGAAGAGTTACTGGGACAATATCGTCGAGGCCAACGCCTGGTATACGTCCGACAACATTTCGAAACTGGGCAAGCCCGTGGACAAGGACGAGTGGCACATGTCGCCCCAGACGGTGAACGCCTACTACAACCCCACGACCAACGAAATCTGCTTCCCGGCTGCCATTCTCCAGCCGCCGTTCTACAACCCCGACGCCGACGACGCGGTGAACTACGGCGCGATCGGCGTGGTGATCGGCCACGAGATGACCCACGGGTTCGACGACCAGGGCCGCAATTTCGACAAGGACGGCAACATGAACAACTGGTGGACCGACGAGGACGCCGCCGCCTTCAAGGCGAAGACGGACGTGCTGGTGAAACAGTTCGACGCCATCGAGGTTCTGCCTGCCAAGGAGGGCCAGCCGGCGATCTTCGCCAACGGCGCGCTCTGCCTGGGCGAGAACATCGCCGATCAGGGCGGCCTGCGCGTGTCGCACACGGCCTATCGCAATTCGCTCGCAGGCAAGGAGACCCCGGCCCCGATCGACGGATTCACCCCCGAACAGCGTTTCTACCTGGGTTATGCCACGCTGTGGGCGCAGAACATCCGCGACGAGGAGATCGCCCGTCTCACCAAACTCGACGTGCACTCGCTGGGCAAATGGCGCGTGAACGCCACGCTGCGCAACCTGCAGGATTTCTACGACGCCTTCTCGATCACCGACGGGCCGATGTTCCTGCCCGAACAGGATCGCGTAATCATCTGGTAACCGGCGTAAGACGCCGGCTTTAGGGTAGCGATGCCGGGTCATCGGAATTCCGACTCAACTCTGCGCCCGCCCACCTAAAAGGTGGGTTCTGTGGGCGATGCCGGGTCATCGGAATTCCGACTCAACTTTGCGCCCGCCGGCTTAAACAACCGGGGTTAGGGACGGTAAACGGCCCCCGGAATTACGCTCCGGTTCGGCGCGCTCCATTCATTAAAAAAGACGGCTGGGAGTTTTCCCGGCCGTCTTTTTCATTCCCTTACGGCACAGACCGCCTTTCAGCGCGGCCCGGTGGAGGAGAGCCGAAAAACCGCCCGCCGATGCATCTATTTTCGCATTTTCTGCTATCTTTGTGCTAAAGAAGGAACGATGACCCGACATAAGACACATACGAAATTTCCGTTTGCGGCGCTGTTTTTCACCGCGATGCTGATTTCCCCGGCGCTCCATGCCCTGAACATCCCGGACTACCGCTTCCACGCCATGCCCGAGACCTCTTATTACGGAGGCATCCACAGCATCGCCAAGGACAGCGTCGGACGTATGTGGTTCAGCGGCTACGACGCCCTGTTCATGTACAACGGCACATCGTTCGTGCGGATGACCGACCTGGTCACGAGCCTCTCGCCGAGTTCCTACTGGTCCTACGGACAAGTGATCACGGACAAACGGAAGGGCCTGTACGTAGGAACCAACCACGGACTGCTGCGCTTCGACTACCGGAAGTTGGATTTCGAATTCGTCCTGGAGGGCAATATCGGCTCGGTCACGGCGAACGACGACGGGACGGTATGGCTGATCCGCAACAACGGCATCGAATCGTTCAGCCCCGGCCGGCTGCCGGCCGTGACCCGCTATCCGATGCCTCCGGAGATGTCCGCACCCGGACGGACGCTGACGCTGGTGTGCACGAAGGAGTACGTTTACGCCGCGTCGGGCGGCGATCTCTACCGCCTGAACCGGGAGACCGGACAGTACGCTCCCTTCACGTCCGTCGGCGGCGACAACTGCGTGATCCGCGACGTGGTGGAGTACAACGGGTCGGTATACGTCCTCACGCTCATGGACGGACTCTACGAATGCGACGGCAACGGCCGGATCGGGCGATATTTCCGGCTGCCGCTCGAATACGAGAAATCGGCCGGCGCCAAGGAACTTTACCTCGATTCGCAGGGCATCATCTGGGTAGCGACACAATCGGGGCTGCTGTTGCTGGATCCGCTCACCGCCAGTACGCAGCTGCTGCGTTTCGACCTCCACTATCCCTACTCCCTGCCCAACAATTCGGTGTGGTCGATCTTCCCCGATCCCGACGGCGGGGTATGGGTCGGCACATACGGCGGCAAACTGGCCTACATGACCTTCGCGGACAACGGCGTGGACTATTTCAAAGCCACTCCGGGAGGTCTCAACCACCCGATAGTCAGCTGCTTCGAAGAAGACACGGAGGGCAATCTCTGGATCGGAACGGAGGGGGGGGGAATTAACTGCTGGGACCGCCGCAACGGCCGGTTCGTCTATTACACGCAGGAGAGCCGCTGCGGCCTGACGTCGAACATGATCAAAAAGCTGTGGCACGACGGAAACGACAGGCTGCTGGTCTCGGCGTTCAACGGCGGAATGCGGGTCTTCGACGAACGGCAGGGACGTTTCTCCGACCTGTACATGAACCATCCGGCCTCGGGACAGCCTTTGAGCGTCTATGACTTCGCCAAGGAGGGCGACCGGGGCATCTGGCTGACCGACCCGGACGCCGAGCTGATGTACAAGGATGCGAGTACGGGACGCGTGGAGACGGTCCGGCTGACAGACGCACAGGGAAACGCCGTCCGCATCCATATCGAAACGCTGTTCCACGACGAGCGGGGCGACCTGTGGCTCGTCGGGCACGACGGCGCATACGTCGTCGATCCCGCCACACGGCGGATTCTGAAGCGCCATTACATCGCAGAGGCCCCCTATTCGGTCAACAACCTCTGCTCCTACTGCGTCACCTCCGACTCCGACATCTGGTTCGGAACCCGTGGCGGCGGGGTCAACCTGCTGCGCCGCAACGGCAGTTACGTCAATTTCAGGGACCGGAACGGCGAAGGGCTGGAGGGCAAAACAGTCTTCGGCATCCTCGAAGACACCCCCTCGAAAGATGTCTGGTTCAGCACCAACGACGGGCTTTACTATTACGACCATACCGACGGGGTGATCCGCAAATCGCAGATCGACATCCCGAACCGCTGCGGGGCCTACTACGTGCGGGCTTGCTACAAGACCTCGAAAGGCGAAATGCTGTTCGGAGGGACGGACGGCTTCATCCTCTTCACCCCGGGAAAGATCAAATACAACGACCAGAAGCCAAAAGTCTATTTTACGGACCTGCTTATCAACAGCCGGCCGGCCGTGCCCGGCGCCAAGAACTCGCCTCTGGAGAAAGCCATTTCCACGCTCTCCTACCGCGGAGGCGAGGGCGACGTGATCGAACTGTCGCACCGGCAGTCGAATTTCGAAATCCGCTTCTCGGCGAACAGCTACCTGAACGCCGAGAAGAACCAGTATGCCTACCGCCTGCTGGGACACTCCGAAAGATGGTCCCTGCTGCCGCAGGGACAGAAGGCGGTGCAGTTCTTCAACCTGCCCGCCGGAAACTATGTCTTCGAGGTCAAGGCGGCCAACAACGACGGCCTGTGGGGCGACGAGGTTTCGGCGCTCGGCTTCAGGGTGCACCCCTCGCCCTTCCTCTCCCGCTGGGCCTACCTCGTTTATGCGGCGCTGCTCTCGGCGGTGGCCTACTTCATCTGGCGGTATTTCACCAACAAGAAGATTTTCGAACAGCGGCTCGAACTGGAGCGGATCAAGGAACAGAACATGAAGCAGCTGACCCAGGCCCGGATCAACTTCTTCACGAACATCTCCCACGACCTCAAAACTCCGCTCACGCTGGTCGTCGACCCGCTGAAACAGCTCAAGGAACACCTGCCCGCCAATGCGCCGGGCAATGCCTACGTGCACCTGATCGAGAAGAACGTGGGGCGCATCCAGCGCATGATCAGCCAACTGCTTCAGTTCCGCGAAATCGAGAGCCAGAAGATCACCCTGAACCGCCAGCCGGGCGATCTGATCCGCTTCATCGACAGCATCTTCTCGCTGTTCGAGTTCTACGCCAACAAGAAGGGGATCGAAACCGGCTTCAACTCCCAGTATGAAAGTTTCTACACCAAGTTCGACCACGACGTAATCGAAAAAATCTTCACGAACCTCTTCTCCAACGCGATCAAGTACGCCTCGGAAAACGGCTATGTCGGCGTGAGAATCTACCCGGCGCGGCAGGACCAGCGCCCGGAGTCCGCTCCGCCGGCCGCCGGCACCGAATACATCGCCTTCACTGTCACCAACACCGGGGCGGAAATCCCCGACGACAAGAAGGAGGCCATCTTCGAATCGTTCAACCACCTCTCCGACCGCCGTTCCCAATTCGAGAGCAGCAGCGGCCTGGGACTGGCCATCGTCAAGGAGCTGGTCGGCAACCTCAACGGAACCATCACCCTCCGTTCGGGCAACTCGAAAGTCGCGTTCACGGTGGTCCTGCCCTTCACGCTCAACGCCGAAAAGACCGACAGCGCCGCCGAATCGTACGAATACACGGTCTCCGAAATCGACAACCTGCTGACCGAATCCGACGTCATGGCTCCCAACGACCGGCACGACCGCAAGGCGTGCAACATCGTGGTCATCGAGGACGACCCCAACCTGCGGAGCTACCTCGAACAACGGCTGTCGAAACACTACAACGTATACACCGCGGCAAACGGCAGCGAAGGCATCGCCAAAGCGGAGAGAATCTGCCCCCAGATCGTCATCACCGACCTGATGATGCCCGAAGCCGACGGCTTCGAGGTATGCCGCTCGCTGCGTTCGAACATCAAGACCAGCCATATCCCGGTGATCATGCTTTCGGCTCTGGGCAAAAACACCGAAAACAAGATCAAGGCACTGGAATGCGGAGCCAACGTGTTCATCGACAAGCCCTTCGATATGGATTTCCTGCTCAAACAGGTTGCCAACCTCATCCGCACCCAGCAGGAACTCAAGGAGCGTTACAGCAAGAAGTACATCGCCGAACCGTCGAAGATCACCATTTCGTCGATGGACGAGGAACTGCTGAAAAAGGCGATGAACTATATCGAACGGAACATGGACAACAGCGACTACAACGTGGATTCGTTCGTGTCGGACATGTCGATCGGACGCACGCTCCTCTACCAGAAGATCAACGACATCACGGGCATGTCGATCAAGGAGTTCATCATGGACGTCCGGCTGAAACGGTCGGCCCAGCTGCTCCGGGAGTCGGACCTGACCATCTCCGAGATCTCGGTCCTGACGGGATTCGCCAATCCCAAATATTTCAGCATCTGTTTCAAACGGCATTTCGAACTGACCCCATCCGAATTTAAGAAGAAATCCTGACGCAAACCGCACGAAAGGAGCCGACCGAACCGGCTATGAATATCTCGTGCTTTCGTATCCGCCGGAGCAGCGTCCGCATCTGCCCGCAGAAACCTTCCCGCCGTCGCCCCGCGCGACCGGCAGGGAGGTTTCATTTTGTCCGGACGAGCCTCCTTGCAGGCTTGCGCAGCACCCGCAGCGCCCGGATATGATCCTTTTTTTTACCCCTCCGTACGAAATGGAACCATTTCCGAATAAACGACGCCCATCCGGTCGCCCTGTTTTATTGACCTTTGCGATACGGGGTTCAAAGTCCCCGGCATCCGCTTTTCCTTTGAAATACATAAAAATTTTAAAAATTAAAACCTGAAACCTATGAAAAGATGACCGGAAAACCACATCAAGCGACGAAGTATCTCTCGTCCGTCCAGACAATCCCTTTATAACGGAGATACAAGCACTAACCAAAAAGAAACCTTTTATGATAATGAGCATGTACAAAAAGCTTATAGGCAGCCTGACGATTTCCCTCTTATTCCTGCTGTCTGCAACACCGTCGTTCGCCCAGCAGAACGACGTCAAAGTAACCGGCACAATTACCGACGGAAGCGGCGCCCCGCTGGCGGGAGTCGTTGTCGTGGTAAAGGACGGCAAAAGCAACAACGGAGCCGTATCCAATACGCAAGGCGTCTATGAAATCAAAGTTCCCGCATCCGCGACGCTTCTTTTCACCTGTCTGGGCTATGCCGACCAGGAAGTGAAACTCGGCGCATCGAACGTCGTAAACGTGACGATGACCGAGGACGCACAGTCCCTCGACGAAGTGGTCGTCGTGGGTTACGGTACGCAGAAGAAGAAGGACCTCACGGGAGGTCTCGCCGTCGTCAGCAAACAGACGCTGGAGATGGTCTCGACCAACAACCTGATGGACCGTCTGGTCGGCCAGGTCGCCGGTCTGAACATCACCACCGGCAACGAAGCGCCGGGCAGCAACCAGACCCTGCTGATCCGCGGCCAGAACTCGCTGACGGCCAATAACGACCCGCTGATCATCCTGGACGGCATCCCCTATTCCGGCGGACTGGCCGACCTCGACCCGAACATCATCGAGAACATGTCGGTGCTGAAAGACGCTTCGGCAGTGGCCATCTACGGTTCGCGCGGCTCGAACGGCGTCATCCTGATCCAGACCAAGCGGGGTTCGCAGGGCGAATTCCATGTCACCTACAAAACGAAACTCGCCATCGCCGAGCCGATGCAGCGCATCGAGACCATGGGCCCCAACGAATTCATCCGCCTCAAGCAGGACATGGGCCGGCTCAAAAACAATTACAGCGGCGAGCAGCTCGACCCGCTGGTAGGTTCGATCATCAGCGCCAGCGAAAAGGTAAACTACGCCAAGGGCATCACCAACGACTGGCAAGACTACGTTTTCCGCACGGTCTTCACGATGGACCACCAGCTGAGCTTCCAGGGCGGCAACGAGAAGACCACCTATATGGCCTCGGTTTCCTACCTGGACAACCCCGGCGTGGTTTACAACTCGAATTACCAGCGTACGAACGTCTACGCCAGCATCAACCAAAAAATGAACGACTGGCTGTCCGTAGGCCTCACCACGCAGTTCGTGAACCGCGAGAGCGGCGGTGCGACGCCGAACCTCGAACATGCCATCAAGCAAAGCCCCTACGGCATCTATAAGGATGAAACCGGCGCCTACTACGAGGAGCCGATGGACTACTCGAACCTGCCCAACCCGATGAAGGATGTCAACGCCGACCAGAAACGCACGGGCCGCAACTTCATGGCCAACGGTTTCCTCGATCTCAAACTTCCGGTCAAAGGTCTCTCTTTCCGGTCGCAGTTCGGCTACAACTACCGCAGCCAGATGAACGGAACCTACTACGGCCGCAACACCGTGACAGGTAAAAAGGTCGACGGCCGCGCCGAGCTGGCCAACAACCACACGACGGACTGGACGTGGGAGAACGTGCTGAAGTTCGACCGCGATTTCGGCAAGCACCACATCGACTTCACGGGTCTCTTCTCCATGCAGGAGGCCCAGTACACGGCCGCTTCGCAAAGCGGCGAAGGCTTCGTGAACGACGATTCGAGTTTCTACCGGATGGACGGAGCCGAGAAGAAGATCGCCATCAGTTCGTCTTTCTGGAAAGAGAACTTCGTTTCGGGCATGTTCCGCGTGAATTACGGCTTCAACAGCAAATACCTCCTGACGGTCACCGGACGTGCCGATTCGTTCTCGGCATTCGCCGAAAACCACAAATGGGCCTTCTTCCCCTCGGCCGCCCTTGCCTGGCACCTCGGCGAGGAGAGCTTCATCAAGGACAACGCCTCGTGGATCGACATGCTGAAGATCCGTCTCTCGTACGGCGCCAACGGAAACAACGCCATTTCGCGTTACCAATCGCTCGACCGTCTCTACTCGACCAACGGCGTGAAGTATATCTGGGGCGACGGCAGCAGCGCCGCCAACTCGGCCTACCTGCCGAGCGACGGTATCGGTAACCCCGACCTGCGTTGGGAGACCACCTATACGGCCAACGTCGGTATCGACTTCCAGTTCTTCAACGGCCGTCTGGGCGGTACGATCGACATGTACCTCTCCAACACGCACGATCTGCTGATGTCGCGTACGGTTCCCATCATGAACGGTTACAGCAAGATTCTCTACAACGTCGGCCAGACCCGCAACAAGGGTATCGAACTGACGCTCCATTCGCAGAACATCCGCAAGAAGGATTTCAGGTGGGAAACCGACTTCACCTTCTCGCTCAACCGCGACCAGATCGTCGCACTGCGCGGCGACGGCAACGACGACATCAACAACAAGTGGTTCATCGGCCAGCCGCTGTCGGTCTACTACGACTGGAACATGATCGGTATCTGGCAGGAAGGCGACGAGTTCACGTTCACCGACAAGGACGGCAAGGAGGTGGCCCACCAGACCGGAGCCACGCCCGGAGCCGCCAAGCTGGAGGATGTCGACGGCAACGGCGTCATCGATTCCCAAGACCGCAAGGTGATCGGCAGCAAACAGCCGAGATTCACGATGTCGATGGGCAACCGTTTCTCCTATAAGGACTTCTATTTCTCGTTCCTGTTCAACGGCGTCTTCGGCAAATGGATGACGGACAACGTGGCCAATATCTCCTCGTATACGTTCGGTTCGGGCAACTACATCCACGGCGTGAAATACTGGACGCCGGAGACCCCCGACGCAGAGGTCGTTTCGCCGGGTTACCAGGCTTCCTTCAGCCACGGCTACTACAAGAAGCTCAACTACGTGCAGCTGCGCAACATCACGCTGGGCTACCGCGTCAACCAGAAATTCGTCCGCCGGATCGGTTTGAGCGCCATCGACGTGAATGTCAGCGTGAACAACGTCTGCGCCTTCTCCAACATGCGTCAGATGCTGAACTACGACAACACCTGGTTCGCATCGTTCCCGACCGCCCGTTCCTACGTGCTGGGATTAACCTTAACCTTCTAATCAAGACCTGACCATGAAAACGATGAATTATATCAAGATCGGCATTGCAAGTTCGATCCTCTCGATAGCTGCGGGCTGTACCTCCTTTCTGGAAGAGGAGCTGAAAAGTTCGCTGGCTCCCGACAACACTTACACCAGTTCGCTGGGCTTCGAGGTGGGTTCCACAGGACTCTACGCCATCGCCCGCTCGGAATACAACACCTGGGGTGAAAACGGCGCTTTCATGCACAACGGTGCCTGCGCCTACGAAGTGCTCCAGATTTCGACCGACCTCTGCCGCATGGGAACCGTCCGCGACGGTTCGCTGGTTCCGTTCGCCGAGATGACGCTCAACCCGTCGACGCTTTTCGTCGGCTCGTACTGGAACTGGGCCTTCAACCTGATCGGCTCGGCCAACGAACTGCTGATCTATTCCGAAAAGAACGACAACTGGGACTATCCCACCGACAAACAGCTTTACCAGGCCGAAGCCCGTTTCTTCCGGGCTTACGCCTACCGCACGCTGGTCTACCTCTACGGCGACGTGCCCTGGGTCGAGACCATCCAGAAGCCCTTCCTGCTCTCGTTCTCACGCGATCCCAAGATCGAAGTGCTGGGAAACATCATCAAAGACCTGGAATTTGCAAAGACATACCTTCCCGACAATCCCGACAATGTGAAGGAGGGTAAGCTCACGACGTGGGCCGCACGCCACCTGCTGAGCGAAATGTACCTGCTGCGCGGCGCCGAAGGCGACTACAAGCTGGCCGAAGAGAATGCCCAGGACGTGATCGACTGCCCGTATTACAGTCTGGTGAAGAGCCGCTACGGCAACGCCAAGAACGATCCCGGCGACTATTTCAGCGACATGTTCGTCGAAAACAACCAGAACCGTTCGGCCGGCAACACCGAGAGCATCTGGGTCATGCAGTTCCAGTACAACACGGTCGGCGGCGGCACGAACTCCGACGACTGGACCCGCC
>ERZ791903.2103-NODE-2103-length-15991-cov-2.915851_pt1 | contig 15991 bp, 14 predicted proteins | sample MGYA00510148_ERZ791903 | MGnify/ENA primary metagenome ERZ791903 (study PRJEB30046, sample SAMN00792080) | human gut metagenome | study: EMG produced TPA metagenomics assembly of the A metagenome-wide association study of gut microbiota in type 2...
CAGAAGCGGAATCGAGGTGCTCGCCAAAACCGAAGAAGTTTTTGAGCCGAGCAAAATTCCTTTTACCGGAGTATGGCCGTGGGAACCCATAACGATCAGCGTCGCCGAAATTTCCTGAGCATATTCGACAATGCGGTTTGTCGCCTTTCCGTAGGCGACTTTCATTTTGACTTTATAACCCGCGGCTTCTAAGGCTTTTTTAGCCGGCTTCAAAATTTTCTTTGCGGCTTCATCCAAGATTTCCTCGGGATTGGGTAACTTGGAAGCAAGTTCGGAGGGAAGTTTTTTTTGAACGTTCAACAGATAGACAGTATCGGTTTTCGCTCTGAGCGAAGAGTGTTCACAGATATATTCAATTGCTCTGTCGCTGTAAATACTACCGTCAATCGGTAAAAGAACTTTCATAACATCCCTCCGAGGGTTATTTTGTTAATTTCGATTTTAGTTTTGTTTTGTGACCGCCGTATGACGGTCAGCTGCTCGCTTACGAAGCGGCTCGGTTCAGCGCGATTGTCAGAAGACAAGCTGCTCCGATCGCAATCGCTTTGTCATTGAAATCGAATTCAGGATTATGAACAGAAGCGTTGTGTGTTTCGTCCTGAACGCCGAGTCTGAACAAACATCCCGGTTTTGCCTGAAGCATAAATGAAAAATCTTCACCGCCGGCACGGCGAATCATCAGTTTGACCTTGTCCTGACCCAGCGCTTCTTCGAGAAGTGCTTTTGCTTTTTCGACATGCTCGGGAGAGTTGAACATTGCGGGATAAAGTTTGGTGTATTCCAATTTACCCTGCATGTCATTTGAAAGTGCAGTGCCGTCAACGATCTGCTGCATTCTTTGAATGATGATATCTTGAACTTCCTTTTCAAAAGAGCGAGTCGTTCCGACAATCGTTGCTGTCTTTTGCACAACGCTAGATCCTTTTTCATTTCCGCAGCTGATGCATCCGGCAGAAACAACCGCGGTCTGATTCGGGTCCACACTACGCGAAACGATGGTCTGGAGAGAAAGAACGCATTCGCATGCAGCAACTAAAGGATCTTTTGTTAAATGAGGGCGAGATCCATGACCGCCGACACCGGTAAATGTAATTTTGAAAATATCCGCATTTGCCGTCGCAAAACCCGGAATAAATCCGACGCAGCCAACCGGAAGCATCGGTTCAGCATGAAGGGCATAAAATTCGTCAACTCCGAATTTCTGGACTAAACCGTCTTCAATCATGTAGCGGCCGCCGGCGAAACCTTCTTCTCCCGGTTGGAAAATGGCGACTAATCTTCCGGCAAAATCTCTGTGCTGATTAATATAGTGAACAGCTGCGAGCAGGGTGCCGACATGACCGTCATGTCCGCAGGCATGCATCGTCATCGGAACTTTACTGCTCCATTCGACACCGGTTTTTTCTTCCAAGGGAAGTGCATCGGAATCTGCTCGAAGTCCGATCGTTTTCCCGGGACGGTTTCCTTCGATAACGGCAACGACTCCCGTGACGTTTGCGCCGCCGACGAAAGTTGAAATTTCTTTAATCCCGAAAGACTTTAGGGCTTCTACAATTTTTTCCTGAGTTTTCGGAAGATAAAGACCGATTTCCGGCTCTTCGTGAATGCAATGACGAAACTGAGCACCGAGTTTGGCACTTTCTTCGAGTTGGAATGGCTTGATAATGATGGACATGAAAACTTCTCCTTGATTTTGATTTGTAACTATTCTAATCGGAGAAATCTCCCGTCTTTCAAGACCGGTCCCAAAAATTTTGCTGACAAAATAAAATTTTCTTTATTTTTGATAGAGATTTTCTGTTCAGATCTCTTATCTCAAAACAAGGAGCGGGTTTCTATGTAGAAAACAAACAGTAACGTTTCTTACATGTCGGATACGAAGGGCTCTCTTCTAGGACTAAATTTTTATTATTATGGAAAGAGATCGAGGCCATTCGATCGATAAAATTAAAAACAAAATATCCCATAAAACAAAGTAAACGAAGGGCATTACCCTCTTTTTGAAGGAGAGAAATGGATACTAAAGCTTATTTGTATCGAAGAGAAGCCATCAAACGATGGACGCTTCTTTTCATAATTTCGCTTTTTTCCATGTTTGTTCTCGGCACGTATGCTATTGCCGCTGAAAGATATTACGACAACAGCGGAAGGTACATGGGGCGAATGGACGACTCCGGAAGAATGTACGATAAAAACGGAAGATACCAAGGCCGAGTTTCGGAAGACGGACGATTTTATGACAACAGCGGTCGTTATCAGGGAAGGCAAAGTTCCGACGGTCGTTACTACGATAAGAGCGGAAGATATCAAGGCCGCATTCAAAACAACGACTAAAAATTCAGCAAAAAATGAGGTCCTCCGGGACCTTATTTTTTTATCCTCAAATCCTAGAGGATGACACGATTAATTTTTATTTAACGGTCAAATTCGCATTATTAAGTAAGCTAATAAATTAGCTGTAACATTTGCTTCTCACTTATTGATTTTTAATGGTTTTTACCGAGTGCAGAGATCTTTTTTTTAATCTAATGTCGCAAAATAATTTTTTAGAAGATTCCTAACATGGAAATGGACGTCAGAGCGCTCAACGCGCTCATTCCCGTATTTGACTTTGTCGGCATTGTCGCTTTCGCACTTTCCGGTGTGTTCGAAGGCATCAAAAGAAGAATTGACCCGGTCGGTGTTTTTATCGTCGCTTTTTCGACGGCATTCGGCGGAGGGATGCTCCGTGATATTTTGATTGACCGCCGGCCGTTTTACTGGATCGATCATGAAGCGTACGTTGTCGCGACTTTCGTCATCTGCATGGCCGCACCGTTCATTTATAAATTTTTCCAGAGAACGAAACACGCCCATGACTGGTATATCTTTGCGGATGCCATCGGTCTCGGAATTTTCTGTATTTCCGGAACGTCACTTTCATTGGCAGCCGGAGTGCCTTGGTTATCTTCCGTCATCATCGGATGTATCACGGGTGTGTTCGGCGGCTTGATGAGAGACTGCTTCTTAAATCAGATGCCGGCTGTCGTTGCCGACCGCCAGCCTTATGCGGTTGTAGGTTTTATCGGATGCTGGTTCTACATCATGCTGTTAGAGCTGAAAGTTCCGGTTGATGCTGCACTTTGGGCAGGCTTCATTTTCATTACCGCTCTTCGTATGGCTTGTGTCTCGTTTAAGTGGAAGATCTCTTACTTCCTCAAAGAAGAACAAGAAAAAACCGCTCAAGAAAAATAATCTATCCGGCCTGCATCAGCAGGCCGTTTTTTCTGGTCAAAAAATCCTCCGGTGTTTTTCGCATCGGAGGATTCTGTTAATCAGGACGAACGATTATTCCTGAACGAAGTGAGCATGTTTCGGATCCCACATGGCATCCTTAACTGCCTTCTTCAGATCGGCAGGTTTTTCAATTCCGGCCAAGTTGTTGTCGAAGATGTAACCGGCTACTGCTGCACCGATCTCTGCAGAAATTTCACGAACCTGTGAAAGTGCAGGGTACAGGCTGCCGCGTTCCAGATCTTCAGGTTTGACCATATCAGCCAACACCTTGGCTGCCACCAAGAAGACATCATTCGGAATCAGTTTGGCACGGGCGAAAATAGCGCCGAGTCCGATTCCCGGGAATACATAGTGGTTGTTGCCCTGACGGGGAACAAAGGTTTTTCCTTTGTATTCAACAGGGTTAAACGGAGAACCGCATGCGAACAAGCAACGTCCGTCTGTGTACTTGTATGCTTCTTCGGCTGTACATTCTGCCTTCGAAGTCGGGTTGGAGAGGGCAAAGATGATCGGACGTTCGTCGATCTTAGCCATTTCTTCCAGGCATTCTTTCGTGAAGGCGCCGCCCTGAGCAGATACACCGATAATTGCAGTCGGCTGAATCTCACGGATCGCATCCAGGAATGTTTCAGCCGGAGCATCTTCAGCGGCAAACGGCAGTTTGGCCGAAGTCAGCGGGGCAGTGCGTTTTTTGGTTACCAGTCCTTTGGAATCAAACAGTTTGATGCGACCCAAAGCTTCTTCTCTAGTCAATCCCTCTTCAACCATCGCGTCGGCGATTAAGTGTGCAATACCGGTTGCTGCGGAACCGGCACCCAAGAACAAGACCTTCTGATCCTTGAGCTGCTGCTTGAGGACACGCATGGCAGAGAACATACCGGTCACAACAACCGATGCCGTTCCCTGAATATCGTCATTGAAGCAGGGGACTTTATCCTTGTACTGATCCAAAAGATCATAGGCGTGACTGTTATGGAAGTCTTCGAACTGAATCACAACATTGGGCCAGCGCTCTCTGACGGCGTCCACAAATTCAGCAATCAAAGCGTCGTATTCCGGTCCGGTAACACGTTTCTGGCGAAGGCCCATGTAAAGCGGATCGTTCAAAAGTTCTTCATTATTCGTACCGACGTCGATGCAGACAGGCAGAGTCTTCTGGGGGTTAACACCGGCGCAAGCAGTGTAGAGAGCAAGCTTACCGACAGGGATGCCCATGCCGTTGACACCCAAGTCGCCTAAGCCGAGGATGCGCTGACCGTCCGTAACAACGATGATGTCGACATCTTTATGCGGAACGTTGGCAACCAACTGACGAACACGACCTTTGTCTTCGGTAGAGACATAAAGACCGCGGGCATAACGGAAGATGTGGCTGTACTGCAAACAGGCCTGTCCGACTGTCGGTGTGTAAACAATCGGAAGGAACTGGTCGATGTAACGAACCAGCAGTTCGAAATACAAGGATTCGTCGGAGTTGTGGGCTCCTTCGAGAACGATGTATTTGTTGATGGGTTTTTCGTACGTGTCGATGATGCCTTTAAGGCGTGTTACTTGTTCGTCGAAAGTAGACACTCTCGGAGGGAGAAGACCTCTCAAACCCAGTTCGTCGCGTTCTTCCTCTGTGAAAGCACTGCTCTTATTGAACCAGGGATTTCTCAAAAGGTTAACACCCCTCAATGTTGTGTCTTTAATATCCGTCATTTGTCATCCTTTATTCTGCACTTCATTGTGCGCTTGTGAATAACCGCATTATCCATGAACACCTTCGTGCGTGCACGAAGTTTCAAAAAAAGAAGTCAGACTTCCTTTCCAACATTCGACAAGATTGCCTTACATGCAGAGTTATCGAATACCGAGCTTTTCTGCCGCTCGAACGAGAAAAAAGAAAAGATACTCTCTTTAATCCCGCGTTCTCTTAGGTCACTTTTAAAAAACGCCTCTTAACGTACTTATTTCTACCGGGCTCGGTCCTTAGAGACACGAAATAAATTTTATCACGCGGACTCGGGCCTCTATACGTTCCAAGGTTCAGAGTCATTGTCTGCAAAACACAACATTTCGTATTCTGCAGAAAATTATTCACTTGAAATTCCGCTCTGCACCCAAAATGCAGAGCGGAAATTGAGGTTAGATCGTGACGCCGTAGAGGCTCTTGAAGATGTCTCTCAAGGTCTTATCTAAAACCTTTGTGTACTCGCCGCGAAGCTGATCAGCATCTGCAGCCTTTTCTTTCAGAGCTTTGAAATCGATGTTTTGAGCTTTAATCGTCTGTTCGGCCAGCGTTTTCCAAAATGCAGGAGATTCGCTGTCTTCCCATTGGCCTCTGCCGCGCCCGAAGTGCGCAACAGCCAAATACAGAAGAACGGTATCCAGCAGGAAACCTTCCATCGAAGCCGGAGACCATGTAATGATATTTTCCTTATGGCCTTTTTGAACGTTGTAGGCAGCAGCCGCACCGGCGCCGCCCAACGCTCCGACAATCGCACCGCCCAAGGCGCCGAGCCCCAGAGTTGCACCGCCGGTTGCAATATCAGCGGCAATTCCGCTGACCGCACCGCCGGCTACTGCGCCGAGCAGGGAGGCTGCTTTCGGATCAATCGTTGCCTGAGTTTCCCAGTCAGTGCGCATACGGCGCAAAATTTCCGCTTTAGTTCCGCTGCCTTCCAGTCCATTAATATTAATAAGGCGCTGCGTCAGGGTGCAGAGCCAATCAGCCGCTCGGGTGGACAAGGCGACTTGAGCATCTTCCATCGCACCGTGAAGGTCTTTCTTGATAAAACCCAAAGAACGCCCGATTGAACGAAGGCGTTCAATCAATGACTGACTGGCTAAGACTTCCTTATCGTTGGAAACTTTAACCATATAGGCAGCCATGGCTTCCAAAGAAGAAGAATAGAGGGCCTGTTTCTGACGAATCCATGTCGCATGCAAAGAGGCAAAAGTCGGTTTGTCCGCGTCCGTCAAACACAGCTCAATCTCTTTCCAGAGTTCGTATTCCTGAACCCAGCATCGGGCAAAAGCGTCCATCGGCATCACGGCTTTCACGAAAGCGTAGGGCTTCAAATAATCACGCCAAAGTTCGACTTCCGCCTTTTCCTCTTCCGGAGGACGAGCTTCACCCATCTGATTTAAGAGGACGATCACCGGTTTGTTTACCCAAGCAAGGATATCCATTTCCGCCTTGACGTAGGGCACGGCTTCCGGTGATTCACTGGCATTCACTAAATAAAGAATCACCAGAGATTTATCTCGAACATGCTTAATCGCCTGCTGATTCAGCCAAAGGGATTTATCCGTCAGGCGATCCCAGATTTCGCTCGTGAACCAGCCGATCGGATTGCTTCGGGCTTTGAGGCGTTCGGCCAAACGGACACTGTCTCCGAATCCCGGGGTATCCCAAAGAATAAGCTCGGAATCATCTGGCGCTCTTAATAAAACATAATCTTCCGGTTCGGTGGTGACGTGAGAGCGGTCACCGACTTCCCCGATATCTCGGCCTAACAAAGTTCGGGCCAGTGTGGTCTTTCCGACATTGGTGTGACTGACCAAAGAGAGATTAATTTTTTGAGGATCTTTATTCATTTTTTTGAGTGTCCTTATCTTACTTGTTCGAACTGAGCGGCTGCGTCCTTTGTATCTGCATCGGTCAGATTCACAAAAGCGAAACTCACACCGTACGGAGCAAGGAAGTTCGACCAATTCTTTTTACGTTCTGCAATTCGCTGAGGCGTATTTGCGAAACGAGCCAAAAACCCGGAGGTATCGATAACAACACGAAGCAGGGCCTTTGAATCCAGAGCTTTCTGTTTAAGCTCCGCAATAAACCTGCCTTGCACTTCTGTCTCGGGTGTGGAAGTCATAGCAAAAACAGCAATAACTTCTGTTTGCTCTCCGGCAGGAATTTCCGGAAGCTTGGTATTTTCATGCTGGGCCTCAGAAAAGATGCACCGGGAATTTTCGGGATGCAGTTCGGAAGCGAATTTCTGAATTCCGTCTTTTACCTTATCCGTTAAAGGATAAGAGAACGGAATAATTTGAATCAACATAGTTTGTCCTCTCCATTGACGGAGAATATTGGAGTAGTAAACCGAGTCAAGATCAATCGGAAAGTGATTCTCAATATATCGGGCTTTTGCATAAGCATAAAGCCCCAAAAGGATTCGAGGAACCACAACGATCAGGGAAATAATGTAAAAAAGCTGAGCCAGCCAAGGCGCAGCGTTTTGTCCGTGTCCGGCCCCGAACTTCATTGACTCGATGACTTGCGGCGTCAACTGATTAAAGAGATCCGCGTTGACGGGAATCATTCCGTAGAACAAATTAATAAAGGTCAGAACAGCCGCCGGTTTATCTGAAAGCCATGTACTTTCCCATCCGACGGTGTACTCGGTGCCCCAGCCGTGGATGCCGATGGATGCAATGAGTCCAAGACCAAAAAGAGCCGCTGAAAAATGAAGGATTTCGGCAATGCGTCCTCGCAGAAGCGGCAGCTCCGCTTCCGTCCACTTACCGTAAAAAGACACCAGCGCCTCTTGACCGTGGCTTCCGCGGGTTTGAAGTTTTAAAACCGCCGAAGCAAAGGTACGGCGAATATATCCGACCGGAGACTTTCCTCGATTAAACACTAAGGCTGTCGCAATCCAGCAGTAGATAATGAGGTTCCAGGCAATAACGCCCAAGAGAGGAGGCGAAAGCAAGTTAATCCTGTTATCTGTAACGGAAAACTCGTTCGTCAGGATACCCCCGACAAAGGCTAAGACCGCGAGAACAGAACCGATCGCCAAATACGGTATGCCCTGAGGCTTCTTAAAAGGAACGGCACTTTTTGATCTTAAGAGTTCAAGAACGCCTTCCGCTCTTGTCAAAAGCAGTTTCTTGAAATCGGCTTGTTCTCCGACTTCGCGAGCGCATCGTGCCGAGACTTCCTTAAGTTCGGAAATAGTGATTTTCCGGCGCTTTAACGCTTCCTCTTCCAGAACCTTCGTCCAAGTCAACAGGCGTGCCTGCTCCTCCGTAAACGGCGAAGAAAGATCAGATCGACTGCCAAAATTAAAAAATGCCATTACTTTCTAGTATTCATCAACAAATCACATTATCCAACAGGACGACTCTTGAGTGCGAATCTGAGCACGATTTTAGGTCTCGGCGCCCAGAACGCTTAAAATTTCAGAAACAAAGAATAAGGACAAATAATGCAGGAAATATTAATTAACAATGCTGTCCATGAGACGCGGGTTGCCGTCTTAGAAGACGGCGTTCTACAAGAGCTCCGCATTGAAAGAAATGCGGATGTCTCTTTAATCGGAAATATATATTTAGGCGTTGTCGGAAAAGTGCTTCCGGGCATGCAGTCTGCTTTCGTTGAAATCGGGCTGTCCCGAGCCGCCTTTCTTCACGTCAGCGATATGCGGCAGGCCCATCAGGAAAACGGAGGAATGCTGCCCATCGAGCGGCTCCTTCATGACGGCCAAGTCGTTCTCGTACAGGTTGCCAAAGATCCGATCGGAACAAAAGGCGCCCGTCTCACAACTGAAATCAGCTTAGCAGGGCGCCTGTTAGTCTATTTACCTTATACCTCCCACATCGGCGTCAGCCAAAAAATCGAGGATGAAGCAGAGCGCGAACGTCTTAAAGAAGCGGTTGCCAAATTAACGGAAGAACAGGGCATTCCGAAAGGTGGATTTATTGTCCGGACGAGCGGCGAAGATGCCAAACCGGAGGACTTCGTCAACGATATGAAGTATCTGGAAAAACTTTGGTTAGACATCGAGGCTAAGACACATATTGCCGGTGCGCCTTGCCTTCTTTATTCCGACGTCTCGATCTCTCAGCGTGTACTGAGAGATATTGTGACGGAGCAAACCGGAAAAATTATTGTTGATAATCCGGAAGTTTTTGAGGAACTGACAAGATTCGGCAAAAAATTTGTACCGGAGGCTGTTCAGCTGCTGAGCTTATACAACAGCGAACGACCGCTTTTTGATCAATACAATCTGGAAAAAGAAATCGAAGCTTCTCTTAGCCGTCGAGTTGATTTGAAGTCCGGCGGTTATCTGATTATTGATCAGACAGAGGCCATGACGACCATTGACGTCAACACCGGTGCTTTTGTCGGCAGGCGAGATTTCTCAGACACCATTTACAAAACGAACCTAGAAGCTTCTCAGGCTATCGCTCGCCAGCTCCGCTTACGAAACTTAGGAGGAATCATTATCGTCGACTTTATCGACATGGATTCCAAAGAGCATGAGCAGGGCGTTCTGACGGAATTAAGAAAAGCCGTTGCCAAAGACCGCAATCGCATTTCGATTTCGGAATTCACTTCTTTGGGCCTGGTTCAAATCACGCGTAAACGTACTCGGGAATCCCTGGCACACACACTTTGCGAAACCTGCCCGACCTGCGGAGGAAGAGGAGAAATCAAGACAGCCCGAACCGTCTGCTACGAAATTCTCCGTGAAGTGGTGCGTGAATATCATCAATTCAAGGACGCCAAAGAATTCCGAATTCTTGCTTCACAATCGGTCATCGATTTATTCCTTGATGAAGAAAGCGAAGCTTTAGCTCTTGTCGGCGATTCCATCCAAAAGCCGATTACCTTGTCGGTTGAGACGGAATATACCCAAGAACAATATGACGTGTTGGTGCTGTAATGGCGAAACCTTACGAAATGTACGTCTTTGATTGGGACGGAACCCTAATGGACACAACCCGTCTCATCATGAAAGGGTATCAGCATGCTTCTAAAGCGCTCGGCTATCCTGTACCGTCTGACGAATTAGTGCTGTCAACCATTGGCCTTAACCGTTCGGATTCCATTGCACTGTGCTGCTGCGACTGTCCGAAGGGCCGATATGCGGAGTTTATTCAAGCCTATATGGATTGGTACGCGAAGAAAGAGGCTGAGCTAGAGCTTGTTCCGGGTTTCAGGCAGCTGCTGGAGAACATGTACAAAGACGGAAAACGTCTGGCCATTGCAACCGGTAAAAGTCGGGAAGGGATGAAACGCGTTTTTAAAGCCACCGGAATCGAGCATTTGTTTGAATGCGTCCAGACCGCGGACACTAATTTCTCTAAACCGAATCCGGGAATGCTTTTGGCAATTGCCGATGAATCCGGTCTCGAAACCAAAAACATGGTCATGGTGGGCGATGCGGTACTCGATATGCAGATGGCTGCAAACGCCGGAGCAGATTCTGTTGCCGTAAGTTACGGCGCCAGTCCGAGGGAGCGTTTGCTGGAGACGGCCTCCCTTGGCGTGGCAGACAACGTTCCTCAATTGGCGGCCATTCTCGGATTGGAGAAGTATCTCGATTAGCAAACTCCTCTAAATGGGGCAGATATTGTCCGCTCATGCGTGGTTTCCCTTATAGTCTAACCATCGACAGATCGGAAGTAACTCCGATCCAATAACTTAAAAGGTGATCGAAATGGGAAAAGCTGAATGGAGCGTGACAGTATCTGATGAACTTAATGATGCCGTAATGGCCTATCTTGCCAAAAGCGGACAGGGCGTTGAAGGCTTGTCCAACTTGGTTGAAAACGCCGTTGGCAAATATGTTCAGGATCCGCGCGCTCTGGACAAAGAAAGTGACGTTACTGAAGGTGAACTCAATGATCTCATCAACGTTGCCGTTCAGCGTACCAAGGAAAAGTATTCCAGCCTGACTGAAGGCGAACTCCGCGAAATCATTAACGACGCCGTTCAGAAGACGAAAGAAAAGTATTCCGGTATTACCGCCGGCCAGTTCAACGACATGGTCAACTGCGGCGTGGATGCTTTGAAGAAAAAATTAGGTAAGTAATTGAGGTACCGGCACCGAGATTAGGTGCCGGGTTGACCGAGGCTCGCTCAGATAGAACGAGATAAGGTTCGACATCCTTGGCAAAACTTGTCAGACCGAAAGGTCGGCAAGTTTTTCTTTTTTGTGTTTCGTTGATTCTCGAATGAATTCAATGGAACAGGCAAGGCTCTCGGCAGCCTGAGACAACTAATCAGAGCTGCTCTACTTTGATGCCGGCATTCTTAAGAAATTGAATCCCGGCGTCATCACGATATTTCTCGTGATAATAGACTTCATTAATTCCGCACTTCTGTATTAATAGAGAGCAATGGATACAAGGGGAGTGCGTGATAAAAATCTTAGCGCCGTTGGAGCTGTAGCCGTTTTGAGCAAGTTTTGCGATGGCATTCAGCTCAGCATGCTGAACTTCGGGGCGGGTGACAAGTTTTCCGTCGACTTCGTATTCGCAGCAGTTGTCGTAACCGGTCGGCATTCCGTTCCAGCCGAAAGAAATAATTGAATGGTTCTTGACAATGACGCAGCCGACTTTCAATCGCTTTGCGTAACTTCTTTGCGCAGCGATCTGCGCAATGGTCATGTACATTTCATTGTCTTTTTTTATATCCATCTTATTTTCCCGTCGGAAACAAAACGTTGAAGATTTTAGTTTTATACAACAATTTGATCGCGAATAGATAAAGTCCGACCGCTTCGGGAGTTCGCAGAATCCGTAAGGTAAGCAATGTGCTAATCTTTACACATTGTAACGAGAGGTCTTTCTATGCGTATCATATTGGCGCTCATCTGCTTTATCGCAATGTTTATGCACGGTTTCTTCGGATATTACTTATATGTCCGAGGGGAGAGTGTTTTTGAACCGGACAACATGATTGTTGCCGTTCAGAAGAAAGTTGCAGTTAATACCAACAAACTGTCTATCTTCCAAAAAAAGAGTGATCACATCGATGATCCTATCGTCAAAGAGCAGGCTAAAAATGCCGCCTTTTACGAAAAACCTGACGACGGTCTAATCAAGACTGAAGAAAGAACAGAACAAGAGGGCAATAAAACAGAGGTGAACCTCGCTGCGGATTCTGCTCCTGCCTCTTCTACAACTGAAGCGGCGGCTCCTGCGGAAACAACCGTAGTTCTCACTCCGGCCCCGACCGAAAGCAAGCCCGCTGCAGAGCCCCAAGCCAAAGAAGAAACGCATTACCTTCCCTTCAGCACCGGTTGGTCCGGATTCCTTCAGGTTGAAAATGCTCTGATTACCGTCATTCTTTTCCTGCTCGGTTTCTCGATTTGCTGCGTCAAAGGAAGAGGACCTGCATCCCGCTGGGTGTTCGGTTTCAACCTGATTTTCTGGTCGGCTTTAGGCGGATCGATCTACTTCTTCCTGCCTGCCAACACGCCTCTTGTCATTTTCAACATTAAATTCGCTTTCCCGCAGTGGTACCTCGTGATTTCCATGTGCGGTTTGGCTGCCTTTTTAAGCCTGCTTCTTTTCTTCAATGCTTTCCGCAAACCCATTGAAGCCGCGGTAAAGCCTGTTAAAAAAGAGCCGGGAAACGCTTCGAAGGTCGAACCCACGGCTCCGACCGAGACTTCTAAACCAAGCCGCTTTGGCTTCAGCGCTAAAAAAGAAGAGAAAGAAGAGCCTGCCGCTGCAATCATTCCGGTACCACCGGAACAAACTCACGGACCGGAAAAACGGCCTGAATAACGAAAAATATTATCCCGCTTCGGCGGGATTTTTAGTGCTCAATTTGAGGGGATATTATATTGTCTCTCGTTGAAGCGCATAGAATGCCGATAACAATTCGGTTGGTCTATATTTTCAAAACAATGGTTCACCCCTCTGAGACAAGCACGGCTGACGTCAATGAATTCGGTACTGTGCGTATCCCTGAAGAAATTCTTCGTAAACTTGGTGCCGGTATCGGCGATCTGATCTCTTTTGTTAAAGACGGAGAAAGCATTCGTCTTGTTGTAAGAAGACAGAATTCTATTAAGGAAGATCAAGTCAAAAACTCAACCGGCTTAACAAATTCCTTCCGACTTCCTACAATGCTGTTAACCATTGAATAACGGAGCATAAAATGTGCCATCTAACTGGAAAAGCTGAACCGGAAGTTCCCGGAAAGGAAGAGTGCAAAGCAGTTGTCGGGGAACCGGCTCCTGACTTTGAATTGCAAAGTGACTTAGGAGGAAAAGTAAAACTTTCTGACCTTAAAGGCAAGAAAGTCGTTCTGTATTTTTATCCGAAGGACAACACCTCGGGCTGCACGATGCAGGCTGTGAATTTCCAGGCTGCTTTAGACAAATTTGAAAAGGCCGGCTACGTTGTCATTGGCGTATCCAGAGATAGCATTAAGAGCCATACAAATTTCAGGAATAAACAGGGACTTCAATTTCCCTTACTCAGCGATGCTGACTCGGAAGTCTCTAAGCTTTACGGCGTTTTGAAGATGAAATCTATGTACGGCAGAAAATATCTCGGAATCGCTCGAAGCACTTTTGTCATCGATGAGAACGGCATTCTGACTGCTGAGTTCAGAGATGTAAAAGCAAAAACAAGCGTTGCGGACCTAGGGAATAAGCTTGGAATTTTTTGACATTGATGCTCACTCGGTGATTCGTTTCTTAAGAACCGAAGAAACCGCCGGATAAAAGCGACGGAATAAAGTGGAAAAGCCCTTCGAAGATATTCTCAATCGCCCAAAAGATATCGTCCAAGCTGCCTCTGATTTTGGCAAATTCAGCTGTCAAATTAAACGTGCTGGCCAACCAATAGAGAGCGGTTTCAATAAAATCGTGGAACTGAGACCAAAAACTAGGAAACATCTTAATCTTCGTTAAATACTAGTTGTCGTTAAGCATAACAAAATACGGTCGTTAGTTAGCTGGCAAAAACCTATTTTAGCCACGAAAAAGCCGGGCATCTCGCCCGGCTTTCTTCCTTGCCAATCTCTAATTTTATTTCTTACGGTGTCGGAACAGCTGTATCTTGGTCCAAGGGCTCTTTACCAAGAACACCTTCAGACTTAGAAACAACAAGAGCGGTCAGGCTGTCGCCGAGGACGTTGACAGACGTACGGATCATATCAAGGATACGGTCGATACCGGCAATCAGAGCAACGGCTTCAAGAGGAATACCGACTTCTGTAAAGACCAGAGTTGTCATAATCAGGCCGGCACCCGGAACACCGGCTGTACCGACGGCAGCCAGGACGCCCATCAAAACGATCTGGAACTGCTGAGCCAGAGTAAGGTCAATACCGAAAACTTCGGCAGCGAACACAGCGGTTACGCCCATGTAGATGGAGGTACCGTTCATGTTGATGGTGTTGCCCAGAGGAATTGCGAAGGAAGCAATAGCTTTAGAGGCACCCATCTTGCGGGAAGCTTCAAGGTTGACAGCCAAGGCTGCGGCAGAAGAGCAAGTTGTGAAAGCGATAAGCCAGGGTTCGAAAGCGCCTTTGAGGTAATCAGAAATCTTCATGCCGATAAGTTTGATAATCGGCAGATAGGTAACGCAAACGAAAATTAGCGTTGCGATGAAAGCTGTTAGGATGAGCTTGCCCAGCGGAAGAAGAACAGCCAAACCGTGACGTGTAACAGTGTAAGCGATTAAGCCGAACACACCGATAGGAGCGTACAACATGACGTAGTTAGTCATACGGATCATGACGTCTCCGACTTTCTGGAAGAAGTCTGTCACCATGCGAACGGAATCACCCATAAGCGAGAGGCAGAAACCAAAGAAGATGGAGAAGAAGATAACCTGAAGCATGTTGCCCTTGGCAAAAGCTTCGATCGGGTTAATCGGGACGATCTCAAGAAGGACCTTAGAGAGGGGAGGCGCAGCAGCTGCTTTTGCCTTCAGACCTTCGACAGAAATCGTTAAACCGGTGCCCGGTTCCATGAAGTTAGCAACGATCAGACCGATCGTAACAGCAATAGCTGTCGTAATTGCAAAGAAGAGAATTGTTTTAACGGCGATTTTACCGATTTTGCTGGCATCACCCAAGCCGGCTGAACCTGCAATCAAAGTCGCAACAACCAACGGTACCACGACCATGCGGATCAAACGAATGAAGAGCTGGCCAAGCGGCTGCAGGTAGGTGGCACCGAATTCGGAAGATACCATCGTACCTACGATCACGCCAAGAACCAAGCCATACATCATCTGCATGGGCAGTCCTATCCAAAAGTTTTTCTTAGTAGACATAAAATCTTTACCTCCAAAGGATTGGCATTGTGGGCGACAAGAGAGAATCCCCCATAACCCTGATTCTGATCATAGGCTAAAACCCGATGGAAATAAATAGTTACAGACAAAAATTTTTGCGTTTCTACTAATAAGTTATGAATAACGGTGGTAGAAAAGAATAAATAGAGATATCTAAAATTTCAGAACATGAAAAAACAAGTTCAGACAGTGCCAAATCGTTCAAACAAAAATTAAAAAACAGACTAAAAACCTCCAAATTCAACTCAACATAATAGTAGTTATGTTGAATAAAATATTTTTAACCTTTTTATTCATATAGTTAAGTTACAATTTCAAGAATTTTTGATAGCCCTTTTCTAAATTTCATTTTGATCTGTCTTCGCAAAGACTCTCAAAGAATAAAATTTTGTTGTTCGATGGCATGGAACTCGATTTGAATAAAAATGATTTATCTTGCAGTGATGATCGGCGGCGGTCTTGGTTCTTTACTTCGCTTTTTGATTAGTTCCTTCGGCTTTCTTCCGTTTGCGACCGTTTTCATCAATATCATCGGCAGCTTCATTCTCGGCTTTCTGACTTTCTTCTTTTTAGATCGTCCTGAGATTCCGCCCGAACTTCGTTTCGGATTGACTGCCGGTTTCTGCGGCGGCTTTACGACATTTAGTACGTTTTCCGTTGAGGTCTATGCGATGGTTTT